>Ga0114910_1001423_pt1 | contig 11379 bp, 10 predicted proteins | sample MalvireepMed_908_FD_83500 | JGI IMG/M metagenome (GOLD analysis project Ga0114910, IMG submission 83500) | Marine viral communities from the Global Malaspina Expedition - Malaspina viral metaG DeepMed_908 | ecosystem: Environmental > Aquatic > Marine > Oceanic | place: Mediterranean Sea...
AGCAGTTTTACGAAGGCTGGCGCTTTGGAGGAGAGGGCGCGACTTTCCATCTCGGTAGTATGGAGCTGCCGAAAACCCATCGGTGGTTGGCTGGAATCTAGCCTGACCGGCAACAATTTGTTGTCATCGGCTGCATGATCGGCTTCGTCGAGTACCCAGCGAGAATGCGTCGAACTGAGGCTCCAAAGGACGATGACCGCCCGAGCCTGGTCAAGTTCCGCTTCGATCACTTCGCGAAAGCGAGAGCCCCGCTTCAAGTTCTGATCCCACCAGACCGTGTAGTTGCTCTGTACGAGCAATTCAGCAAGGCGAGATGCGATGTCGCGATCTTTGCGCGAATAGCTGATGAATATGTCTGCCAAAGCCGCCAGCGCCAAACGGGTTTCTCGGCCCGCATGATTTCGAAGCGGCGATGTCAGATCAAGCGAAAATTACAAAGCTTAGCCTCTCTTCGCACGGCCGAGGCCGTCCATACCCCGTCACGATGAGAGCATGGATTGTACGACGGCCTCGGCCTCGACCAGTTCAAGCCCGAAATCGAAGCGCTTCGCGAAGCCATCGCTCGATACGGTGAAAACACCGCGACCTCCCAGTGCAGTAACCATTGTGGCGATGTCTTCGGAGTGCAGCTCGACCTCGCGCCGATCCTCCAGGTCGATCAGGTTTTGCAGCAGCAGCGCTCCGCCTGAAACCATCGCGAGGTGAGATCCTCCCCCCAGCGAGCGGACGCCATTGGAGCGGGTCCAGCCATAACCGTCGGGCTGCTTGAAACTGCGTACCTATTTATGGAATTTCAGTGACTTGACATCCAGAAGGGAGAAATGGAGGTCGCGATCCTCGGTCTTGCAGCGTTCGACTGTCAGTTCGAACAGTTTGCGCAGCAGATCGCTGTCGCGGAACCGGCCGTGCCGGTACTTGGAGAAGGTCGAGTGATCGGACCCCGCGCCATCGAGATCGAACTGGCAGAACCAGCGATAGGCAAGGTTAAGATGCTGTTCCTAGCATAGCCGCTGCTCCGATCGGATGCCCATGCAATAGCCAGTGATCAGCATCCGGAACACCAGCTCTGGATCGATCGATAGCCGACCCTTCGCGCTATAGAATGGCTTCAGATGCTTGCGGATGTTGGACAGATCGACAAACCGGCCTGCACGCCCATCATACCAACGTCTCCGCCTGTCTGCAGATCACTGAATCAGCACTTCACCCCTCTCACAAGCGATTGTTTTTTAAAGAAAAAAGCTCCTTTTCCTGACGGTCGTTCGAGAAGTCAGATTTGCAAGGCAGCCAATGACTGTTCGGCGTCAGTGCGTACCAGGTGACCGTCGTGCCTTTCGATCATCGCGACGCTAGTTCCAGACAGTTGCGCGACGGTGAGCACAGGCAGGCCACTTCGAACCAAATCGGTTATCACGCTGTGACGGAGCACATAAGCGGTGGTCTCTATCGGAAGATTGGCTTCTAATGCGGCCAACTTAATCGGTTTCTTCCACCTATCCTTGCTCCAAGGCTGGCCATCGCTCCTAGAAAACAGAGGCTCGTCGCCTTGCTTTCCGATTTGGGAGCCAGCAAGAAACGCCGCGATCGTCGAAGGCACTGAAAGCTGCCTCGACAGTCCGTCTTTATCTTTTCCAATCGTGAGCGTCCGTGCCCGCCCCTCGAAATTTGAACTTTTCAGGTTCGCGACCGCGCCCGGCCGCAAAGGCAGTTGGCAGAGAGCTCTGAGAGATGGCAGTATTTCGTCATCGGCGCTCCACAGCAGCGCTACCCGTTGATCCTTATCTAAGTGCAGTTCTCGTCGGCGATCCGCACCCCTGATCGGCTTTAGGGCCTCCTGCCAAGTGGCGTCGGTGCCGGGCGCACCAAGTGCCAATTCTCGATGCAGCGCCGTCCGAAGCGGAACCATGTCTCGGTTTATAGTCGAAGCCGCTCTCGCCTTGGTTTGCGCAAAGGCACCTTTGCGCGCCGATATCGGTCAGGCGGCCACCTGCTCGGATCTCCCAAGAGCGCTCATCGTGGGCAATCGTATCGAGACGCAAACCGGGTGCAGGGAGGGAAGGACGGCGTCTTGGGAAGCGGTGATCTACCGGACGGTTCGGGATAGTCGGCAACGCACCGTTTCGGGCGCATCGGAATGACCTTGTCGGTCACCGGGCTGGCCTCTCCTTCACTCGCGGAGCGTTGAGCAGGGCGCGGGTCGGAATGACGCGAGCGCGACGTACGAACCGTAACACGGCGAACACCCCGAAACCTCGAAGCGAAACCTGGCTCTAGAGGATCGCCACCATCGCCGCCTCGCCCGATCGTGCGAAGGCACGTTTCATGCCGGACGAGTTATATTGCATGACGCACCGCCCCGTCTGGTCCAGACAAATCAGGCCGCCATCGCCTCCCTTTGCGGCGACCGCGTCGAGCATCCCTGCCGCCGCCTGTTCCAGCGTAGCGCCGCCATAGGTCATGCGTGCGATCACGTCGCGCGCGCCGCCTGCGTGGATGAAGCTCTCGCCAATGCCGGTGCAGCTGATCGCCACGTTGCTATCGGCCCAGTTGCCGATGCCGGTGATCGGCGTATCGCCCACACGCCCGGCCTGCTTGCCAAGAAGCCCGCCGGTGGAGGTTGCCGCCGCCAGCCTGCCTTGACCGTCCAGCGCTACCGCACCGACGGTTCCGTGGACGAGGCCCGGATCCAGCTGCGACAAGTCCTCCGCATCGACCCCCACGGGCAGGCGGTAATGTGTCTCCGGATCGCCCACCGACGCGCAGCCATTGTCCAGTGCAAATCGCCGCGCGCCATCGCCTGCCAGCAGAAGGAACGGCGTCTGGTCAAGCACCAGTCGCGCCGCGCGGACCGGGTTCGCTATGTCCTGCAACGCGCACACGCCGCCAGCCTTGCCGCGCGCCCCGTCCATGATCGCGGCATCGCACTCCACGAATCCGCGATCATTGGGCGCAGAACCGCGCCCCGCGACATAGAGCCCGCTCCCCTCAAGTTCGGCCACAGCCCACTCGACCGCATCGAGCGCGCTCAGGCCAGCGCCCATCTTCTCGGCGCAGCGGGCGATCAGTTCGGCCAGATGCTCTTCGACCTCGCGGTAGTCGCGCGCGGGATCGACCCCTGCTCCTCCGTGCAGCGCTATGGCGTAGTTTGCGGTCATTATTCCTCGATCGGCTGGATGGAGACGGAGATCGGCGCGATGTCGAAGCGCACGTCCGAAATGGCATAGGCGGCCTTGCCCGCCTCGTCGCGGCCCCATGCCGCGCGCGAGGCATCGGTCTGGATGAAACGATAGGCAACGCCCCGACCGCCGCTGAAGGAATAGCGCACGACTTCATCGGCACCTGCATTGTCCATCAATGCTTCGCCGATCACATCGGCCAGCATCGTCCCCGGCACGGCCATTCCGCCGGCCGGTTCGACCGCGCGATCATAATACTCGCGGCCCTTGGTTTCCTTGCGATACCAGGCGGGCTTCACCGATCCGTCGGTCAGGTCGATCACATCGCCATTACCGGCAAGCCCCACGGTCAGCCCGGTGATGCGAGCGGGCTCTGCTGGCGAAGCACTTGCCCCGGCCGCATTCAGAACGGTCACGTAGCCAGCCCCCACGATCGTTGCGCTCTGCTGGCCCGGCTGGACGACGAGGGCGGTATCCTCGTCGATCCCAAGCCCGATGGGCAGCGCTTTTTTCAACTGCACCAGCGCCACCGCGAGCCGCCCGAGCCGCGCGCGCTGGCCGAAATGCTGGTCGATCAGGTTGCTGCGCAGGAAATGGAGCCCGCGCGCAAGGCCGAGCTTCTCGCCCACCTCGCCGGGCAGCAATGCGCCGATGGAATCGCCCTGCGTAATCATCGCGCCGCTCATGATCGCCGCGCCCGCCGATGTCCCGCCGATAACGGCCCCGTCCGCGTAGCGCGCGCGAAGAGCGGACAGGTACGGGGTATCTTCACCATCCTCCTTCAGCAACAGGCCGGTAATGCGCGACTGGTCGCCGCCGGTGAACCAGATTGCGCCCGCGTTTGCGAGCCGGGCAAGCTCCTCTTCGCTGGCGACATTTCGCGCCCAGCGGCTTTCATCGACCGTGCGCGTGCCCGGATCGTCCTTCACCGCGATTTGCGCGATGGCGATATCGGCAGCCTTTGCTCCGTGCTTGACCAAGGCATCGCGCGCGGCCTCGGCGGATGCGGCCGGTTCGCCCGAGGCGGCCGGGATAATCACGATCCCGGCCGCCCCGTCCGGACGCGCATCGAGAAAGGCGCGGTAGACGGCATCATTGTCCGCCTTCAGCCCGCCGCCCACGATGACGAGGTGCCCCTCTGCAAAAGCGGCTCCGGGCAGGGCCGCGGCTACCAGCAAGATCAAGACGTGCAGAAGGCGCATCAATATCCACTCCCATGCGCTGCGATTATCACGATCGAAGCAATGCCCATCAGGACAAGCAGAGGCTTCCAAACGAAGGCCAGCCAGTCGCCGTAGCTGACGCGGGCAGCGGCGAGGCATCCCATCAGGCCCGCAGATGTGGGGATGATGAGATTGGTGAGGCCATCGCCAAGCTGAAAGGCAAGCACCGCGGTCTGGCGGGTGACGCCGGAAAGGTCGGCCAGCGGGGCCATGATCGGCATGGTGACGCTCGCCTGCCCCGATCCCGAAGCGATGAAGAAGTTGATCGCGCTTTGTGCGGCATACATGACCCACGCGGTCATCCACTCCGGCGCCTGGGCTGTCAGGGCCGAAAGCGCGTGAAGCAGCGTATTCATGAGGGAGGAAGCCGTCGGTTCGTCGCCGCCGAGCAGGAGCAGGATTCCCTTCGCCGCGCCGACGATCAGCGCAGCGGGCAGGAGTTGCGCCGCCCCGTCCCTGAATGCCTCCATCATCTCGTTCAGGGAGCATCCGGTGAGCCTGGCGACGCGGGCCACCAGCGCAACGAAGATGCCCAGCGCCAGGAACTGCGCCGATAGTTCGGCGAGGTAATATCCGCGCGCGCCCACGCCCCAGGCGACCCAGGCGATGGTCGCTGCAATGGCGATCATGATCGCGATGCGGGCCTTGCCGAGATGGGGAACCTCGCTGTCCCCCATCTCGCCGTGCGCCCCATAGGTGTGCAGGCCTGCCCGCTGCCCCAGCCGCACGCTGCGGGCATATCGCCAGGTGAACCCGGCCGCGAGAAGCGTGAAGCCCGTCCACACGCCTATGCGCAGGCCCATGCCCGAGAGCGGAGGAAGCCCGGTAATCGACTGCGCGACGATGACGTTGAACGGGTTCATCCAGCTCGTCGCGAAGCCGATCTGGGTGCCGACGATGGTCACCAGCAAAGCCGTGATCGCGTCGTAGCCCGCCCGGGCGAAGGCCGGCGTGAGCACCAGGGTGAGCGCGATGGCTTCTTCGGACATGCCGAACACCGCGCCGCCCAGCGAGAAACCGATGAAGAGGCTGACCACCAGCACCTCGCTGCGCGCCTTGCCGCCGGGCAAAGCGGCGATCAGCGAGGCGTCGATCGCACGCGTGCGCGAGATCATCCCGAAGACCCCGCCGATGATGAGGATGAAGGCCATCAGGCCGACGGTGGCCGAATAGCGGTCGCCGCTCACCAGCCCGGCAAAGAAGAAGTCGAGGAAGCCGACCCGTTCGGCATCGCCAAGGATCGGGGCAGGCGAAGGGCCGGCGGCGGCGGTGAAGCTGCCCGGCACGATGCGCGCCGGATCGCCCGCGACCGAATAGGCACCGGGGGTGAACACGTAAGTGGCACCCCATGCGACCAGCGCGAGGATGAACAGGATCAGAAACGTGTCGGGCACGCGCCAGACCGCAGCGGGCTTCGCGCCTTCCGGGCCTGCTCGATCCACGGGGTCTGCCATTGGCTATGCTTCCTTTGCCGATCTGCCCCGGCAGGCAGGCTTGCCTTGGCAACCCGCCGGGACAGACCGATCATGCCCTGTCGGGCCTGCGGATCCTAGAATCGCTTGGTCACCCGCACCGTGGCAAACCGCCCGACGAGATCGTGATTATACAGATCGACGTTGGACGATGACCCGAGCACCAGTGGCGGTTCTGCATCGAAGATATTGCGCACCGCCAGCTGGATGAAGCTGTCCCGCGCGAAGTCGTAACTCACGCTGAGGTCGAAGGTGACGTAATCGTCGACGAAGTAATCGCGATCGGTGGCCAGGCCCAGTGCTTCGAGCGTGCGGCTGGAGGGATCGTCGCGATAGCCGCTGGCATAGTGGCCCGAGACCGAGGCCCGCCAGTCGTCCTTGCGCCAGCGCAGCCGGGCCGCCCCGATCCAGTCGGGATAGAGGTAGTCGCCCGCCAGTTGCTCGACCGGGCTAGCGGGCGAACCCTGCCGTTCGAAGCTGAAGATGTGGGTGACATCGGCGGTCAGGGTGAACCGTCCTGCCGGGCCATCGGCGAACCGATGCGTGTAGGCAAAGTCGATGCCATCGGTGCTCTGGAAGCCCAGATTGGTGATCTGGAAATGGGCATCGGTAACGAACCCGCTGGTCACTTCGAGCCCGGCCGTGCCGGTCGGCAATTCGCCCGGCCCGACCACGGGGAATTCCCCGCCAAGGGCGCGGCGGATGAAATCATCCTCGTCGATGCCGACAAGATCCTCGTGACGGATGTTCCAGTAGTCGACGAGAAATTCGATGCCATTGCCCGGCTGGAGCACGATCCCGCCGCCGAAGCTGCGCGCATTCTCCGCGCCCAGTGCGGGGTTGCCGACATCTTCGGAAAGCAGCGCCTCGCCATCCTCGGTCGCGTCGCCATCGCATGCGCCCGGTGTCGCTTCGCAATCGACGCGGTAGGATGACAGCAGGACACCCGCCCCGCTCTGCGCAAGCGAAGGTGCGCGGAAGCTGGTCGAATAGTTGCCGCGCAGGGCAAGCCATTCGAGCGGTTGCCAGCGTGCCGATATCTTCGGATTGAAATCGCTGCCGAAGCCCTGGAAATGGTCGAAGCGCCCGGCAACCTGCACGTCGATCGTATCGGCGAGCGGGATGTACAATTCCCCGAAGACGGCCCACGAATTGCGGCTGCCATCTGCGCTGGTGGAAGAGAATCCAAGGATCGGCTCGGGATTGTTCACGGTCGCCACCGCTGCGCCGGAGGGCGTATCGCTCAAGGTTTCGCGGCGGAACTCGGCTCCCACAGCGGCCTTGACCATTCCGGCGGGCATTTCGAACAGGTTGCCGTTGACGAAACCGTCGACCGCATAGAGCCGCGATTTGCCCGAGCGTTCGGCCTGCGTTTCGAGCAGGTCGAGCACGCCGTCTTCCTGCGCCGCCTGCCCGCCGAACGGATTGTACCACAAGGTGGTTTTGCCCGAGTCTTCACATGTGTCGCCCACGAAATCGGCGGTTGGGCGTGCGGGATCGACATCCCACCGCTCTACCCGCGTGCCATCGGTGCAGATATTGCCGAGATTGAGGTCGTAGAAATTCTCCGAAAGATACAGGCCGGAAAGCCCGCGCTGCGTCCGGTCGTTTCCGCCGAACAGGAACGCCACGTCGAACTGCCAGTCGTTGGAAATGTCGCCCTTGAAGCCGGACGTGATCCGGTAGCTGTCGGACGAGATTTCGACCGCGCGCGGCTCGGGAATCTTGCCCCAGGCGAAAATCGGGAAGCCGTAGAAGTCGGTAAAATCGAAGGTGCCGCCTTCCTCGACGATGTCCTGCTGCAGCGCGGCGGGCCAGAACGGGTTCTCGGGGTCGATCGGCGCGCGCGAGAAGTTGGCGGGCGAGCTGATCCCGCGCGATTCCACATGCTGGTAAAGCACGTCGTTATACCACGTCAGGCTGTCGCTGATCTCGAACTGGTGCGTGAACAGGCCGCCGATCGTCTCCAGCCGATCCTTTACCGAGACGAAGGCATTGGTGTTGACCTCGCAGAACTCGCCAAGGTTGCCGACGCCGAAATCGTCCGCCGGGCAGCCGCCATCCTGCGGCTCCTCGGTCTGATCGTTGGCGTCGACGAGGAAGAAAAGATCGTTGAAGCTGGGATAGAAGCCCTGCTGGCTGGGGCGGAAGCTTTCCGCGCTGATCGCCCGGTCGCGCAGGAAGAAGGGATTGCGCTTGAAATAGTCGACCACCAGCATGACGGAGTTGCGCTCGCCCAGCTTGGTGCCGACCACACCGGTAAGGCCGAAGCGTCCCTCGTCGGTGCCCGCGGTTGAATTGCCGTAGGATCCCGAAAGCTCGACCCCCTCGAAATCGTCGCGCAGCACGTAGTTGACCACTCCCGCGACCGCATCGGCACCATAGATCGCCGAGGCACCCGACGGCAGGACTTCGACCCGCTCGATCGCGGCCAGCGGGATCGAGCTGGCGTCGATGAAGCTTTCCTGCCCGCGTGCGAAGGCGCTGATTTGGGCGCGTCTGCCGTTGATGAGCGTGAGCGTCGACGAAGCGCCAAGGCCACGCAGCGACACCGCCGAGGCACCCACCGGCGTATCCGAGGAAAGCGCGCCTGCGGTGGCGGTCGAGAATGTCTGCCCCCCACCGCTTGTCACGGGCAGCTCCTGCAGCACTTCGATCAGGGTGCCCGCACCGCTTTCGATAATCTGTTCGCGCGTGATGGTGTCAGCGGGCACGGTACCGTCGGTCGGCAGGCCGGGGATGCGCGTGCCTATGACCGTGATGATCTCTTCGTCATCGTCCTGCCCGTCGGCCTGATCCAGGCCTTCGGTTTCGCTCTCGTTCGCTGAGGGCGCGGTTTGCGCCAGCGCCGGGGCCGCCGAACCTGCCATCAACATGGCCAGAAACACGCCGCAGCGCGCAGTGAAACTCTTGGTGTTCGTGATCATGACTGAAACTGTCCCTTCGCAAGGATACCTCGTCGTTCACGCGCAGCGCGCATGGCGATGTATCGCTCAACAGGGCGAGAGCCGGATTTCGGGAGATGCCCCCTGAAGCGGGGCACAGATGTCCTGTCTCGTCAGCCCTTAGAGCGCGAGAGACAGATCATTCATCGAACCAGTCGGTCAGGTGAAATTCGACCGAGCGGCGAACGGCGATCAAGCCGGATGGTGGACAGAAGAATCCGTGATCCATGGCAGAAATATTTCACGAAAATTTCCGCTGCGCAAGATACATGCGCAAAATTCTTTTGCAGCGCACAAATCCATGCAATCGATCCGGTGGAGGGTCGGGGGCCGCCATCAAGCGGGGTGGGAAGATCTGAACGATGAAGGCAGGCGGCTGACGGTCGTTTCCTCCACCCGACGCCCGTCGAACTCACCCAAGTCTGGCGAAATTGGCTACCCCAGGGGCGGGCCGGCGCGACGGGCGGGCTGGCCTGGCGGACACTCCGCCAAGTTCGCCCGCTGCCCCCACGACTTGCGCCAGCGTGCCTTCGTCGATCCGATAATAGACGAGCTTGGCGTCCTTGCGTGTCTTCACCAGGCCCGCATTTCGAAGGACCGCCAGCTGCTGCGAAAGGGTCGGCTGGCCGATATCCGCCGCGTCGTCGATCTCACCGACATTGCGCTCGGTCCCGGTCAGCGCCTGCATGATACGCAAGCGCACGGGATGCGCGAGGGCTTTCAGGGCATCGACCAGCTCATCGTCGGTCATTTGCGGGCCCCTCGCCTGGTTTCCTTCAGGAACCAGTCGGTCTGGCCCTTGGCGGAGAATACGGTATCCAGCGATGCGTCGGGCTGAGCCAGCAGGGCGTCTCCGGGTGCCCAGTTCGCAGGGGCCAGGACCGGCCCTTTGTCCACTGCCTGAAGGGCATCGAGCGTCCGCAGCATTTCAGGCGTAGAGCGACCGACATTAGCGGGATAGCAGGTCATCGCGCGGATAACGCCTTGCGGATCGATGAAGAACGTCGTGCGCACCGTCGCGCTGTCATTATCGTTCGGCGCAACCATTCCGTAGGCCCGCCCGATCACGAGCGTCGGATCCTCGATGATCGGAAAGCGCACCTCGATCTCGTAGCGATCGCGGATCAGCCGCAGCCATGCAAAATGCGAGAACAGGCTATCGACGGAGAGCGCCATCAGCGCACAGTCGCGTTCTTCGAATTCTCCCGCTGCCTTAGCCAAAGCGACGAACTCGGTCGTGCAAACCGGCGTGAAATCGGCCGGGTGGGAGAACAGGATCAACCAACGCCCCCGGTGATCGGAGAGGCGAACATCTCCGGCCGTGCTTCGCGCCGAGAAGTCTGGCGCCACATCTCCGATGCGCAGCCCGGCACACGGCGCTGCTCGCTCACCATCGGATTTGGTCGTGTCCGTCATCCGGGTTCCATACCACTTGACAGCCAGATAGCAACACATATAAACGGTTTATGTAATTGAATGGAGGTCAGCCATGACTGACGATCAAAGTCTCAATCGCGCCACTGCACAGATCGGACGCGCGCAGGCCAATAAATGCCTGCGCCCCTCGATTGCAGGGTTTTTCGACGAGGCTACGAATACCGTGTCCTATGTCGTCCACGACCCCAAAACGGACGAAGCGGCGATCATAGATTCGGTGCTGGACTTCGAGGCGGCTTCGGGCCGCACCTCGAACGGGTCGGCCGATCGCATCATCGAGTATGTCACTTCGAATAATCTGAAAGTGACATGGCTGATCGAAACCCACGCCCATGCCGATCACATCTCCGCCGCACCCTATCTGCAGGAACGGCTCGGCGGGAAGCTGGCAATCGGACGCGACATCATCCGCGTGCAGGAGGTTTTCGGAAAACTCTTCAATGAAGGCACCGATTTCGAACGAGACGGATCGCAGTTCGACAAGCTGTTCGACGATGGCGAGGCGTTCAACGTCGGCGAGTTGGAAGGCATCGCCCTGCACGTGCCCGGCCATACGCCGGCCGATATGGCCTTCATCATCGGTGACGCCGCGTTCGTAGGCGACACCATCTTCATGCCCGACTTCGGGACCGCACGCGCCGATTTCCCCGGCGGCGATGCTGGCCAGCTTTTCCGTTCGATCCGCCGGCTGCTCTCCCTTCCGGATGAGACCCGGCTGTTCCTGTGCCACGATTACAAGGCGCCGGGCCGCGACGAATATGCGTGGGAGACCACCGTCAAACAGCAGCGCGAGGAAAACGTGCATGTGAAGGATGGCGTCACCGAACAGGAGTTTGTTGCCATGCGGACCGACCGCGACAAGACGCTTTCGATGCCCAAGCTGATCATGCCTTCGGTGCAGGTGAATATCCGTGGCGGGCGGCTGCCTGAGCCAGAAGAGAACGGCGTCAGCTACATCAAGATTCCGGTGAACGCGGTATGAGCCTGCCAGGTTTTCCCGAAGCCGCACCCCTTGCCGGACTGGCGGGCGGAATTCTGATCGGCCTTGCCGCGGCGGTCATGCTGCTCGGCCTTGGCAGGATCGCCGGTGTGTCCGGGCTTGCTGCAAAGGCAGTCGGGCTTGGCG
>Ga0114910_1001424_pt1 | contig 11377 bp, 7 predicted proteins | sample MalvireepMed_908_FD_83500 | JGI IMG/M metagenome (GOLD analysis project Ga0114910, IMG submission 83500) | Marine viral communities from the Global Malaspina Expedition - Malaspina viral metaG DeepMed_908 | ecosystem: Environmental > Aquatic > Marine > Oceanic | place: Mediterranean Sea...
GAAGGTTCTGAGGCCCCGTACTCCAGAAGGAAATCCTCCCGAATACCTATTTCGAGTTATGGATAGACAACAGTATGATAATGCCCTAAAGATGGGAGAACTCAAACCACCATCACTTGGTGATGGTAGGATTCATGCTGCTGGTATGCCATTGATGCAATATGGCGAATCAGCAACGGAACCTCTTGTTCTAGTTGCAATTAAGTACTCTGATGCTGATAAATGGACCACGAGATGGACGCTAGATGAGTTAGCTGCAGCCACAGAAAGACCAATCTCGGCATCTAAATTATCCATAGTAGCCGAAGGAAATAACAAAAAAGAACTAGTACAAGCATGGGAAGAAATAGGTAGAGTTCCTAAAATAGAAGTCACCCCTACAACACAATTCCCCGGTACAGGCGGTATTCCCGGTAGTGGTTTCCGTTTGGAGCCTTCAGGAGAAATAGGCAGGGTTATACCTAGAGATGAATTGATTGCCAGAGAAGCTGGACAGTTGCCATTAACAGGCTCTGCTTGGGAAGAGGCCATGAGACCATCTGTCCCTGCACGGGAACTTGCAGAGAGGCAGGCGGCAGAAGCCGCCGATATAGCAGAGGAAGCGGGACGGCGGGAAGACTTAATAGCACGGGAACGGGATGTACTGGGCAGTATGTGGACGGGTAAGACCCCGCAGAAAACTGTGGAATTTGAGATTTCCAAGCTAGGACAGGCTCCTAGTGTCCCTGTAGCAACCCCGGTAATCACGGATGACTTTGGTCGTATCTGGGTTGGTGCTATACCTAGGGGTGGTAAGGAAGCCATCGAGAGGATGACTCCTGCGAAACGTACCCAGTATGGCAGATGGGCAAACATAGGCGATGAGATTATTGGAAGCAATCCTCCCCTCGTTACCCGACCCATGCATCCTGTTGAGTCATTTATAACGGATGATATGCGTAATGTATGGAAGGCAGAAGAGGCCGCAGGCAGGAACAACCCGTTAAGTACGCTTGTCGAGTATTCCCAGCGTGGACTCGATAACATTCCAACCTTTAAACCAGCACGTTCCAGATACCTAAACATGATGTCACGACAGATATTTGGAAGTGCTAGTAGGGATAACGTAACGAAGATTGAGGACTATATAAACTGGATCAATAATCCTGAAGACTCGATATTTAAGTGGGAACAGAAGGAGTTCTCCTTTAGTGAGCTTGGAGAACAGCTAGATCTGTCGATGGGCGACCCTAATATAAGGGCCAGCCTCTTTGACGAGTTCTTTATGAGAGACCCGGAAACAGGTGGGTTTTCTTTGAAAGAAGATAGACCCCCACGCCATACGGGCAGGGGCACCCCCAGTGTGGTAGAGGCAAGTGCTACCACCCAGAAGGGACACAAGGGATATCCCTCTATCGGAGACCCAGTCATGCCGGATGATGCTGCCCGGTTGGAGGGCAACCTTCTTTCCCGGTGGGTACATGATGCTAACTGGGGGGTGTTTGGTCTAAAGCTTATTGACGAGGCTAGGAAGTCGATCTATGGAATGGCAACCGTCGATGAGCTTATGAGTGGATACTTTAAGAGAGCCTCACAACCATTTAAAGCTGCTACCAGAAGGCTTGGAGCAATAACAAGGCTCAACGAAACCTTTCTGTCAAATTTCATAGAAGAGGGTACGGAGGAGTTACAGAGACTGGGTTGGCTGGATAAGAACCGAAGGGCAACGAGCGAGGCTCTCGGTACGCTTGAAGCTCCCGGCCCGTTACGGATATTGTTCTATGCGCTTCACGGGGCAGACGATATAAATCCTTCTTCAGGTTTATCTTGGCATCAGGAGCTAACCAGACTGGGAGTTGATGCTGAGAGACAGTACAACAATCTAAAGAAGATAACTAAATGGGAAGAAGCTTACCGTGTACAGGGAGACATGATAAGTCTTGGTCGTGAAGATTACTTCTACAGGGGCTGGACTTACGCTGATGGTGCATGGGAAAACGTAAAACAGAATATCAACAATGCGAAATTAGCGAGACCCGGAACTAAAGCAGCAGTAATGATGGCTAGAAATAAGCTCTTATTTAAAGAGATGGAAGAACTTGGTTTCAGGCCGACATTCTGGAACCCCTACGAGATGGCATCAGCATCATCCAACATGGGTATGCAGTACCGATTGCAACTTGAGTTCCTGAGAATCCTCAAGTCCAAGGAGCTAGGTCTTGCAGAACCTCTCAAGAAGGGAGGGGATGCATATAACAACAAGGTGCAGGAAGGCTGGAGAGAGGTCTTGGATGCAGGGCCAGCTTTCAAGGGAGAACATTTTTACGGGAAGCCGCATAAATTTAACCAAGTTGGATTCGATGAGGCAGGAGAGGTTTCCTTCGATGTTAATGCGACGTTCAGCACAGAACACGCATGGCTTTTCCCAAAAGAGATAGCGGATGAAATAGAGAGACTGTTTGCCCCGACCAGTAACTTTGAGAGATTTATGAAACAACAGAGGAGACTTGGCTTCGGGAATGTTCGACTAGGGGTAGATGTCAAGATCGATGACTTTATCTTCATACCCAAAAGGGCCAAGCTCTTTATGTCACTGTTCCAGCAGGTAGACTTCTTCAGCAGGGCAGGCATCGGCGGGACATCGGCTGCTCTTTACAGGGTCGGAAATGGTATGAGGATGCTTGGTAAGGGTAATGTGGATGCAGGGTTCCGTGAGCTGTATGCCTCTGCGTTCCATGTGGGAACGATACCTAAAAACTGGTATCAGATGGCCCGTGCCAATGTGTCTCCAGCATACCGTAAGACGCTAAAGAATATGCGTCTGGACGATACTCCTTGGTATTTGCCAGATGATATCGTAGGTAACAAGAAACTTATAGACCAGTGGAAGATAGATAATCCAGAACTGGCACAGTATAGCTGGATAAACGCATTTGCCAACGGCCTGTCTATCGGTGACGTAACCATATTCGGCACTGCCGATGATGCGGTAAAACTGTTGGACGATATCATCAAGGAGTCGGGTGCCGTAAGGACTGGCATAGTAAGGAGCGCAGACTTTGTGAGGCGGCTTGAATCTGCGTTCAGGGCAGGACTGTTTGATGGTGTTTATCCTGCCGCAATCATGCATGATCTGAGATACAACATAGTCCCGATACTCAAGCAGATACACCCTGACTTGAATGCAGACCAGCTTATGGGACTTGCTGCCAAGCAGGCTAACAAGAAGTGGTCTACCATACCGATAGAGCAGAGTTCGTTCCAAGGTTTTAACAGGTCTGTAATGACACGGGTGATGTTCTCCCTGAACGAGTTCGAGTCTATGGCAAAGCAGATAACAGGGGCTTTTAGGGGGCCAGACAAGATGTTCTGGGCCGCTCACTGGGCAGGGGCTTTTGTGTTCTTTGCATTCGTTGGTAACCTGATTCACTTCGTAACAACGAGCCTTACCAAGAGGGACGAGGACGGCAAATGGACAATCGATCCAAGTATAGGTGAGCTTATTCCAAAAGATAGGCTTATAAAACCCTTTCAGGCCGGGGAATATTACACGTTAGGATACAAGTTCAACGACAAGTTCCTGTCACCCGATATACCCGTTCCTACAAGGTCTGGTGACTTGGCATTACTTGATCTGCTCAACCAGTTCGACTTTATATTCAGGATGACCGACGGGGAAAGGGGCATACCTATATTTAAGTTCTTCAATCAGCGTATGGGCACTATGCCCCGTGCCATCTGGAACCAAGCGAAGGGCACAGACTGGATGGGACGGGATATAACCGAGTACGGGTTGTCACAGAGAACCTTGCAGTTCCTGTATGACACCGTGGCCCCCATAGGCGCAGGCCAGCTTGCAGTCGCAACTACCAGAAATGCACTTAAAGACAAGGAATTACCACATCTTCAGAACAGGATAATTAACATTGTTGGTAAGGGCGCAAACATAGAGAGGATAACCCCGTCCGTGGAATCCAGACTTGGACAGGACGGGCACGGGATCCTCGGCCCTATTGACCTCGGCATATTACTACAGGCAACAGGGCTAAATCTGAAGTCACTTGGCAATGACGACCTGAGAGACCAGATGGTAATGACTACGTTTGGAAAAGGAGACCACCCGGATCACGAGGGACTGGTATTAAGATCTTGGAAGGAGCTACAGGCACACAAGGACAGCAGGATACTGGGATCCATACCGTTCAGAGATATTCGCAACTCACGACAGATAAAGGAACTTGAAGAGCGTAAGGCAGAAGGTGCTGAGTTCTTCTATGATGACTTCGGTAAGATGTCATACGAGATTGGAAAGTCAGTTAAGCAGAGAAGGGAAGCCGAGGCAAAGATAGCGGAGAAGTTTTATGGCACGGTTAACCCCGGAGAGAAAGGCAACCCAAACCCCGGTTACCAAGGCAAGGAAGCATGGTCTCCCAGTAGTTTCAGGGCAGCTCTAAAGGCAGCCAACAGGGATCATCGAATAAGGAAAGAGGCCATAGAGACTGTTTACAGCACTGATCCCAACGTACTAAAGATCATGGCTGAACAGAACGTAGAACCTTCTCGAAGTACAGAGTCTCTTGAATGGGCTATATATAAATTCGGAAAGCTACGGGAGGTTTACAGAGATCCTATCTCAGGAGACATAGACTACAAGATGAAAAGAGAAGGCTTAACCCTTGACGAGGCATGGGAAGCCGAGACTTCGGGATGGGATGATGAGGAAGAGGCAGAGACTGGCGGCCTTCTGGACAGGTTCAATATGTGGCTGGATCAGGGAGACCACCATCCGCTAGTAGATGAATACTACGATGCCTTGAAGGTTCTGGACAATGCCGGGTACTGGCAGGACGGGCCTAAAGTTCAGGGTGATGAGTTCCATAGACAGCTCAATGCCCTTGCTGGACATCAGGGACTCTCGTATGAAGAGGGGCTGAACATATGGGATATTTATCTTTCAGCATCTGTCGAGGAGAGAAGAAGGCTACGGGCGCACCCAAGCAACTGGGCCGTCCAGTATATAATAAAGAATATGGATGTTGTCAGGAAGGCTCACAGGTTCAAGACCGTGATGCGGAACCCTGCACTGGACAAGCTTTTAATAAAATGGTTTGGCAATACCCCGTACTTGCAGGAGAATGGAAGATACTACTATGAGCTTTACGGGAAGCTGCCGTCGAGTTATCGTAAGAACCCATATTTATAAACGGAGGTAAAGATGGTTACGCAGAATCAGGAACAGACACAGGAACAGGTGCAGGTACAGGAGACCGGGGCTGATAACGCAGCTCCAGCAGAGGCTCCAGTAGAGGCTGCGGATGAATCGCAGCCCTCGATACTGGAGGAGATAGATAGGTTAAACAATGCTCCCGAAGTGGATATAACTACCCCTGTAGAAGAACCCGCTGTCAGTACGCCTGCTGAACCCCAGACTCCGCAGCCTGTTGCAGAAGTAAAGCCCGAAGATACGAAGACTGAGACCCCACAGGCAGAGGCACCGCAAGTTCCACAGCCTACCCAAGAACAGTTGCAGGCGATGCAGAGACAGGCTGTCGAGTACGAGGAAATAAAGCGCAAGGCTGCGATACACGAGGAGACACGGAAGTACCAGCAGCAGCTAGAGCAGCAGGGGTACTCCGAGGATCAGGCGCAGCAGGGAGCGCAGCAGTACATACAGAGCCGTCAGGCACAACAGGGACTAATGCAGAAGGCTGACGAGTACGGTCAGCATATCTTGGGAAAGGTAAATGCCTCAGAGCATTTCGCCCAGAAGTATGATCTTGGTATGGCTGACCTTCCTGCGTTAAGGCAGGCAGAAACCCCTGAAGTCATGGAAGAATTAGCCAAGAGAATGTCTGAGGATCGTAAGATGAGAGCTGAACTTGATCAGCTACGAAAAGCACAGGTTCCACCCCAGCAGTTCGATAACTCTCAGGGGGAGCCTCAAGTAGCAGCTAGTGACGCTAGTTGGTTAGACAGGTATAATGCAGGGGATACGTCGCCTCAAGCGCAGGCGGCGGCAAGAAAAGCAGCAGGTCTAAGTTAAGACTAAGGAGGTCTTGATATGGCGCAAACAGCAACAACGGGTAATCTTGAAAGTGCCCAGAGAATAATTATCGCCAGCGCACGATATACAGAAGAACATAATGCGCCAGCTATGGCCCTTATAGAATCATTCAGTCTTCCGAAGGGATCGAAACAGGTCACCGTTCCGAAAGTAGGACAGATGACCATATCCGATCTTACCGACGGGCAAGACATTGTCGATGAGGAAGAGATTGGTATGACCACGGTAGACCTGACGGCATCAGAGGTCGGGGCCAAGGTAATCCTGACAGACAAGCTGGTCAGGCAAAGTGCCGACAATGTCTTCTCCATAGTGGGCAGGCAGCTTGGTGACGGTATGGCAAGGAAAAAAGATACTGATGTACACTCGTTGTACTCAGGCTTAAATGGCGGCACCGCTCTTGGTGCAGCTAACACCACCATGAGTCTTGCTAACGTGGCAGCGGCGATAGCTTATGCCAAGGCAAATAAGTTTGGCACCCAGCTATATATACTCCAGCACCCGAATGCGGTGTTCGATATTGCCAACACGGCAGTAACGGCATCTCAAACATACCCGGTTCCGAAGGGATGGAGTGAGGACTTGCTAGGGGAATTCTTTAGTGGGCTAAGACCTCTCAATGGTGTGCCCATTTTCGAGGATGGAAATTTGTCAGTAGATAGCGATGATGACGCTATTGGCGTTATAGCTGATAAGTCAGCACTTGCAGTACTCAAGTCAGTAGACACCCGCACGGAGCGACAGCGTGATGCCTCTCTCAGGGCAACTGAGCTGGTAATGACCGCTGACTATGGTGTGTTCGAGCTTGATGACAGCCGTGGCGCAGCACTCACGATGGATGCAGCGGCACCGTCTACGACTACATAACTATAGATTGCTAGTTTAGGTGTACACCTAACTGGAGGACTAGCGTGGTAACAACGGTTGAGAGACAGAGACAGAGAGCGGAGCTGGTAGCACAGGGGTATTCTTGGGAGTACATAGATGAATGGCAGCCCAAGACCACCCTGTACCGCCACACTCCGGGTTTAAATACATCAGGTGGCGAGGTGTTCCCCGTAGGTACTCCCATAAAGGGAGTGCCGGGGAACCCCGATTACGTCTTGAGGAAGTCACGGCTGGGTATGCTCCCGTACCCACCGGGCGAAGGATGTGAATGCAAGTGGTGTGCTGTTCGCAGCACCCATGCAGAGCCTGTCACGGAGACAGGTGAGGAGTTCACATCAGAGGAGTCAGTGCCTTGTCAGGAGTGTGGAGAAGAAGTCTCCGCACTTACCAAGGCAGGGGCACTCTCAAGATTGCGTGTTCATATGAAGACGCATCAGGGATCTGTATAGCTGTAACGATTAGCCGAGGCTGTACAGAAAAATAAATATCGGCTGGTCGCAGGACATTGAGCCTGCTCAAATAAAAGACCTTTAAGGAGGTTTAGAATGGCGTTTCCACTATCGGTGAATTTATCTTATGGGATGGAAAAGGTAGAGACTTCTGACCAGCGACAGAAGCTGGGCACAAGGGCAACTACCCCGGACGGCAGGGTATTTTACTACGCCTTAAATAGCAGTGCTGATATTGCAACGGGAGGGTTGCTAGTAGATGGACTTCTTAATGAAGCCGACCATGATATGGATAAGGCTGCTACTGCGGCTCATTCAGTAGGTGATACTACTATCAGTTTAGAAATAACTGAGGCTTCAGGTGGTTCTGGCGACCTTGTGAAAAATGAATACGCAGACGGGTACATGATGTTTAATGACGGCCCCGGAGAAGGAGAGGTTTATCGGATTAAGTCTCATCCTGCTCACGATGCATCATCCGATGCAACTGCAATATTTACCCTTGATGAGCCAGACGGTATTAGAACCGCTCTGACCACAAGCTCACTTGCGGGACTTTTTAAGAGTCCATATAACGCTGTTGCTTTAGTTGATGGCGATGGAACTCTGACATTTAGAACTGGCGTACTCGGCGTAACAACTATACCTGTAACAGCAAGTTATTACTGTTGGATTCAGACTTCTGGTATAGCTACTGTTGCTCTTGGAGCGCAAGTTGGTGTCGTTGGTGACGCTTTAACTATATCTCAAGAGAGTGGTGAGTCTGGTAAGGCAGAAAGAGCAGACCATTCTGATGAATCTGACCTAGCAACCATAGGAGTTGCGATAGGAATACCTTCAGTATCGGGTGATAAACAGGCTTGTATGTTGCATATTAGGGCTTAAATGGTCTCAGAACTCTGGACTCCACCGGGAGTAACCCATAATAGGGTTACCCCGGTGGGGCGCAATGCTGATACAGGTGGGTTAATATACGAGTATCAGTTTGTGGTACACGATGAGGTCACCAATCGAAAGAATCAGTTCAGGGTACTGGTAGATGACGAGACTTCCAAGGCACAGATAGAAGAGATGGTTGGCAATGCAATGGAGAGCTGGCTTATCGATGTGAGGATGCGGCACAGTAAGCCTGCTCCGACTCCATCGCAGCGCAAGGAAATCGGCAAGATCCTAGACGATATAAGGATCAAGTCAACCAAGCGCAAGCGGAGTTCCAACAACAAGATTTACTATAATGGTCTACGATAAGGAGGTATCATGACCGATACAGAGGTTAGGGTAACAGAGGCTGATCTATCGATGGTAATTACCCAGAAGGTAAACCTATGTACGAGCCTAGAAGTTCGACTAGCTGCGCTCTCTAGGACTCTAGAGGAGCGAGAAGCAAGGGTCGCCGAGCTTGAGCAGAAACTCACAGGCCTTAACGGCAAGGAGCCAGTAGATGCCAAAGGTGGGAAAGAAGAAGTTCCCTTACACAACTAAGGGTAAGAAAGCAGCACAGTCCTACGCTAAGAAGACCAAAAAGAAGGTCATGCGTAAGGCTAAATACTAGGCAGCATGGAGAATAGTAATGGCTATTGTCCAAGGACGCACACGGGCGCAGCTAAGACAATCTGTTGGCTATAACCTAGGTGCGATATATGTATCTTCTGCCAGTGGCAATGGATCCACCACAACCATAGTTGATTCCAGCCTGATAGGCGGGGATGACAACCATATAGGCAAGTGGGTCGTCTTCAACGACGCTGACGGGACTGCGGGGCAGGTCACCCGTGTCAGCGATTACGCAACGAGCGGCACCGTCCTCTCTGTATCTCCTGCCATATCATCCTCGGTTACCAATGACACCTATGAGTTGTGGGACGATATCTATCCCCCTGCCCGTATAGACGACCTGATAAACCAGTCCATACTGGATGCTACCGGGGCAGCCTATGACCCTGCGGAGAACCCCAATATGTCCAGTTCTCCCCATACTGGCCTGCACTCAGACGGCAAGACCCTGCGGTACGATGTGCCTTCAGGGTTCTCGATGATACAGAATATCTACTACCGATCCAAGGTGGATTCTATCCGTCTTCATGCCTGTGCCGAAGCATTCGACGAGACAGTAGACAGTGACATTACGGTCTCACTTGATACTAAGGATAGGAAACAGGGGACACAGAGCTGCAAGTTTGTTATAGCATCGGGAGCATCTGCCGGAGATATAGCCACGGACTCGATCACCAGCAAGGACATCTCCGGCTACGACTATATAGAGTTCTGGGCCAAGAGTACGGTAGCTACATCGGCTGGTAACTTGAAGATATTGCTTGATGATACTGCCAGTTGTGCATCACCCATAGAGACACTTAGTGTTCCTGCACTATCTGCCAATACATGGACATTCTGTCGTGTGGCCCTATCCAATCCTGAAACAGACACGGCTATCATATCCGTGGGACTTGAATACGATGCTGATATAGGTACTACCACTGTATGGCTGGACGATATAAGCGTGGTTAAGAACGACTCCGCACACTGGGAGAAGCTTCCTCGAAACCTGTGGAAGATAGATAAGCAGGAGCAGGATATAGTTCTGGATAACTATACCCACGGGGTTGCCAGATATAATTTACTCAAACTTGTAGGTGGCGATAAGCCATCCCTACTTACATCAGACTCAGCTACCCCAGAGATAGATGAGCAGTACATAATAGCTAGGACTACGGCCCTAGCCTTCGCATCAGCTTCCGGCGGCCCCAACACAGACCCGGACAACAAGAACAACATGGCTGGGTTCTGGATGGGTTTGTCCCAACAGGCCCGTCGTGCATTTCCAATATTAACTGATGTTCGATTGGTGCAGTAATGGCCTCAAAGGTAACCGAGGCCAATGAGATCTTTCTCAACAATGTCTACTATCCGCTGGTAGCCCCCGTACAGAGCGCACTTGCGTCTGTCTATCCGGGCAAGGTTGTCATTGGAGATACGTCCAAGGATTCCCAGACCCGGACTTCCATCATAGCTTGGTCTGACTGGCGTGGTGGTATAGGCGTAGACCGCATGGAGGGGTCAGGGGATGTGAATCGTGCATGGTGGTCTGACTGCCAGCTACGTTACAAGAACCACCTCGTGCTGGGTAACCTTGCCAACAAGACGGATACCATAGGTCACGGCCTTGCTACTTCTGGCGCAGGAACTGGTATAGCTGCTATCAACGAGTTCGATGACAAGATATACGCTGTATGGAACGGATCTGATGGTGAGAACCCGAAGATATATGTCTATAACAATACGAATGATTACTGGTGGGACGGCAGAACCGAGGATAACTATATCAGCCAGAGCGGAAGTGACAGCTTCGGGGTTCCAGATCAGGTCACGGACTCACTGAATTTCACAAAGAATGACGGGACAAACTACCTTGTACTCGCACACTATGATTCCAATGGCAGCGGTTACAGCTATGCCACCGTGCCCAGCTATGATGGAAGCAACAATGCGGCATGGACTAACGACACATATGATACCAAGTACCTGACCCAGTGGGACAACAGGCTATGGGGTATCTCTCATGCAGGACAGCTATGGTATGCACACTCTCCCGGTACGGAGATTGCCGATGCCATACTTCCACTTCCGGCAGGGTATTGCACAGGACTCTTCATTGCCCGTGACGCTGCTGGTGAACCTATAATCTACGTTGCCAGCAAGCTTGGACTCTGGGCACACGATGCGGCAAACGCACGGTTCGTTAAGACAGAGGTGGAGTTCCCATTCCATCCACACGGCGGCAAGGGCACCCAGAGATGGCGTGACTCCATATACTTTCCCAGCGGGTTAGGACTGTACAGGTATATAAACGGTGCTAACGCAGCCGTACTGACCGTTACTGGCCCCGACAGGGACGATGGGATGCCTTCGGGCAACAGGGGCACGATCATGCTAGCCGAGGGTACTCACAACGAGCTACTCGTGGGGGTGGATGCGACCACCGCTCCGACCATAACAA
>Ga0114910_1001435_pt1 | contig 11310 bp, 8 predicted proteins | sample MalvireepMed_908_FD_83500 | JGI IMG/M metagenome (GOLD analysis project Ga0114910, IMG submission 83500) | Marine viral communities from the Global Malaspina Expedition - Malaspina viral metaG DeepMed_908 | ecosystem: Environmental > Aquatic > Marine > Oceanic | place: Mediterranean Sea...
AGGAACATCACCGCGATCGCCACCGTCTTGATCGAGGCATGCGCCAGCCCGTCAGGCAGCAGCAACGCGCTGCTGCCTGACGGGCTGGCGCATGCCTCGATCAAGACGGTGGCGATCGCGGTGATGTTCCTCACGGTGGTGCGGGTGGGGGCGATCTGGCTGTCGCTGACCGGGTCGGGGCTCAAGACCAGCGAGAAGCTGTTTCTGGGCTGGTTCGGGCCGCGCGGGCTGGCCTCGATCCTGTTCACGCTGGTGATCATCGACGAGTTCGCGTTTCCCAACGAGGCCGAATTGCTCGCTTGCGTGTCGATGACCGTGGCGCTGTCGATCCTGGTCCACGGACTGAGCTCAACACCGCTGGCCAGATGGATTGGCAAACGGTGAAGCGCGGTTTGATCCGGATGCGGCGAATGCCTGTTGCTCTGCAAACCGGACGGAAGGCCGGCTGACAGGCGGCCGGGCATTAAGCCTTATTCGGGTCCGTTCAGGCCTTTTTCAGAAACTCTGTGCGCAGCACCAGGCCCTTGATCTTTTCGACCCGGCATTCAACCTCGTCGGGATTACCGGTCAGCCGGATGCCCTTGACCATGGTGCCGCGCTTGATGGTCGAGGAGGTGCCCTTGACCTTGAGGTCCTTGATCACGGTGACGTTGTCGCCATCGGCCAGCACCGTGCCATTGGAATCCCGGGTTTCGTCGCTCATGTGAGTCGCCTTTCAGATCTGTATGCGGCCGGTTTAGCGTCTGCAGGGCGTCAGGGGAAGGGCTGCGACCGGCACCAGCTTTGGCGGCCCTGAAAATAAACCGCTCACCGGCATGACATGTGGCTGTCGTGTTGAGCGCCTAGGCTATGTGGATCACATATGGAGACAGATTTTGGCTGGATTTACGAAATTGTTTTGGGGCGCTGCCCTGTCGTTGGCGTCGTTGGCTGGCCCGGTATCGGCCTCGGACATCGAACTGGGGCCGCGTCCTTCGTTTCTGGTCGGCAAGATGGCCGATGGTGCGCTCAAGGACAAATTGCTCGCCTGCGCTGCGAGCCCGGTTGAAAGAACGTTGTTTTCGATCGGCCATCGCGGCGCGCCGCTGCAATTTCCGGAGCACACCCGGGAATCCTATGTGGCAGCCGCCAAGATGGGGGCGGGAATCATCGAATGCGATGTAACCTTCACCAAGGACAAGCAGCTTGTCTGCCGCCACGCGCAGAACGATCTGCACACGACAACCAATATTCTGGCAACCGATCTGGCGGACACATGCAGCCAGGGGTTTACCCCGGCGGGCGACGGCAAGGCGACAGCGGAATGCCGCACATCGGACATTACCCTGGCCCAGTTCCGCACGCTCAACGGCAAGATGGATGCGGCCAACAGCAAGGCCCAAACGGTCGAGGAGTACATGAACGGTACCGCCGGCTGGCGGACAGATCTCTATGCCGCTGCCGGCGGCACGGTGATGACGCATGCCGAGTCGATCGCGCTGATTGCCTCAATGGGCGGCAAGTTCACTCCTGAACTCAAATCGCCTTCTGTCGAAATGCCGTTTGATGGTTTCAGCCAGGCCGATTACGCGCAGAAGATGATTGACGAATACAAGGCGGCTGGCATTCCGGCGTCCGATGTCTGGCCGCAATCGTTCAATCTCGATGACGTGCTCTACTGGATCGAGAATGAGCCGGAGTTCGGGGCCCAGGCGGTCTATCTGGACGGGCGTTCCGGCGGCGACGGCTTTGACCCTCTCAAGCCCGAGACCTTCAAGCCGACAATGCAAGAGCTGGCTGACAAGGGCGTCAATTACATTGCGCCGCCGATCTGGATGCTGCTGAGGGTGGCCGACGGCAGGATGGTTGCGTCCCCCTATGCCGTGGCAGCGAAACAGGCCGGGCTCGGCATCATCGCCTGGTCGTTCGAACGCTCGGGATCGCTTAACAATGGCGGCGGCTGGTACTATCAGTCGGTCAAGGACGTGGTGCGCAATGATGGCCAGATGTACGAGATCCTCGATGTGCTGGCGCAGGATGTGGGCATTGCCGGCATGTTCTCCGACTGGCCGGCGACGGTGAGCTATTATGCCAGCTGCATGGGGCTCGACTAGCAACAGGGCTGCGTCGCAACGGCCCCGGGCAAGCGCGCCGGGTCAGGGCCGGCCCGGCTGGCGGCAATCGAGCGGGCGGATTTCACCCACTTCTATGGTTGCTCCGTGATCGTCGGTGGCCAGAAACCGTGGCGGTGCGCCGTCATCAAAAACACCGCATGTCAGATGACCCGAACGGACCGCGCCGGTGTCGAGAGCTATCCGGTTGGCGTGCAGCTCGGGCAGGGATGACGCGGTCATGGTGTGGCCGTGGACAATGATCTTGGGCAGCGGGGCCTTGTAGTCGAGGAAGTTGTCGCGGATCCAGCGTGTGGTTACCGGGTCCTGCTCGCCGAGCGGCAGATGCGGATCGATGCCGCCATGGACGAAGAAGTGACGGTCCGTCTCCGCCATCCAGCCGGCTTCGCGCAGGGCTGCGATGTGGCCGGGATTGTTTCGCCCCAGTTGTTCGGCAATCGCGCCAAGCTCCCCGGTGTCGTCAAATCCATAGGAGCGCAGGGTTTCGCTGCCGCCATTGGGGAACCAGCGGCGGGCTGCCGTTTCGCGGGCTTGCGGCGAAGCGGCATGAAGGAAGGTCAGCATGAACTCCTCGTGATTGCCGAGAATCAGACGGGAGTCCGGCTGCGATTGCAGCGTGCCGATCACCAGGTCGAGGCATTGCCGGCTTTCCGGCCCGCGGTCGATGATGTCGCCAAGGAAGACAATGCGGTGCTTGTGGCCGCCGGAATCCTTGCTGATGGCGCTGAGCAAGGCAGCCAGCAGGTCGCGCCGGCCGTGAACATCGCCGATGGCATAGGTCAGTGTCATGGGGAGGCCTCATGGGTGGGATCGGATGATATGGCAGCGGTGCGAGGCAAATAAGGCACAAGTGGTGCAAAAACTGCAATCCCTTATGCAAAACCAAGGGTTTGGCTGCAATGAATTGCCCCAACAGGCGGCAAAAAGCCCGGCTGGCCGTCCGGTTCATGCTGTCAGCGGCCGGGTGCTGAGCAAAACTCTTTGCCAAAACCGTCCGTCAGGGTTGAAAAAAAGCCGGTTGAGCGGCACATAGCAGTTGGATCGCCGCATCTGGCGGCCTGCCGACCGGCATAGATCCCAAACCAGGATGAATTTCGTTTGAAAAAGCAAGTACGCACCGCCTTCACCGACCGCCGTCAGGATGCCATGGAAGCCAAGAAGAAGCTTCTGGAGAAAATGAAGGCGGCACCGAAGGCGGATGACCCGGAAATGATCGCCAAGCGCGCCGAACGCGCTGCTGTGGCCAAGGCCCGCGAAGAACGCCATGCCGAACGCGCCCGGCTGAAGCTCGAAGAGCAGGAACGCAAGGCAGCGCAGGACGCCGCCGATGCAGCCGCAGCCTATGAAGCCGCCCATGCCGAGGAAATCGCCCGCGAGGCCGAGGAAAAGGCCCGCGCCGAACGCGCCGTTGCCGACATGGCCGCGATGAAGGAAAAACGCGACCAACGTTACGCGGCGCGCAAGGCACGCCGTTAGAGCGTTTCATCGCTGGATCAGTCCGGACCCTGTGCCGGCAAGCGGCAGATGGCGCAGCGCGGTGAGCTGCGCGTCCACTCCCGGCAGGCCGAATATCCGCGCGTGACGCTGTCACCGGCGGCTTGAGGCCTGTCGATTTTTACGGCCCCGGGCCGGAATGCGGCCCGTGCCGCCGAACCCGTCCTGCCCGGATGTCTTCAGACCTTGCGGCCATTTGGCATGCGGGCCTGCCGGGCGCCGACACGGGTCAGCGCGTGTTCCGGCACCGGCATGGCTGTTGCCTGCTTCGACGCGTGGTCGGCGGCAGGCCGCGCCGGGATGTCGCTCCTCTGTCCCTCCGGCCGGCGCGGTTCGGCTCCGCCCGGACCGGATCGACCGTCCTTCGCCGCTCCGGGGTCCGTCGTCCCGAAACATCCGATCTGGCGAAGGCGGACCCAGCCTCGCATGGATGGGGGGCATGTGGAAAAAATCGCGGCAGATTCTGTGCAAGTATCCGGGATTGCTGGCGGTGAGGGCCGGGTTTGTGCACGGGGCGGGGTCAGATTCCGGACTTGGGCCGGCCCCCTCACCAACAAAATCTGAGGTTTAGCTGCGCCAAGACCGCGATTTTGTATCCTCTCCCACCAGGGTAGAGGAGAGGGTGCCGTGTTTTCCGCTTTCAGCCTCTCCCCGTTGTAGGTGAGGAAGCAATTTGAGCATCTTAGCGCAAGCAAAGTGCTGGAAATTGCGGGTGAGGGGCGGCGGCAGTTGTCCGGCACACTCTCACCGTCGTCATCCTCGGCCCCGAGCCGAGGATCCATTCCGTGATGCGAGGCTGTGGCTGAGGAGTCTCTCACCGCGCCGACGCGCGGTGGCTGGACACCGGATCAAGTCCGGGGTGACGGAAGTGCGCGGGATGACGCTGCCCCCTCACCAACAAAATCTGCGACTTAGCTCCGCTAAGACCGCGATTTTGTATCCTCTCCCACCAGGGTAGAGGAGAGGAGGCCGCGGTTTCCGCTTTCTGCCTCTCCCCATTGTGGGAGAGGAAGCAATTTCAGTATCTTAGCGCAAGCTAAGTGCTAGAAATTGCAGGTGAGGGGGTGATTTTCTCCTCGCCTTCCAATACGTCGAGAAGAAAATGTTCGGTCGATATGACATCCCGAAGAGATTTCGATGGCATTTGATATCCACTCCCAATCTTATCGATTAATAATTTGGGCATATTCCTCGGAGTGATTATCTCAGCGTTTTTCAGCCTAATGTTCCGTTCTGCGTCACTCCATTTTCCAACTGTAGTAAGAGTCCTCAGGGAAAAGAACTCTACAGAGAACTTCATTGCCAGATCTAGATTGTCGACCGCGTTGAAGAAATTACTACGGAGCTTTTTGTCGATTAACTTAATGTGCTCACTCGAAGAGTTGGTCTGAAGATTCAGCAATAGGTGCGTGAATTGTGTGATCAATCGGGTGTTATCTTTCAAATACTTCACCTGTTTACGGCCATTCTCGTTCCCGATTGCCGCAACGATTTGCACGGTTGTTGTTCGCTCATTTCGACCAACCGCCTTCGAAATATCGGAAGCTTCACTTACGTATTCTTGGGTTAGCCGGTTTTCGTGTCGGTCTAGATGCTCAAAAACTTCTTCAATGAAGTCAGGATTTTGATCAAAAAGCATGCACCAAGAATGATCCATCCTGTCAATCATGTTGCTGTTGGTTTTTAGCCATCGCTCCATTTCTCTTGCCGTGCTCTTTATCACTTGGACGTTATATTCGGCGTCAACTGCGGCAAGCTTGTTCTTAAATATTCGCTCTGCAGCCTTGAGGACCTCTTCTGGGAAGTAACTCTTTGCGCATTTGCTTCCAAATAGAAATGCCGTGTGATTATCGGTGAGGCCCGTGTAGCCTTTGCGATGCCTATGGCCTCCGCAGATGTGGCAAAATATGCGATCACCATCCACGTGATAACTGTTGACGATGTCGAGTTGGTTGCCCGCCGGCTCGCACTGGATCAGCGGATGGAGGTCAGTCTGATCGTATGGATCGAAGACTTCTACCTTCATTTTTCGTCTGTACGCATTACGGTCCATTTCAATGCTCCTATTTGTGCATGTTATGTTCCATCTTGCAGTTCAGCCCGAGGTTTCCCCCGGGCTGAGATTTCGTCAATTCAATCTGACCTCAGCTGCAGCCACTCGTGCTTCCGCAAGTGTCGCACTTCTCACACGTCCCGTTCCGTACCATCGTAAAATTCTGGCACTCGGTGCACATGTTGCCGGTGTAGCCCTGCATGATCGACTTGACGCGGCGGTCGGCCTCGAGCCGCTTGGCGCTCGCGGCGGTGTCGGCGGCCTCGTCGGAAAACAGGGTTTCCTCGATCGCGATCTCGGCGGCCAGCTCCTCGGCGCGTTCCTCGTAGTCGCGCTTGAAGGCAACGGCCGTGTCTCCGGAGGCGATGGCTTCGGGGGCGGACTTGACCGCCAGATTGCCGGTCGCCTTGCTGGTTGAGGTCTTGGACGAGAACGAGGCGGTGATCACCGAAGAGCTAGCGCCAGAGCCGGTAGCCGGGGTGGTCTTGGCAGGCGCCGGGGTGCCGGCCTGGCCTTTCGGTTCAGCCGTGCCGCTGGTGCCGGTGACAACCTTGAGCGATGCGCCGCGGGTCAGGCCCTTGGAGAAAGGCTGCGCCTTGCCCTCGGAAATGCCCTTGCCGAGCGCGGTGTTGCCGAAGTCGGAGGTGTCGACATGGGCCAGGTCATTGCGTGCCAGATAGGAGACGGCCAGCTCGCGGAAGATGTAATCCAGGATCGAGGTGGCGTTCTTGATGGCGTCGTTGCCCTGTACCATGCCGGCAGGCTCGAACTTGGTGAAGGTGAAGGCCTCGACATATTCCTCCAGCGGTACGCCATATTGCAGGCCGAGCGAGATGGCGATGGCGAAGTTGTTCATCATGGCACGGAAGGCAGCGCCTTCCTTGTGCATGTCGATGAAGATTTCGCCGAGACGGCCATCGTCGAATTCGCCGGTGCGCAAATACACCTTGTGGCCGCCGATGACGGCTTTCTGGGTGTAGCCCTTGCGGCGGTTGGGCAGCTTTTCGCGGTCGCGGTAAAGCCGTTCGACCACGCGCTCGACGATCTTCTCGGTGACGGTGACGGCCTGGGCGGCGGCGGGCTGAGCCACCAAAGCCTCGATGGCGTCATCCTCGTCCTCGTCATCCTCGATCAGCGAGGCGTTGAGCGGCTGGGAGAGCTTGGAGCCGTCGCGGTAGAGCGCGTTGGCCTTCAATGCCAGCTTCCAGGACAGCATGTAGGCGTTCTTGCAATCATCAACGGTGGCATCGTTGGCCATGTTGATGGTTTTCGAGATCGCGCCGGAGATGAAGGGCTGGGCCGCGGCCATCATGCGGATGTGGCTTTCGACCGACAGATAGCGCTTGCCGACCTTGCCGCACGGATTGGCGCAATCGAACACCGGATAGTGCTCGACCTTGAGATGCGGTGCGCCTTCCAGCGTCATGGCGCCGCAAACATGGATGTTGGCGGCTTCGATGTCCTTCTTCGAGAAGCCGATGGCCGAGAGCAGGTCGAACGAGAAATCGTTCATCTGCTCGTCGGTGAAGCCGAGCACGTCCTTGCAGAAGGCTTCGCCAAGGGTCCACTTGTTGAACACGAACTTGATGTCGAAGGCAGCCTTGGTGGCGCCGTTGATGGCGTCAATCTGGGTATCGGTGAAGCCCTTGGCCTTGAGCGAGCCGGGGTTGACGGCCGGAGCCTGGTTGATGTTGCCGTGGCCGACCGCATAGGCCTCGATCTCGGCCAGCTGGGCCTCGGAATAGCCCAGCGTGCGCAGCGCCTCGGGCACCGCGTTGTTGATGATCTTGAAGTAGCCGCCGCCGGCGAGCTTCTTGAACTTGACCAGCGCGAAATCAGGCTCGATGCCGGTGGTGTCGCAATCCATCACCAGACCGATGGTGCCGGTCGGCGCAATCACGGTGGCCTGGGCGTTGCGGAAGCCGTGCTTCTCGCCGAGCTTCAGCGCCTTGTCCCAGGCAGCGGTTGCATGGGTGATCAGGTCGGGATCCGGGCAATCCTCATGGATCAGCGCCACCGGGTTGACCGACAGGTCCTCGTAGCCGGTCATCTCGCCATGGGCTGCGCGGCGGTGGTTGCGGATCACCCGCAGCATGTTCTTCTTGTTGTCCTTGTAACCGGCAAAGGGGCCGATCTCGCCGGCCATCTCGGCCGATGTGGCATAGGCAACGCCGGTCATGATCGCGGTCAGCGCGCCGCAGATGGCGCGGCCTTCCTTGGAGTCGTAAGGAATGCCGGTGGTCATCAGCAGGCCGCCGATATTGGCAAAGCCCAGGCCGAGCGTGCGGTACTTGTAGCTCAGTTCGGCAATCTGGTGCGAGGGGAACTGCGCCATCATCACCGAGACTTCCAGCACGATGGTCCAGAGCCGGACGGCATGTTCGTAATCGGCGATATTGATGCGCTTGGTGTCCTTGTCCTTGAAGCGCAGCAGGTTGAGCGAAGCCAGGTTGCAGGCCGTGTCGTCAAGGAACATGTATTCCGAGCACGGATTGGAGGCGCGGATCGGGCCGGCGGCAGGGCAGGTGTGCCAGTCGTTCATCGTGGTGTTGTAGTGCAGGCCTGGATCGGCCGACGCCCAGGCCGCGTGGCCGATGGTTTCCCAAAGGTCGCGGGCTTTCAGCGTCTTCATCACCTTGCCGTCCTTGCGGGCGGTCAGGTTCCAGTCGCCGTCCGCTTCAACGGCCTGCAGGAAGTCGTCCTTGATCGAGACCGAGTTGTTGGAGTTCTGGCCCGAAACCGTGAGGTAGGCTTCCGAATCCCAATCGGTGTCGTAGGTCTTGAATTCGATGTCGGTGTAGCCCTGGCGGGCAAACTGAATGACGCGCTTGACGTAGTTTTCAGGCACCTGGTCCTTCTTGGCGGCCTTGATCTCGCGCTTGAGGGCAGGGTTCTGCTTGGGGTCGAAGCAGGCGTCGTTGTCAGCCTCGCAGTTGATGCAGGACTTCATGATCGCCGAGAGGTGCATCGAGACGATCTTCGAGCCGGTGACCAGGGCCGCGACCTTCTGCTCTTCCTTGACCTTCCAGTTGATATATTCCTCGATATCGGGGTGATCGATGTCGACAACGACCATCTTGGCCGCGCGGCGGGTGGTGCCGCCCGACTTGATGGCGCCGGCAGCGCGGTCACCGATCTTGAGGAAACTCATCAGGCCCGACGACTTGCCGCCGCCCGAGAGCTTTTCGCCCGCACCGCGCAGATGCGAGAAGTTGGAGCCGGTGCCGGAGCCATATTTGAACAGGCGGGCTTCGCGGACCCACAGGTCCATGATGCCGTTCTCATTGACGAGATCGTCTTCAACCGACTGAATGAAGCAGGCATGCGGCTGCGGATGCTCGTAGGAGGATTTCGACTTGGTCAGCTTGCCGGTGAACGGGTCGACATAGAAGTGGCCCTGGCCGGGACCGTCGATGCCGTAGGCCCAGTGCAGGCCGGTGTTGAACCACTGCGGGGAATTGGGGGCAACGCGCTGGGTGGCGAGCATGTAGGCCTGCTCGTCCATGAAGGCGCGGGCGTCTTCTTCGGTGGTGAAGTAGCCACCCTTCCAGCCCCAGTAGGTCCAGGTGCCGGCGAGCCGGTCAAAGACCTGGCGGGCGTCGGTTTCGGATCCGTAGCGCTCGTCTTCGGGAAGCTCTGCAAGGGCTGCCTCATCAGCGACCGAGCGCCACAGCCATGACGGCACGGAATTTTCTTCGACCTTTTTCAGACGCGCGGGAACGCCGGCCTTGCGGAAATATTTCTGCGCCAGGATGTCGGCTGCGACCTGGCTGAACTGCACCGGCACATCGATGTCCGCGAGGCGGAAGACGACCGAACCGTCGGGGTTCTTGATCTCGCTGGTGGCTTTGCGGAATTCGATTTCTGCATAGGCTGACTGGCCGTCTTTGGTGAACCGACGTTCGATGCGCATTTTAGTCCTCTTTATAAATCAAAAGCCGATCGCATTCCTTGCGTCACGGCAAATTCTTCCCCGCAGGCTGCTCAATCATTGCGCATCCCGTTCTGATACTCGGTCACTCGGTGTGATTCCCTTTTCAGGAAATCCTCTATCTTGTGGCAAGATTGGCTGCAAACACTAAATATAGTATTAACAAGAGATTTACGCCAGCCCCCGTTGGCAGGTCGCCGACATTTTTTGCATCAAAGCATGCCCCTCGAACCGCCGTGAATGTCACGGGGAAAGATGCTGTGAACCGAAAAATGTCGGGATTTGACTGGCCTCTTAACATCCCAGCCGCGCCGCCGCCGCAACGTGTCTCCTATAAGCATCGACTCGGGCGTATGCGTCAAGAGGTTGTCGGTGGCAGATTCTTGCACACCATATCTAGTGGAGGAGCACTGTGGAAAACGAGGACAAATCGCGAATTCGATGGCCGCGCCATTGCCCGCAGATAAGCCAAGAACTTGCTGCCGGGCAAACATCGGCTGTTGTGCGTCGACTCAATCCGGCCGGCCGTCATGTCTAATCAATGCTTTAAGTTTTGCACCAAAGCCATGCCTATACAGGGTGGGCAGTCAAGTATCGCGGCTGTCAGTCTCTGGGCCGGGAGGAGAGGGCTGCACCATTGTTCGGGGAGACATGATGCCGGACCGCGCGGAAACCGACGTTGCTTCGCGGCGGACAATGTCAGGCGGCCTTGAGCACCTGGAAGGCATCGCGAATGACGGTCTTCAATCCGTCTTCTGCAACCAGACCGATTGCGGTGGCGACCGGAAACCATTTGCGCTGCCGCTCGTCCCGCTCCGGCCACAGATCACGCTGTTCGAGCAGCCTGAGGAGATACACATCGACTTCGCATTCTGCATCGTTGCGCCGTGTTCTTTGCTTGATGTAGCGGTACCGGCCAACCGGGCCACCGGGCATCACTTCGCCAATCAAACCGGCTTCTTCCCAGGTTTCCCGCACGGCCGCTTCGGCTCCGTCTTCACCGTCCTCGATCCAGCCCTTGGGGACGATCCAGCGTCCGGTGTCGCGGCTGGTGATCAACAACAATTCACATTTTTCGCCCGAACCACGGAAAACAGCAGCCGCCGATTGCCGCTTGAGCTTCTTGCTTAACCGTCCCTGTGTCTCACCCGGGTGCCTGAACAGGTCCAGCAGCGTCTTGAGCCTGTCAAATGCGATCATAACCAACGATTCTCCCTGCTTGATGTTGTCACGGAATTGTGACGAATTTGATACACCGAATCTCCAAAACACAACCGCTCAAGGTTGCAGATCCGAGAGTGCCGGTGCCAGTCAGGTGAGCGCCAACAAGAAACCTTGAGCCGGGATTGTCCGATCTTCCCGGCCGGCAAACAAAACGGGGACACAACAAGAGCTGTGTCCCCACATAGTGCGCGAAACGGTGAGTCCAAGGCTTTATCAAACCAGAGCGGTTCGAAGGCTGCCATTCGGGATCAGAATTCGTCCCATTCCTGCGCAACTGCGGCAGAAGCTCCGCCGCCACCACCGGCTTTCCGTACCGTTCTTTGTGCCGGCGCCACGGTTTTGGCGGCGGCGGCGGCCGGCCTGGCCCTGGCGACCGGATGCGGGGCGCTCCGGTCATTGACGTTGAAGACCGCAAGTTTTGCCACCAGCCCATCTGCATCGGCGGCGAGTCCCAGGATCGACTTTGTCGTGTCCGCCACCAGTGCGGTGTTCTGCTG
>Ga0114910_1001436_pt1 | contig 11309 bp, 10 predicted proteins | sample MalvireepMed_908_FD_83500 | JGI IMG/M metagenome (GOLD analysis project Ga0114910, IMG submission 83500) | Marine viral communities from the Global Malaspina Expedition - Malaspina viral metaG DeepMed_908 | ecosystem: Environmental > Aquatic > Marine > Oceanic | place: Mediterranean Sea...
ACCCTCTCCCTTCAGCTGCTGCGATAGCGAGGGAAACGGATCGAACGAGAATACATGTTCCACCGCAACGCCAAAATGCTGGGCGATGGCGAGCGCGAGTTCGAGGCTGGGCTTGTAGTCGCCGCGTTCGAGAAAGCCGATGGTCTGGGGATTGACCCCGACGGCATCGGCCAGCTCGCGTCGGCTCAGGCCCGCATCGGCGCGGAACATGGCGATTCGATTGTGTATCACCCTCGACATGTGAGGGTGATACGCAGATCGTTATGTAAACGCAACAACTCTATGCTGCGTCATATCAAGTATGTTGGGGTCGGTTAGCCCTGCCCGCCCGAACGCTGGCCGCCGGAACGGTTGTTGCGGCGGCGCTGGCCGCCACGGTTCTGGCCTTCGGCGCCGCCACGACCCTGGCCTGCGCCCTGCGGCTTGCCCTTGCGCGCCGGGTGCTTGTTCTTGGGCCGACGCGCACCGTCACCGATCGGCTTGGGGCTGACGCGCTGGCCGCGCTGCTGCTTCGGCGCAGGCTTGGTCGGGCCGACGCCCTCGACCACGGCGCGGAAGTTTTCCGGCAGGGGCAGGCGTTCGAACTCGGCATCGGTCGTCTTGCGGATATCCTTGAGATACTGCCGCTCGTCCTCGGCGCAGAACGCGATCGCGATGCCATCGGCGCCCGCACGCGCGGTGCGTCCGATGCGGTGCACATACTGCTCGGGCACGTTGGGCAGTTCGTAGTTGATGACGTGGCTGACGCCGGGAATGTCGATCCCGCGCGCGGCAACGTCGGTCGCCACCAGCACCGGGGTCTTGGCCCGCTTGAACTCGTCGAGCGCGCGTTCACGCTGCGGCTGGCTCTTGTTGCCGTGGATCGCGTTGGCTGGGATGTTCACCTGCGCCAGCTTCTTCACCACCCGGTCGCAACCATGCTTGGTCCGCGCGAAGACGAGCACACGCTCGATCTTGCCGGGGATTTCGTGGCGGCCCGACAGGATCAGTTCGAGCAGGCTCTGCTTCTCGTCCTGCTGGACCATGAACAGGTACTGGTCGATCCGCTCTGCCGTGGTGCTTTCGGGGGTGACCGAAACCTGCACCGGGTTGCGGCAATACTGGCTGACCAGATCCTTGATCGCCTTGGGCATCGTCGCGCTGAAGAACAGCGTCTGGCGATCCTTCGGCGTCAGTTCGTTGATCTTGCGCAGCGCGTGGATGAAGCCGAGGTCCAGCATCTGGTCCGCTTCGTCGAGCACCAGGATCTCAACACCGTCGAGATTGAAGGCGCGCTGGTCGATCAGGTCGAGCAGGCGCCCCGGCGTGGCGACGAGAATGTCGGTGCCGCGGTGCAGCTTGTTGCGATCCTTGTTGACCGAGGTGCCGCCGACGATCGACTGCACCTTCAGGCCCGCAAGCGCGCCGTAATCCTTCGCGCTCTGGGCGATCTGCCCGGCCAGTTCGCGCGTCGGCGCGAGCACCAGCATGCGGCAGGACTTGAACGGGGTCTGGTTGTCGGCATCGCGCAGGCGATCGATGCTGGGCAGCATGAACGCGGCGGTCTTGCCGGTGCCCGTCTGGGCGATACCCAGCAGGTCGCGCCCTTCGAGCACGGGGGGGATCGCCTGCGCCTGGATCGGCGTGGGTTCCTTATAGCCCTGAAGGTCGAGCGCCTGGAGAACGGGCTGCGACAGGCCGAGCTGGTCGAAAGTGGTTGTCATGTATTGAACTCGCAAAATATGCGGCGCGCACGGTCGAAGCCTGCGCGGCGCGGGGGTTGTAACCACCCGCGTGAAAAGGGAAGTCTGGAGAAAATCGAAGCGCTGCCGGGATCGGATGACAAATCGAGCATCCGTCACTTCACGCTGGCATTCGCGCTTCGTTCTCGCCGCAAATGGTGCATTGCAGCCCGAAAGTCAATCTATTCCCTTTCGCACCTGCGAAACGGATTGGCGCCCACGTGCGTTGATCGGCAGGAATGAGGGAGACGGGCCATGATCGAACCCATCGCCGACACCATCGACAAGGGCACGCAATTGCTGGCGGACCCGCTGCATGCCGCGCTCGCCGCGGGCATCGCCGTGGCGCTGGCGCTGGCGCTGCACGCGGGCGTATTCTTCGTGCTGCGACGCGTTGCGCAGCGCACCGACGCGTCGGCCGACGACATCGTGGTCAAATATCTGCACCGCCCCACCCGGCTGGCCTTCGTCGTCATCGCCCTGATGCTGGCCGCGCGCGAAGTGCCCGAACTGCGCGAGGTGTGGGCCGATATCGCCACCTTCGTGCTGCCCGCCGTGGTCGGATGGATGGCGCTCGCCATCCTGCGCGCGCTGGTCGAAGCGGCAAAGCGCGCGGCCGACATTTCGGTGGCGGACAATCTCAAAGCACGGCGCAAGCGCACCAAGCTGACCATGTTCAGCCGGATCGCGACCTTCATCATCGTGTTCGTCACGGTGGGCCTGATGCTGCTCGCCATTCCCGGCGTGCGCGATATCGGGGTGACGCTGGTCGCGTCTGCCGGTCTGGCGGGCCTGGCCGTGGGCGCCGCCGCACAGCCCGCGCTCAAATCGCTGATCGCGGGCGTCCAGATGGCGATGACCGAGCCGATCAATATCGACGATGCCGTGGTACTCGAAGGCGAATGGGGCTGGATCGAGGATATTCGCACCACCTACGTGGTGGTGAAGATCTGGGACGAGCGGCGGCTGGTGGTGCCGACCAGTTACTTCCTCGAAAAGCCCTTCCAGAACTGGACCAAGCAGACCGCACAGCTGCTGGGCACGGTCTTCCTCCATCTCGACCCAAAGGCCAAGATCGGCCCGCTGCGCGAGGAATTCTTCCGCCAGATCGAAGCGAGTGAGCGGTGGGATGGCCGGGTGAAGGTGGTTCAGGTGACCGAGACGACGCGCGATTCCAAGGAAGTGCGCCTGCTGATGAGCGCCAAGGATTCGCCCACATTGTTCGATCTGCGGTGCGATATCCGCGAAGGCATGATGGAATGGCTGGCAGACAACCGCCCGCAGGATTTCGCCAAGCTGCGCCTGCTGGAAGAGGCGCAATAGCCTGCCCGGCGTGGAGCGCGAACGCTCGTCCACGCAGCATTGCGACAATCTGCGACAATCCTCGACACAGCGATGCTTGCCATCGCCGCCCCCTCACGCAACTCTTCGGCGAGTTTCAGCGGGCTCGATCGGGAGGATATAGGTGCGCAAGGAATTTACAGGCCTGTCGACGCTCGCTCTGGCGATTGCCATCACCGGATGTGGCGGTGATGACGGCAGTTCATCGTCCGGCGCCAACCCCACGGGTTCGATCAATACGCCAACAAGCGGGCCCTCTACCCAGATTGCCAGCGCGCCGCCCGCGACCACCAAGGAAGCCTTCGCCAGGATCGAATTCTCCGCCTCGGGCGCCGCACGCTTCGAATGCAGCCTCGATGGCGGCGCGGCGGAGGAATGCGCCAGCCCATTGTTCATCGCACCAGTGGACGTCGGTGAGCATCGCGTTTCGGTGATCGCCTTCGATTCCGCCGGCAATCCCGGGGATGCGGCAAATGTCGATTGGACGGTTTCGAGCATTTTCGGCGATGCGACAGACTCCACGGTTCACCCCGAACTGATCCGCACCACGCAGCAACCCGCCCCCGTCGCGCCGAACAGCTGGCGCGGGATCATGCGGATCAACTGCGACTTTTCGCGTTCAAGCTATGACGACCCGATCGTGTTTCCCGGCGAAAGCGGAGCGGCGCATCTTCACCGCTTCTACGGCAACACTCTGGTGGACGAGAACAGCACGCTCGAAAGCCTGTTCACCAGCGGCGAATCCTCGTGCCAGGGCAACACGCTCAACCGATCCTCCTACTGGATACCCGCACTTCTCGCGCCGTCATACGATCCCGCCACCGGCGCGCGGCTGAACGATGCCAGCGGCCAGTCTGCCTACAAGGTGGTGCCCGCAGTGGTCGGAAATGACGATGTCGCGCACGAGATCTTCTATTACTCCGCGGGCGTGTCCGACCTGTCCTCGATCCAGCCGATACCGCTGGGGCTCAAGATGATCGCGGGCAACCACATGGCTGGCCCGGGCAGCGAGCAGGATACTTCCATCGTGCGCTGGCATTGCCAGTCTTGGGAATCGGACGAAGCGAACAATCCGCGCTGGAGCACCAGCATTCCGCAATGCGTGGCGCCCGACCGCCTGCGGATGGATATCTTCTTCCCCAGTTGCTGGAACGGCACCGATCTCGATTCCGCCGATCACAAGAGCCACCTCGCCTATCCAGTGGCATCGGGCACGCAGACCGTCTGCCCGTCATCGCACCCGGTGCCGATCATGCGGGTAAGCTATCACTATGCATGGGGCGTCACACCCGATGTCTATGAGCCCGCGAGCGGCAGCAGCGCGGGCTGGCGGCTGGCATCGGATATGTACACGGTGAACGCGACCAACGCGGGCGACATGTCGCTGCACGGCGACTGGTTCAACGCCTGGCATCCAGAGGCACTGAAGGCGATCCTCGACAATTGCATCAAGGGCGCGCTCGACTGCCACGATGGCAATCTGGCGAACGGCTATCGCCTGTCGGGCACGCGGCCCGGGACGCAGGATGAGCCTGAGATCATCAATTCCGGGCACGGCCCCGGCTGACCGAACAGCCCGGCTAGTTGCCGCCCCTGTGCCCGAAGGGGCGGTTCAGCTTCACGATCGTCCAGTTGAGGATGCTCGCGAAGCTGACCCAGGCGAGGTAGGGCACGATCAACCAGCTCGCCACGACCGACCATTCGCGCAGGAACACGGTCAGCGCGAGGACGGAGAGCCACAGGAACGGCACCTCGATCAGCGCCCAGTCGGGTCGTTTCGCGGTGAAGAACAGCGGCGACCACAGGAAATGGAACAGCCCGTTGGCAAGGTAGAGACCGATCAGGAACGGACGCGCACCCTCGGGCGCACCGTTCCAGCTCAGCACGAAGGCCCAGGCGGCGAGCACGAGGATCACCGTCCACACCGGGCCGAACAGCCAGTCGGGCGGCTGCCAGCTGGGCTTGTCCAGTTCGCGATACCATTCGCCGATGCTGGTCAGCAGCCCGCCACCTGCGGTCAGGACGAGCGCCCAGACGACGGCGAAGATGATCTGGAATGTCATGCAGCGAGGCTAGGCGCGTGGCGGGGGCTTGGCAATCGCGCCTGGCCCGTGCGGCTATCCGACACCGCGCACCGTCAGACCTGCCGGAAATTGAGCGCGGCGTTCAGCGCAAATACGATCAGGCCCGCAAAGACCGAAACGACGATCCGCACCACGAGGTAATGCATCGGGGTGAAGGTGATCAGCACCCAGAACAGCGCCATCGTCACCCCGAGCCCGACGCCCGAATTCATCAGGAACAGCACGTAGCCGCTGGCAAGCTTGCGCTGCGAACCAGCGAAGATCCAGTAGCGGCCGAGCAGGTAGTGGAGCGTGTTGGCGACGAGAAAGCCGACGCCCGCCGCGATCACCTCTGCCATCCCGGCATATTCGACCAGCACCCACAGCACCGCGAGGCCGATCAGGAAGACGCCCGTGCTGACCACGGTGTTGCGCCACAGCATGCCGCCGACCCGCCGGTTCCAGAAACGCGATGCCCAGTGGCCGAGATCGAACCCGGCCTGCCCCCTCCCGATCGGCGCGTTCATTCGGCGGGGATCATCGGCTGCGGCTGGAGCGGGGCCCTGATCGGTCGCGGAGCAGGATTGTCTTCGTACGCATCGCGCCATTGCGACAATCGCGGCGCGCCCAGCCACACGAACAGCAGCGGCAGCTTGATGAACAGCAGTTCGGAATGGATCATCCGGTCGATCCACCGCTCGCGCCGGCTGGGCTGGCGGCGGGCATTATCGGCCAGCCACTTGTCGTAAGGTTCGAAATGGCTCGGCTCGTCGACATGCACCACCTCGAAAATGCGCAGCAGCGCCTTGTCGTTGCGGACGACCGATTTGGTGAGCAGCACGTCGACCTGCTTGAGGCCCCGCTTCTCGGTCAGCGAGACGACGCGGCACAGGCGTTCGAACAGATCGTCGCTGGCAACGATGGCCTTGGTATCGAGGCTGTCGATCGGCGTGCCGAAGGTGATTTCGATAAAACGGTCGATATGGCCGAACGCCCGGTCGAGCGCGATCGGCATCGTCCCGCGCAATTCGAACCAGCGTTTGAACATGACGTAATGCTTACGCTCGTCCGCGCGATGTTTCTCGACCGCCGCGATAAACTCGGTCGCCTCGGGATGCTTGGCCTTCACAGCCTCCAGCACCCGGTCGAGAGCGGTATAGCCGCGATGTTCGTTATAGATGTAAATCGACCCGAGCAGGTCGAGGTAACGTTCGGCAATCCAGCGTTTCATTTCGGGGGCCTAGCATCGGGATGTGAGAACGTCACGCTGCGGTGCGCATGAGCCGAAAACGCTTGAAGTTCTGCAGTACCATTCTCAGCGACGAACGAGTGTAATTTGGCGAGGCGCTAGTCGGAAAGTGATCAACGCCTCAGAACTTCTTCTTTTCTAAAACCTCGTTAGAAACATAGTAATTTCTCAGATTTCTCAGATTTCCGTTCCGAGCCTTTAAGTGCTCGTACCACGAGATAAAATCTTCAAAAATATCTTCAGATTCAACTATCTTATCGCCATTGAAAGAAGTCACAGCAAGGCCGAGGACATCCCCGCTATTCACCTTGCCGTATCTGTCAATTGCATCGCGCAAAAGCTTAATATCATCAGCAACCCCGACGCTAAACGCTCGTCGAGTATGGTCATGGACGAGCGCGAGAGCCTCAACGTAACGTCGAGTCATCTCCGGAACCTCTATCGCCGACCTGCCCTCTGGCATCTCGGCCGCGACTGACGGCTTAAAATTCCTATCTCTCATGACCTTCGAAAGATCGATGGAAGCACTTACTGAATGCCGCAATTTGGCATTCTCATCGTCCTGCAATTTCGTTCGATCGCCAACCCAGCTCGTATCATAGCTCGTGCCATGGAGCGGAAGACCGCGGTGCTGGGCATAATTCCGCATCGCCTCAAGGAATCGATAGGCGAATTCATTGTCATAGGCTTCGCTTGTCGCATTACGAAAAACATCAATCGCCGCTCCGCCTTCGATGAGACGCAAATGGTGCGGAGCATGATCGATATACGAGCGACAACTCGAAAGAAAATTCGAGAATTTTCTCGCAAATTTCAGCCTTATCTCACTAAAAACCCTCCCTTCCGTCGGTTCAACAATCATAGATTCGAGCGCAGCCTGAAGAAGTTCGCTCTCAAATTCTATGAAATTCTGAACCAATACGTCCCAAGACTCTTCAAAATATATCGCCTGAACAATATTTTTTTTAGCCTGAATGATCCCTTCGTACTCTTTGAGAGAAAGCTCAATCTTCGGATTTCGCGCGAGAACAGCTTTCCAAAGATAGTACCTGGTGTCCTCAGTCATCACCCCAACCCACTCGCCTCCAGCAACGCCTTCGTGCTCGCATCGAATTCCGCCGCGCCGCCTTCGATGTCCTTGGCCATCTTCTTGCCCAGCTCGACGCCGAACTGGTCGAAGGGGTTGATGCCCATCAGCACGGCATTCGCAAAAGTGCGGTGTTCGTGGAAGGCGATCAGCGCGCCGAGCGTGGCCGCGTCCAGATCGTCGCACAAAATCGTCGCGCTGGGGCGGTTGCCGGGGAATTCGCGCGCCGGGTCTTGCCCGTCGGCGCTCATGTTGCCGCCCGCCATCAGCGCCGCGCCTTGCGCGAAGCAGTTGGTCAGCAGGATGCGGTGATGCGCCGGGTCCAGCGCGTCGCCCGGTGCGATGCTGGCGATGAAGTCGATCGGCACCATGTGCGTGCCCTGATGCAACAGCTGGAACACCGCGTGCTGCGCATCGGTGCCCACCCCGCCCCAGGTGATCGGCGCGGTCGGGCCGTCCACCGGCTCCCCTTCGGAGGTTACGCGCTTGCCGTTGCTCTCCATCTCCAACTGCTGGAGATAGCTGGGGAACAGCGCCAGCCGCTCGTCATAGGCGAACACCGCACGGGTCTGGCAGCCGCGCACGCGGGTGTAATACTGGTCGGCGAAGGCGGCGCGCAAGGCGAGGTTCTCGCGCCCGTCGGTGTTGGCGAAATGCGCATCGACTGCCGCTGCGCCTTCCAGCATCGCGGCAAATTCGTCCCACCCGGCGGCCAGCGCGACCGGGAAACCGATGCTCGACCATAGCGAGTAACGCCCGCCCACGCTTTCCATGAAGGGCAGCACGCGCGTTTCGTCCACGCCCCATTCCACCGCGCCTTCGGGATTGGCGGTGAGTGCGATGACGCGGCCATGCGGGTCGGCCACGCCATTTTCGCTCAGCCAGCGCATCGCGCTGTCCGCATTGGTCAGCGTCTCGATCGTGGTGAAGGTCTTGGAGGCCACCGCGACCAGCGTGGTCGCCGGGTCGCATGCGTCGAACGCGGCTTCCAGCGCGACGCCGTCGATATTCGACACGACATGGCAATCGACATAGGCAAGATCGCGGGTCAGCGCGTCGATCGCCAGCGCGGGGCCGAGCGCGGAGCCGCCGATGCCGATATGGATCAGGTGGTTCACATCGCCCAGCGCGCCTTCGCGGATCGCCTCGACCAGCATCTGCATCCGGGCGAGCAGCGCCTGCGCTTCCTCGACGCTGGCCTCGCTGCCCGATCCGCGCTGTGCGGTGTGTTCGGCGGCGCGCCCCTCGGTCACGTTGATCGCATCGCCCGCGAACAGCGCGGCACGCTTGGCCGCGAAATCGCTCGCCTGCGCCAGATCCTCGAACGCGTCGAGCAGATCGCCGGTCAGGTGGGTCTTGGACCAGTCGAACAGGATTCCTGCGGCATCCTCTCCCTCTCCCCAGCCGATCCGGCCCGAGAGGCGTTCGACCCGGCCTTCATCGCCATCGAACAGGTCGGTCAAGCTCTGCTGTGGGAAGCCTTCGATCCGCTGCCAAGCTGCCGTCTTGCTGTCGCTCATATCGCAAAAATCCTGTTGCCTGCCTGCCGCCAGCGCCTAGGTGCAATGGCGATGGATGAAAAGGGCGAAGCAGACATGCCGGGCGGCGCCGGCGACGATGCGCGTGGCACCGGGCTGGCCCGCCTGCTGACCATGGTGCTGATCGTCGCGCTGGTGGCGCTCGCCATTCGCACCTTCGCGGTTTCGCTGTTCACGATCCCGAGCGAGAGCATGATGCCGCGCCTGATGCCGGGCGATACGATCGCGGCGAAGAAATGGCCCTATGGCTATTCCAGCAATTCGCTGCCCTTCGACCTGCCGCTGATCCCGGGGCGCTGGTTTCCCGCCCAGCCGCAGCGCGGCGATATCGTGATCTTCAAGCACCCGGTCGACCATGTGGACTATGTCAAACGCGTGATCGGCCTGCCGGGCGACGAGGTGGAGCTGCGCGGGGGCTATGTCGTCCTCAACGGCCAGATCCTGAGCCAGTCGGCCACCGACGATGCGATTCTGCCCGTCAGCCCCAATACGCCGTGCGCCTGGGGCGGGCGCGAGGAACTGCGCCCCGCCGGCGATGCGGCCGATTGCCGCTACACCCGCAACCGCGAATATCTGCCTTCCGGAGTGAGTTACGACGTGTTCGATTTCGGCCAGACGCCGCAAGACAACTGGGGCCCGCGCACCGTGCCCGAGGGCAAGCTGTTCCTGCTGGGCGACAACCGCGACAATTCGATGGACAGCCGCTTTCCCGCCCTGCCCGGCGGCGGTGTCGGCTTCGTGCCGCAAGACCTGCTGGTCGGCCAGGCGGGCGCGGTGCTGTGGTCGAACGACGGCTCCGCCAACCTGCTCGACCCCCGCACATGGTTCACCGGCTGGCGGGGCGAACGGATGGGAGAAGGGCTGTGAGCGACTGGGCCGCCACGCAGGACTGGCTCGCCGGTGTCGGCTTCGCCGCGCGTGACGAAGCGCTGTGGACCGAAGCGTTGACCCACGGAAGCCTGGGCGAGAAGCGCGATTACCAGCGGCTCGAATTTCTCGGCGACCGGGTGCTCGGCCTCGCGATCGCGGGCTGGCTGTTCGACACGCAGCAGACCGATGCGGAGGGCAAGCTGGCGCAGCGGCTGAACGCGCTCGTCAGCAAGGGGGCCTGCGCGCGCGTCGCCCGCAAGATCGGCGTGTCCGATCATGTGCGGCTGGGGCGGCAGGCGCGCGACGATGGCGCGGCGGACAGCGACAATATCCTCGGCGACGTGATGGAATCGCTGCTCGGCGCGCAGATGCGCGAGGCCGGGTTCGAAAGCGCGCGCGCGCTGGTCCACACCCTGTGGGCCGATGCGGTCGAGGGCGACACGGGCCGCGCGAAACATCCCAAGTCGGCGCTGCAGGAATGGGCGGCAGGCAATCGCCGTCGCCCGCCCGAATATGCGCTGGTCGACCGTTCCGGCCCCGATCACAACGCGCGCTTCACCGTCCGCGTATCTGTCAACAAGGTCGGCGAGGCGGAGGCGACCGCCAGCAGCAAGCAGGAGGCCGAGACGGCGGCCGCGAAAGCGTTTATGGAGCGGTATGGGTGACGCCATTGTTCGCCCCCTTTCACCGCTCGCCCTGAGCCTGTCGAAGGGCTGTCCTCCCTTTTCGACAGGCTGAGCGATTCAAAGTAAAGTGCAGCGCTTCGACAAGCCCAGCACGAACGGAGTCTTAATGACGGAAACCAAACAGAAATGCGGCGTCGTCGCCGTGCTGGGCGCGCCCAATGCGGGCAAGTCGACGCTGGTCAATGCGCTGGTCGGCCAGAAGGTTGCGATCACCAGTGCCAAGGCGCAGACCACCCGCGCCCGGATGCTCGGCATCGCCTTGCATGAGGCGGATGGCGCGAACACGCAGATGATCCTGGTCGATACGCCCGGCATCTTCGCGCCCCGTCGCCGCCTCGACCGCGCGATGGTCAGCGCAGCGTGGGAAGGCGCGGAAAGCGCGGATGCGGTGCTGCTGCTGGTCGACCCGGTCAAGCAGAGGCGGCACGAGCTTGAGCCGCTGCTCGAACAGCTGGCCAGCCGGCCCGAGCGCAAGATCCTCGTCCTCAACAAGGTCGATGTGGCGAAGAAGGAGCCGCTGCTGGCGCTGGCGCAGGAGCTTTCGACCAAGGTCGAGTTTTCGGAAATCTACTTCATCTCCGCGCTGACCGGCGATGGCGTGCCCGAACTGAAGGATGCGCTGGCGCAGCTGATGCCCGAGGGCGTGTGGATGTATCCCGAAGACCAGGTGTCGGACGCTTCCGAACGCCTGCTGGCGACCGAGATCACGCGCGAACAGCTCTATCGCCAGCTGCACGAGGAACTGCCCTACGAC
>Ga0114910_1001451_pt1 | contig 11216 bp, 12 predicted proteins | sample MalvireepMed_908_FD_83500 | JGI IMG/M metagenome (GOLD analysis project Ga0114910, IMG submission 83500) | Marine viral communities from the Global Malaspina Expedition - Malaspina viral metaG DeepMed_908 | ecosystem: Environmental > Aquatic > Marine > Oceanic | place: Mediterranean Sea...
GTACCGCAGAATGTTACCCTACATTAAGGGGGTTTTAATTTAAAATGCCAGAGATTGTCATTCCGTACAAGCCAAGAGAACTGCAAAATTTTTTGCATGAAAAAATTGATATACACCGGTTTAATGTTTTAGTTCTGCACAGAAGGGCAGGCAAAACCGTAATGATGATAAATCATTTAATCAGAGCAGCTCTAACCAACCCTTTGCCAAACGCCAGATATGCCTTTATTGCTCCAACCTTCAAGCAAGGTAAAAGCACAGCTTGGGATTATATCAAGCAATTTGCAGGTAAAATTCCTGGTACAAAATTTAACGAATCAGAACTTAGATGCGATCTGCCTAACAATAGTCGTATTACAATTCTGGGTGCGGAAAATGATGCAGGGATCAGAGGTATATTTTTAGATGGCTGCGTATTCGATGAAACCCAAGAGATAAAGCCAACTTTATTTCCTGAGATCATTAGACCGGCTTTGGCAGACCGAAAGGGCTGGTGCGTATTTATCGGCACACCGAAGGGCAGAAATTATTTCTACGAACTTTACAAGGATGCGGCAGACAAGAAGGGATGGTACGCCTGTAAGTTCAAGGCAAGTGAAACTAAAATTTTAGACGAAGAAGAATTAAGTGCCGCAAGATCGGTCATGTCTGAGGACTTGTACGATCAAGAGTTTGAATGTTCTTTTCAGGCAGCGATAACTGGTTCTTATTATGGAGCTGCAATAGAACAATTAGAGTCACAGGGCAGGATTACAGAAGTTCCTTATGATGACAACCTTGATGTTGAGACATGGTGGGATTTAGGTCTTAATGACAGCACCGCCATCTGGTTTGTCCAAAAGTATAAGGGTGAAATTAGACTTATTGATTATTATGAAAATGCTGGATATGGCCTAGATCATTACACATCCATTTTAGATCAAAAGAATTATGAATACTCAAAGCACATAGCACCCCATGATATTAAGGTCAGGGAGCTTGGCAATTTTGGCAAGTCAAGATTGGAAAGTGCTTTGGAATTAGGTATTGCCTTTGAAGTTGCGCCAAAACTTTCCATTGAAGATGGGATTGAGGCGGTCAGAAAAGCACTTCCTAATTGCTGGTTCGACAAAAACAAATGTCAGCAGGGTGTTGAATTTTTAAAAGCCTACCAAAAAAGGTGGGATGACAAGAACCAGTGCTTTAGAAACAAACCCATGCACAACTACGCATCGCATTGTGCTGATAGTTTTAGAACAGGGATTACAGGAGAGGGCGCAAAATTAACTGATTGGAAAAAAAGCATTCCAGTCAATACGAATTATATAGTTTAATATGGCAAAAATATCAGATACAGAATTACAATCCGTTATTAGCAATGAGATTACCAATGCTCTAGGGTTTTTGGGCGGCAATCTTTCATCACAAAGAAAAAAATCACTGGAATATTATCTAGGTGAAAAGCTAGGCACAGAAATAGACGGTAGATCACAGGTAGTCTCAACTGACGTTGCGGACACCATTGAAACCATCTTGCCAAACCTACTTAGAATTTTTACAGCAAGTGATAATGTGGTTCGCTGCGAACCGGTAAAAGCGGAGGATGTTGCTTTAGCGGATCAGGCAACGAACTATGTTAATTATATTTTTAACAAGGACAATCCAGGTTTTAGTATTTTATATACTTGGTTCAAGGATGCTCTTTTAGAAAAAAATGGAGTTGTAAAAGTTTTCTGGGATGAGTCGGTTAGGACCGAACAGGAAACTTATAAGAATTTAAGCGAAGAGGATTATCAATTATTATTAAATGATGACAATGTTGAAGTTGTCAGCCAGGAGGAATTTATTGATGAAAAGGCTCAAAAGCAGTTGCAGGAAGTTAAAGAATTGGCGGAAGCTCAAGGGCAGGAAATTGAAACGCCTGTTCCAATGCTACATAACTGCATTATCAAAAGAACTAATGAATTTGGTGGGGTCAAAATAGAAAATGTACCGCCTGAAGAATTTTTAATTTCAAGAAGCTCTAAATCCATTGAGGATGCAAACTTTGTGGCTCACCAGGTGGCAAGAACAAGGTCCGAACTTATTGAAATGGGTTTTGATCCTGAAGTGGTGGACTCTTTGCCGGCAACACAGAATGTATTACACAGTACGGAAAAGCTTACAAGGTTTGGCGATATAGATGAAAATCCTTTCAAACATTCAACGGACAAGTCTACCGAACAAATACAAATTTATGAATGTTATATCAAGCTGGATTACGATGGCGATGGCATAGCGGAACTTAGAAAAGTTTGTGTAGCAGGTGGTTCTGCAAATACAATTCTATCCAATGAAACAGTAGATAATAATCCTTTCTGTTCATTAACGCCTATTCCAATGCCTCACAGATTTTATGGCAGATCAGTTGCGGAACTGGTTGAAGATATTCAACTGGTTAAATCAACTGTTATGAGACAGTTGTTGGATAATATGTATCTAACAAACAATAACAGGGTTGCCATCATGGATGGTATGGTCAACCTGGACGATCTTTTAACATCAAGGCCTGGTGGAGTGGTTAGAACTAAGCAGCCGCCTCAACAAGTTATGATGCCGATGCAATCGCAAACGATTTCACAACAGGCATTTCCATTATTAGAATACCTGGATACAGTTAGGGAAACTAGAACTGGCGTAACTAGATACGCACAAGGTCTGGATGCAGACAGTTTAAATAAAACTGCTACAGGAATTAATACCTTAATGACGCAAACACAAATGCGTATGGAATTAATTGCCAGAATATTTTCTGAAACTGGAGTTAAGGATTTATTTAGAAAAATATTTGAACTGACGGTTAAATATCAGGACAAGGAAAGAATTGTAGAACTGAACAACCAGTTTGTACCGGTTAGACCGACAGAATGGAAGGACAGATATAATATTACAATTATAGTTGGTTTAGGATCAGGTTCAAAAGAACAACAGTTAGTTATTTTAAATAATATTCTGGAAAGACAGGTTCAAGCCTTCAATCTACAGGGTGGACAGGAATATCCAATGGTTTCCTTAAAAAATATTTATAATACTTTATCTAAAATGATAGAGAACGCTGGATTGAAAAATGTAGAAAATTACTTTGTTAATCCTGATGTAGGCAAACAAATGGTACAGCCTAAACCGCCTGCACCGCTAACGCCAATTGAAAAAATAGAATTTACCAGAATTGCAAGTGAAGAAAAACGAAAACTTACAGAGCTGGAACTGGAGAATAAGAAAATTAGAGCTGAAACAGCAGAGGCTATTCTTGGTTTTGAAATTAAAATTAAGGATATGGAACTGAAATACAATACTCAGATTGACATGGCTAAAATGAAAGCGGATGCCGATCTGGATAAATTGGTAACAGGAAATAGAAATAAAACTTTTTTAGCAGCTCAAAAATCATCTAACGCACTAGAACAACAGATTAATAGTTTAAATGAACAAAGACGAACAACAGAGGCTCCAGCAGGAAGTAAGCCAGTCGAACAAGGCTAAACAACTTTTAGACAATCCTTTATTTAAAGAATCGTTAAGCAAACTAAAACATCTTTACAATGAAAGTTTATTAAATACCGGTGCAAAGGAAACTGAAACTAGGGAAAAACTTTGGCTGGCCTATAATATTGTAGGAAAAGTTGAACAGCATATCCAAGAAATACTGGACACAGGAAAACTTGCTAATAAACAATTAGAGGATTTTAGAAACCCTATTAAGGAACAGAAGTTTTAATGGTGCCGACTGTCTGATTCGAACAGACCACCTGCCGATTACAAATCGGCTGCTCTACCAAATGAGCTAAGTCGGCATTTACAATATGTTTACAACAAAATTAAAAAATTCTAAACAAGTAAGTTTAGGATAAGTCAACCTCACAAGAGGAACTTAACTAACAAGGAAAAACAATGTCAGACAATCAAGCCAACCCAACGAAGGGAGCTGAAACTGATTTGCAAAAAGCTGCAAAATCAATTACAGGTTTGTTGAATCCAGTTGCAGAAGAAAAAAAAACTGATACAACAGACATCCCTGAAAAAGAACAAAAACAGGAAGTACAAGAAAAACAGAATTCTCCTGAACCACAAAAAGAGGAATCCTCAACAGAGGAACAACCGGAGGTCCAGGAAATAAAGGAAGAAGAATCGAAAGAGGAAGCTTCCGAAGAAGTATCTCAAGAACAGACAAATGAGATTCCACAAGAACAGGATTCCACCCACAAGGTCAAAGTTGCAGGTCAAGAATTCGATGTCACCTTAGAAGAATTAAAAAATGGTTACTCAAGAGATGCAGACTACAGACGAAAGACTGAAGAACTTTCTTATGAAAAGAAACAATTTATGTCTGAGTCTGAAAAACAAAGGCAAGACTATTCCTCAAAACTTAATGAGTTGAATCAGTTAATGTCCGTTGCCCAGCAACAGCTAAACACAGAAGAAAATTCTGTAGATTTAGAAAAGTTGTATGAAGAAGATCCAACTGAAGCTGCAAGGATTGAACATAGACTAAGACGAAAGCAAGAAAAGCTTAATTCAGCTATGGCTAAAACGCAATCTGAGCAGAATAAACAATTTGAAAGTTTTTTAGACGATCAAAGAAAAAAACTGACATCAAAAATGCCAGAATTTTCTGATCCTGATAAAGCTAGTAAATTAAAATCTTCTATGAAAACTACTTTGACTAATTATGGTTTTAATGACCATGAAATTTCACAAGTATATGACCATAGAATAATTATGTTGGTGAACGATGCCATGAAGTATCGAAGTATGCAAAATTCAAAACCGAATCTAGCAAAAAAGATTACTAAACCTGGCAAAGTTTTTTCATCAGGAGTGAAAAAGGACAAAAACGAACTCAATCTCACTAAGCGAAAGGAAAAGTTAGGTCGTTTAAAAAAGACTGGAAACATCAATGATGCAACCAGTATTTTTTTAGACATGATTAACAACAAACAACAATAACTTAGGAGACAAATAATATGGCACAAGTAAGTGGAACATATAGTACCTATGATGCTGTTGGAGAAAGAGAAGATCTTTCTAATGTAATCTATAATATCAGTCCTACTGATACGCCTTTCATGTCGGCAATCGCTAAAGCGAAAGCGTCTATGACAAACCATGAATGGCAAAAAGATTCATTAGCTGCTGCTTCAGGAACAAATGCAGCAATTGAAGGTAACGAAGTAACTTTCTCTGCACCATCGGCTACAACAAGGCTTGGAAATTATTCTCAGATTTCAACTAAATCTGTAATAGTTACAGGCACAGTAGATGCAGTGAATAAAGCTGGTCGTAACAACGAACTGGCTTACCAAATCTCAAAAGCTTCAAAAGAGATTAAAAGAGATATGGAAACTTCACTTTGCGCTAACAACGCTAAAGTTGCAGGTAACGACACAACTGCAAGAGAACTAGGCGGAATAGAGTCTTGGATTGCTACAAATGACGTTATGTCATCTGCTGGTAGTCCATCTTCACCAACTGGTGATGGATCAGACGCTAGAACGAATGGTACGCAAAGAGCTTTCACAGAAGCACAACTCAAAGCAGCTTTAAAACTGGTTTGGGACGCTGGTGGAGATCCCACTATGGTTATGTGCGGCTCTTTCAATAAGCAGAAACTTTCTGGCTTTACTGGCGGATCTACAAGATTCGATCCAGCAGAGAATAAAAGATTGGTTGCGGCTGTAGAAATTTACGAAAGTGATTTCGGAGCATTAACCGTAGCACCAAACAGATTCTCTCCAGCTAGATCGGTTCACATTATCACACCTGATATGTGGGCTCTTGCTTTCTTGAGAGACTTCCAACTGGAAGATCTTGCAAAAACTGGTGACGCATCAAAACAATTCCTATTAGCGGAATATACGCTTGAAGCTAGAAACGAAGCTGCTTCAGGTGGAGTTTTTGATTTAACAACATCATAATCCATAACAGGATAGGATAAGGCGGAGCAATCCGCCTTGTTCATTTAACAACAACAATTTTGTTTGGTCTTTGAAGTCTTTAAGGCGGAACGAAGCAAATAAAGGAAAAAACAATGAGAACATTAAACGACTATTTTTTAACTGCAAAAATAACTGACATCAGTACAGCAGGTTCAACTTTTGTACCTGTGCCTGATGGCGGAGATGTTATAAAAATTATAACATCTATTAAAAATGCAATATCAACTGCTAACGCAGCTTTGACTTGGGAAATTGGCGGAACAGCTATGACTGGCTCTGCAATTACAGTTACTCAATCTGGTTCTGCGGCAGGCGATGTAGATACATCCGAACCAACAGCTGAACGTAGAGTTGAAGAAGATGGCACTATTGAAATGATTACTAATGGTGGATCATCTACAGCTTGTGAATGTGTAGTGACATTCGTTATTAGAAGATAATTACAAAATAATGGGGAGGCTCTAACCTAGCGGTTTTTCCTCCCCTTAACCAAAGGAAACGATTATGCCAAAAGTGGGAAGAAGAAAATTTTCATATACTAAATCAGGAATGAAAAAAGCTAAATCCTATGCAAAGAAAAAGGGCAAAAAAGTTAAATATAAAAAATAAGGAAAATAAAATGAGTATAAATTATGGTTTAAGACATGGAACAACTCAAACAATATCAGTAGCGGCATCAAGCGCAGCAATCAGCACAGCATTTGGAACTCAAACTGAATATGCAAGAGTGGTTTCTACTACAAACTGTCATATTGTTTTTGCCGGATCACCTACCGCTGCAACCAGCGATGCCTATTTACCAGCAGGTGAAATAGAAATTATTAAAGTTTCTCCTGGTGAAAAAATAGCTGCGATTAGAACAAGTGGCGATGGTACTTTGTATTGTACTGAACTTAGTGCGTAATGGCTAAGCCGCCTAAGTATGGTACTAAAGTTCAATATACAAAAACTTTAAAAGGCACAAGTATTGGCAGAAGACCCATTACCAGCAGCATGAATAAAAACAAACGAAGGCAGATAGGAAAAAAACCATTTTATAGAGGTCAGGGCAGAGTATGAAAAAAAGAAACATTGAAAGAGATGGTTTAATTACAGATAACTTTATACCCCATGAAGATAAAGGTGTGGTTCATCAAAGGGTGGTTAATCATAAACCTATCCTAGATCATAATAAAAAACTTTATACTCAAAACGATGGGTATTCGCCTGGCAAAGGTTTAAAAAGGGTGGCATCCATACCGACCATTGTTTTAGAAATCTGGGCCAAAGAATACAACAGGGATCAAAATAATGGCAACTGGTTTGGATTGCCAAAACAGGTTCAAACAAAAATATTAAAGGAAAAATTAAACAGTTCTGATTTTAGATATTTTAGAACAGCACCAGGAAGATTTTAATGGCACTAACATCATATTCAACTCTTAAAACAGCAATAGCCAACTGGCTCAATAGAACGGATTTAACATCTGAAATAGCGGATGATTTTATTACTCTAACGGAGGCGGACTTTAATTCAAAATTAAGAATTAGAAAAATGGTTACACAAACAACGATTACCATTGATAGTGAAACAGAAAGTTTGCCTACAGGATTTTTACAGGTAAGAAATTTTTATATTTTATCAGGTGCCACAAAATATGCTTTAAGATTTACCTCTCCATCGCACATGGATCAGTTAAGAGGAACGTCCACATCCGGTACACCAGAATTATTTACCATCTTGGGAGACACCTTCAGGTTTTCTCCAAAACCAGACACATCCTATACAGGATATTTAAACTATTATAAAAAATTTGATGCCTTGTCGGACAGCAATACATCGAACTGGATATTAACAGACCATCCATCCATTTATCTATATGGTTCATTATACCATGCAGCTAATTTCTTGGGAGGCTTTGATCCAGCGCAAGTTCAGCAATGGCAGCAATTATATATTACAACGCTTGAACGCTTGGAAAGAAACGACAGGGAAGATCAATTCTCTGGTTCACCTTTGCAAGTCCGTTCAGAGGACACAGTGGCATCGCCATTTGGCAGTCGCTACACCAGCACAGCTACCAGCAATAGTTAGGAGATAAATGCAAGTACCTTTTGGAGAATGGCTACCTGACCAGCCAGATCATAATAAGCAGGGAGCTAATGTTGCAAACAATGTTTATTATGCAGCAAACACTTATAAAAGATTTCCATCTTTAGTTAGTTATTCAGGAGCATCCACAACTACTACAGATTCTAAAGGCGCAGGCTCATTTAGAGACAACTCTAATACAGTTTATAACTTTGTAGCTACAAGAACAAATTTATATCAGTTAGCTTCTGGAACTTTTACTTCAAGAAAAGCAAGTTTAACAGGAGCTGCTGATGACTTTTGGACATTCACACAATTTGGTGAGTATGTGATAGCCAGTAATGGTGTGGACCAACCTCAATATTATTTAATGGGAACATCTACCAACTTTGCCAATCTTACAGACATTGGAAGTGCAGCTCCCTTATTCAGAGTATCAGGGGTGGTTAGAGACTTTCTGGTTGCAGGAAATATTACTAATGCCACAAACAGAATACAATGGTCTGGTATTAATGATATTACCGAATGGACGGCAGGAATAAGTCAATCCGACAGTCAAGACTTGCCTGGTTCTGGTGGTAGAGTTGTAGCCATCACATCTGGTGAAGTTGGTTATGTGTTTAGACAAAATCAAATAATTCGTATGGATTATGTGGGAGGCAACACAGTATTCCGTTTATCAGTTATATCTCCAAATAGAGGTGCGATGTATGGAAGAACTGTTTGTCAGGATAACAGGCAAATATTCTTTTATGCAGATGATGGTTTTTATCAAATAAATGGAGATCAAATAATTCCTATTGGTGTTGAGAAAGTTAATAGATATTTTGATCTTAATTTAAACAAAGCTTTCTCAGATAGAATTTGTGCAGCAGTAGATCCTTTTAATCAGTTAGCGATGTGGTTATTTCCAAGTACATCTAATGCCACTAACACAACAGGAATTTGTGATAAAATTATAATATATAATTATGCTACTCAAAAATGGTCATTAGCAGATGCTAGTGCAAGTACAATATTCTCTCAATTCATTGGAGCTTATACTGTAGAGTTAATGGATATTATATCTGAAAATTTAGAAAATATTAACGCTTCATTAGATACAGATTTCTGGTCTGGTGGACAAATGTTACTAGGAGCAATTAATAATGATTATAAAGCTGCAATCTTTTCAGGAACATCAAATATTTCTGAAATAGAAACATCTGAACTGGAGCCTTTTCCAGGCCTGAGAGCAAACATTACAGGGATTAGACCTATTGTAGATGCAACAGCAACAGTTACAGTTAAGACAAGAGATAGGCTGGCGGATAGTGAAACAGAATCTAGTTCTGTGTCCATGAGAACAAGTGGAATTAATCCTGTAAGACAATCAGGAAGATATATCAGGGCCAATGTTAAAATTGCCTCTGGTACAATTTTTAACCATGCACAAGGCATAGACCTTGTAGCATCAAGAGCAGGAACAAGATAATGAGTGATAAAATTGATATAGACAATGTTAGATATTCTTTTGAAACACAAGAATACTTTCAAAGACAATTAGAAGAAGCAGTTAATTCATTAATTAATAAAGATAATACTGAAAGTAATAAAGTATTTGATTTTTTTATGAATTCAGATGGAACAGGAATTAATTCTGTTAATGAAGATTCATCTCCAACTTTAGGAGGCAATTTGAATCTTAATGGCAATGGTATAATTTCTGGAATGATTCCATCATTATCTGGTACTGGTAAATCATTAGTTATGGGATTTTAATTAGGAGAAAATATGGCAGGAACATTTATAGGAAAATACGATACCACTACAGCAAACAATACTGCTACAGGAAAAGATTCAGTTTCCGTTGCAGAGGGGATGCTGCCCTCTAATATCAATAACGCCTTCAGGGCGGTTATGGGAGATATTAGGGAATGGTATAACGATGGACAATGGATAGAGTATGGTGATGGCGCAGGCACTTATACTGCAACTTACGCATCAGCAACATCATTTACAATTGATGGAGTGGATGTTACATCCGTTTATCATGCAAAAAGAAGAATTAAACTGGTTGCCTCAACACCAGGTACAATTTATGGAACCGTTTCCTCTACCTCATTTTCAACCAACACCACAGTCAATATAACTTGGGATAGTGGATCATTATCCAATGAAGCCATTACTTCTGTTCAAATAGGAATTCTTTCACAAACTAATGATTCAATACCTACAGGAATTAGTGCAGCTAAAATTGGCGGTGGAAATGTTTCAACTACAGAATACGATTACTTAAATGGTGTAACTTCAGCTATCCAAACTCAACTGGATGCAAAGAACGCAACCATTACAGGCTCAGCTACAACAATTGATACGGAAAGTTTAACTGCTAATAGAGCTGTTATTTCTAACAGTTCACAAAAAGTAGCAGTATCAGATGTAACAGAAACAGAATTAGGTTATTTAGATGGAGTAACAAGTGCAGTACAAACCCAAATGGATACAAAAGCATCAACAACCTATGTTGATAATCTGGTTACAGGTTTAAAAACAAGAATCCTTTGCGAAGCTGCCTCAACAGCAAATTTAGATTTAACAGCAGATCTTCAAAATGGTGATACTTTAGATGGCGTTACTCTTGTAACAGACGATAGGGTTTTAGTAAAAGACCAGTCCACTGCATCTCAAAATGGAGTTTATACAGTCGTTGCTTCTGGTACTGCTAGTAGAGATACAGATTTTAATACGATTTCAGAACTATCAGGTCAGATGGTTATTATTAATCAGGGTACAACGAATGATAATACTTTCTGGCTTTGCACAACCAATAATAATGCAACTTTAGATACCGATTCAATTTCATTTTCCAAAGTTACACCATCCAATTCAGGTACAGTAACTTCGGTAGGATTAGGAGATGCTGGATCATCAGAATTTACAATAGGCAGTACGCCTGTTACTTCTTCTGGCACTATTACTATTGGAGTAAATAGTATTGGAGCAGCAAAAATTGCAGATGGAACTGTTAGTAATACTGAATTTCAGTATATTAATAGTTTAAGCTCTAATGCTCAAACTCAGTTGGATGCCAAAGGAACGATGTCTAGTTTTACATTGGCTGGAACGTCTGGTTCTGGACAATCTATTACCAGCGGAAATACAGCGACAATTGCTGCTGGAAATGGTATAACAACAACAGGTGGAGCAAC
>Ga0114910_1001455_pt1 | contig 11200 bp, 9 predicted proteins | sample MalvireepMed_908_FD_83500 | JGI IMG/M metagenome (GOLD analysis project Ga0114910, IMG submission 83500) | Marine viral communities from the Global Malaspina Expedition - Malaspina viral metaG DeepMed_908 | ecosystem: Environmental > Aquatic > Marine > Oceanic | place: Mediterranean Sea...
AGCGTCATCGCCGCCAGAAGCGCGCTCTTGGCATAAAGCCCGCCCGCTGCCGTCAGCTCGAAACTGCCGCCCAGCCGCGCAGCAATGCCAGCCGCGAAATACAGCGCTGTCATCACCACCATGGAGTGAGCGGCATAGAGGATCGCGCCGGACAGTCCGGCCGGGCTGCCAAGCGCCAGACCCGCCATCATCACGCCGATACCGGAAATCACCAGGAAGCCGAGCGACCGGCGAATGTCGTTCTGCGCCAGGGCGCCGATGACACCCAGGATCATGGTCAGCGCCGCAACGATAGCAATAATCAGCGACAGCTCCTCACGCTCAAAGGGAAACAGCATGCCCAGTATGCGCAGCAGCGCATAGATGCCGACCTTGGTCAGAAGCCCGGCAAACAGGGCCGAGACCACCAGCCGTGGCGTGTGATAGGAGGCAGGCAGCCAGAAATTGACCGGGAACGCGGCGGCCTTCATGGCGAATGCCAGAAGGTAAAGCGTCACCAGCGTCATCAGCGGCGCGGTACCGCGCAGCTCCGACGCCTTGATGGCGATGTCTGCCATGTTGAGCGTGCCGAACAGGCCGTAGAGATAGCCGGTGGCGACCAGAAACAAGGTCGTGGCGATCAGGTTGAGGAAGGCATATTTGACCGCACCGTCAAGCTGCTTGCGTTCGGACCCCAGGACCAGAAGCCCGAAGGAGGAAATCAGCAGAACCTCGAACCAGACATAGAGATTGAAGATATCGCCGGTAAGAAACGCACCAAGAATACCGGCCATGATCAGCATCAGGAACGGGTAGAAGCCGTAACGGCGGCCGGTGTCGTCGACATCGCTGCGGCCATAGATGCCTGCAGCGAGCGCCACCAGCGCAGCCGTTGCGGCAAAGAACGCGCCGAGCAGATCAACCGTGAAGGAAATTCCAAACGGCGGCAGCCAGCGGCCCATGGTCATGGTCAGCGTGCCGCTCTGGGCGACATGGACAAGCAGCCCCAGCGTCATCAGAACAAGCACAAACAGCGCCGGAATCGCGATCACCGGCTGGATATCGGTGCGCTTGCGCAGCATCAGCAGCACGGCGCCGATGAGAATGCACCAGACGACCGGGGCGACGATCAGCCAATCGGCAGCCGCCACCGGCTGCATCGTGTAAACAGTTGAATAGTCCTGAAGCGCTTCGCTGCTGCCAGCCATTGCCGATCTCCCTCAGTAACCGGTCGGGGGGGCTGGTTCGCCCACCGGTTCAGCCAAACGCATCTCGTCGGAATTGTCGGTCCCCAGTTCCTGGAAGGCGCGGTAGCCCAGCACCAGAAGAAACGCGAAGAACGAGAACGAGATCACGATCGCCGTCAGAATGAGCGCCTGCGGCAGCGGATTTGCAGCAGCCTCCGTCAGGGCGCTGGCATCGCCCGAAATGATCGGCGGGACTTCGCGGGTGACGCGCCCGGCCGTGAAGATCAGCAGATTGACGGCATTGCCCAGGATCGCAGCACCCATCAGGATGCGGATGATGTGCTTGGACAGGAACAGGTAGATGGCAACGGTGAACAGCGCGCCCACCAGAATGGCGAAGATCGGTTCCATCAGTCGCGGTCCCTTTCCTCAAGCGCCAGCGCGATCGAACTGATGGCACCGACGACCACCAGATAGACGCCGACGTCAAACACCAGAACACTCGACAGGGCCACTTCCACACCGAAGAGATGCGGATAGATCCACAATCCCGACATGTAGGGCACGCTGGCGAACATCGACAGCACACCGGCCATGGCCGACATGAACAATCCGAAGGCGGCAATGGCCATCGGGTGGAAATAGATGGCGCGGCGCACCGGCGCGACGCCGCAGGCAATACCGTAGATCGCCAGCGCCGAAGCTGCGATCAGCCCGCCGATAAAACCGCCGCCGGGCTCGTTGTGGCCGCGCAGCAGAACGAAAATCGAAAACAGCACCATGAGGCTGGTCAGGTAAGGCGCTATCGAGCGGAAGATTACCGTACGCATGTTATCTGACCTCCGCAGTCTGCTCGGTCACACCGTTGCGGTCGGGATCATTGTCCGCCACCTTGACGCGGGACGCGCGCACGCGGATCAGCGACAGGATGGCAAGACCGGTGACCATCACCACGGCGATTTCGCCCAGCGTATCCGTGCCGCGGAAGTCGACGATGATGACGTTGACGACATTGGCGCCGTGGGCGACGACCTTGGAATAGGCCGAGAAGAAATCGCTGAGTGCGGTGTTGAACGGCTGCTGGGTCACCGCCATCAGATACAGCGTGAAGCCCGCGCCACAGGCAATCGCCACGCTCATGTCGACAAGCTTCTGTCCGGTCGGCCGGTGATCCGAGGCATGCAGTTTCAGCCGGGTCATAACCAGAGCCAGAATCACGACGGCGAGGGTTTCGACCATGAACTGGGTGAAGGACAGATCCGGCGCGCCAAACAGCATGAAAATCAGCGCCACGGCAAAGCCCTGGATACCCAGCGAGACGATGGCCGTCAGCCGGTCTCGGGCATAGATGACTGCCGCCAGGCCGATGATGACGATGGCGAAGACGACGAGTTCGTGGAACTGCACGTCCTGCGGCCAGACCGGCACCGCCGGCCATTCGCCATACCAGGCCATCGGACCGATCAGGGCGACAGCGATCAACAGGAAGGTCACGGTCATGTAGATATCAAGCCGGCCCGGCTGCACCAGCCGGGTCAGGCGGAACGAGAGGCGCACCAGACCGGAGATGAGCTGATCGAAACCGCGGTCAGGGCCCCAGCCGATGGCAGCCAGAAGCGACGCCATGCCCGCGCGCAGCCGGTCGAGCATGCGGAAGGCGACGACGCCGAAAACAATGGTGACCAGCGACAGGATCAGCGCAGGACCCATATGCGGAATCACGGAGATGGTGACCTCTTCCGCCTCCCCTGCCACGGCGCTGGCCATTGGCGAGGAGATGAAACGATGGGTCAGCGGCGAGACCAGGGCTGCGACAAGGGCTGTCACACCCAGTGTCAGCGGTCCGAGCCAGAGCAATACCGGGCCTTCATGGGCGGCCTTCGGGGTTTTGACCGCCGGGCCGAAGAACGGCTTGATGGCGACGGCAAAACCGATGACAAACATCAGCCCGTTGCCGACAACGGCGACAGCGACAAAGGCCAGCGACCAGGGATCGGTTGCCCAGAGCGCGTAATAGATTTCTTCCTTGGCGAGAAAGCCGATGAAGGGCGGCAGGCCGGCCATCGAGATTGCTGCCGCCATGGCCGCAAAGAAGGTGATCGGCATGGCCTTGCGCAAACCGCCAAGCCTGGTCACGTCGCGGGTGCCCGCCTCGTGGTCGATCAGACCGGCGACCATGAACAGCCCGCCCTTGAACAGCGAATGCGCCACCAGATACAGCACGGCGGCGGCAATGGCGTGCTCGGAGCCGAAGCCAGTGAGCATGACCAAGAGGCCCAGCGACGAGACGGTGGTGTAGGCGAGCATCAGCTTCAGGTCGGTCTGGCGGATGGCGAGCAGCGTGCCGATAATCAGCGTGGTGCCGCCAAAGACCGGCAGAATGGTTTCCCACCAGACGGTATCGCCAAGCACCGGATTGAGCCGCATCAGCAGATAGACGCCGGCTTTGACCATGGTGGCCGAGTGCAGATAGGCCGAGACCGGGGTCGGCGCTTCCATGGCGTTGGGCAACCAGAAGTGCAGCGGGAACTGCGCCGATTTGGAGAACGCGCCACCCAGCACAAGCAGCAATGCCAGCAGGTAGAACGGGCTGCCGCGCAATTCATCACCGAAATTCAGCAGCAGCGAAATCTGGCTGACACCGGTGATGTTCCAGATCACCAGCAGACCCGCCAGCAGCGCCAGTCCGCCTCCGCCGGTAACCACCAGCGCCTGGACGGCGGCGCGGCGCGAGGCCTCGCGGGTGTGGTCGAAGCCGATCAGCAGGAACGAGGTGATCGAGGTCAGTTCCCAATAGACGAACAGCATCAGGAAACTGTCGGAAATGACGACGCCGAGCATCGCGCCCATGAACAAGAGCATGAACGAGAAGAAGCGGCCGAGCTGGGCGTGACCTTTGAGATAACCGCCTGAATAGAGAATGATCAGCGCGCCGATGCCCGAGATCAGAAGCGCAAATGTCAGGGAAAGCCCGTCAATCAGCCAGGAAAAACTGACATTGAAGGACGGCACCCATTGAAAACCGCCGGTGACAACGCCGCCGTCGGCGACTTCCGTGGCAAATCCAAGAAAATGAATGAAGATCGCCACCGGCGCCAAGGCCAGAAGCCAGGCCGCATTGTGGCCGAGACGACGGGTCAGCCACGGGGCAATCAACGCCGCCAGAAATGGCAGCATCAAGACAATAAAAGTCGTTCCAGGCGCAGCTGCGCTCATCAATATTCCCCGGGGACGGCCCTCTGATATCCGCTTTGCGCGGTATTGTGTCCGTCACTTAGTCATGTGGTTGCTCAAGGACAAGGCAATCCTTTGCATTATTGGTGGAAAAGCAATGGCCGAGGCGGATGAATCCAAGGGTCATCCAAATCTAACCGATTAACCTGCGACAAAAGGGATCACCCGTCACCGCCTGACAAACCGCCGGCTGATGCGGGCGGCATCTCATTTCAAAATAGGTCAGCATTGTTGACATAAATTGCGATTCGTGATTATTGTTGCCCCCAGACCGCCGTGAACGCACTATTGTTGCGCCTGCGCGGGCCGGTCTGAATGAATTGAAACCACACCGGCTCAACAGAAGTGCGCCCTGTGGCGGACGCAGACCGCACTTTGAAGGATTAGACATGAAGAACCAGATGCAGGCTGAAGCGGCAGGAACAGCAATTGCCGGCCACGGCCTCGACTGGCCGCATTTGTTCGCCACACGGGCGGAGCGGATGAAGGCGTCGGAAATCCGCGAGCTGCTGAAGCTGCTCGACCAACCCGACGTGATGTCGTTTGCCGGCGGCATTCCCGATCCGGCGCTGTTTCCGGCCGAAGCCTTTGGCGCGGCGCTGACGGCGGCGCTCTCCGGTGACAGCAAGGGGGCGGCGCTGCAATATTCGGTCAGCGAGGGCTACAAGCCGCTGCGTGACTGGCTGGTCACGCGCATGGCCTCGCTGGGCGTCGCCTGCTCCGCCGACAACATCATGATCACCTCGGGCTCGCAGCAGGCGCTGGATTATCTCGGCAAGCTGTTCCTGTCGAAGGGCGACACGGCACTGGTCACCTGGCCGACCTATCTCGGCGCGCTGCAGGCGTTCAACGCCTATGAGCCAAGCTACGACCGGCTGAGCCCGCTCGGCAACCGCTCGGCCGCCGACTATCGCGAGACTGCTCAAGCCAATGGCGGCGCGGTGAAATTCGCCTATGCCTCGGCGGATTTCGCCAACCCGACCGGCGAAACGCTGCCCGAATCCGCACGCAACAAAATTCTCGATCTGGCGGAAGAGCTCGACATCGCAATGATCGAGGACGCCGCCTATCAGTCGCTGCGCTACGATGGCGAGGAAGTGCCGCCGCTGCTGGCGCTCGACATTCAACGCAACGGCTCGATCGAGGCCACCCGCACCATCTATTGCGGCAGCTTTTCCAAGACCCTGGCGCCGGGCCTGCGGGTCGGCTGGGTCTGCGCGGCAAAGCCGGTGATCTCGAAACTGGTGTTGATGAAACAGGCAGCCGATCTGCATTCGGCGACGCTCAACCAGATGGCGATCCACACCGTGGCGTCCAATGGATTCGATGCCCAGATTGATAAGATCAAGACCGCCTACCGGGCTCGGCGCGATGCCATCCTCGCAGCGCTTGCCCGGCACATGCCCGAAGGCGTGAGCTGGACAAAACCAGACGGCGGCATGTACGTCTGGGTCACCCTGCCCGAGCATTTTGACGGCGCGGCGCTCTTGGCCGAAAGCCTGAAAACCGAACGCGTCGCCTTCGTCCCCGGCAAGGCCTTCTTTGCCGATGGCTCCGGGGCCAACACGCTGAGGCTGTCGTTCTCATGTGCATCCGAAGCGATGATCGAGGAAGGCATCATGCGGCTGGGACGGGTAGTCCGGGGCGGCTAAGACGCGCTTTAGCCCCTCTTCATTCCTAAAGAGCCGCTGCGACTGCATTGGAGCTCAGGCCGAATGCGCCTGCTGCAACAAGGATCTGCCCGCATATCTCAAGCAGGCAATCGCGCGCCGAAGCGGTTGATCGCACCGGCGCGCGCCTGTGGGGCCCTGTCAGGTTCAGACAGTCAGGACAATCTTGCCAACGGGCGATCCTGCGAGCGCCTGATGCGCCTGGGCCGCCTGCGCCAGCGGGAAGCTTCCGCCAATCAGCACCTTTAACCGGCCTGCGCTGACCAGTTCGCCCATCGCGGTCAGCTCGGCGGCTTCCGGCTTGACCATCATCCACACAAGGCTTTTGCCCTCCCGCTCCGCACGGGCTGTGTTTTGCTCACCGGGATCAAGCAGCGTGGTGACATGTCCACCGGGTTTCAACACGTCCAGCGACCGTCCCACATGCTCGCCACCGGCATGGTCGAGGATCAGGTCAAAGGGGCCGGAGCCGACAAAATCATGCTGTTTGTAGTCGATGACATGATCCGCTCCGAGCGATTTCACCGCCTCGATCTTGGCGGCGCTAGCGGTCGCCCAGACTTCCGCGCCGTGGGCCTTGGCGATTTGCACCGCGAGATGCCCGACACCGCCGCCAGCCGCATGAACAAGCACCTTCTGCCCGGGCTTGATGCGGCCGTAAGTGACGAGCGCCTGCCAGGCCGTCAATCCGGCAAGCGGCAGGGCGCCAGCCGCTTCATCGGTCATCCGGTCGGGGATTCGGGCGAGATGTGCCGCAGGTGCATTGACATATTGGGCATAGGCTCCGACCTGTTCAGGGAACCGGATCAGGCCCATCACCCTATCGCCGGCTGCAAATCCGTTTACACCCTCGCCCAGTGCATCGATCCGTCCGGCGGCGTCCCAGCCGACACGGAAGGGTGGGTCACCGAGAATTGAAATGGCGCCGGCGCGAACCATCGCATCCACCGGATTGATTCCCGCAGCTGCAACCCTGATCCGCACTTCGCCGGGTCCGGGTACCGGCATTGGCGCCTCTGTGAGCTGAAGCACCTCCGGCGCACCAAGTGAAGTCTGTTCGATGACATGCATGGCAATTCTCCTTTTCGCTGCCTTGCTATCATCTGGGTAGTGACTATACTTTGGGAAGTACGCACCAAAAGGATTGTGACTTACGCCATGGAAAGCGACACCTATTACAGCTACGACACCTTTAAGCGCGCCTGCCCTTCACACACGGTCCTGGAAACGCTGGCCAACAAGTGGCTTTATCTGGTGATGGCGGCGCTCAAACCCGGCAAGCGGCGTTATTCCGACCTTCAACGGAAGCTGGAAGGTGTCAGTCCGAAGATGCTGACCCAGACCCTGCGGGTGCTCGAACGTGACGGAATGATCAGCCGGAAGGTGTTTCCGGTGGTGCCCCCGCATGTTGAGTACGAGCTGACTCCATTGGGCTACGAGCTTGCCGGACTGCTGGATCATTTGCGAATCTGGTCCGAAACCCATGTGCCGGAAATCATGAAGTCCCGCGAGGCTTTTGAGACTCAGGCCGAGACCGGCTAAGCCGGCACCTGCCTCTGCTTCACCCCCGCACGGAATACGGCCGGGAGGTGTCGACAGGTACGGGCGCCGATATTGGCGCCTTCTTCCCCCTCACCCCGTTGAACATCAGCCTGGCAATCGCGCTGCGGCTGACGGCCAGGTGAATGGCATAGGAGATCACACCGGCCGAAACCGCGATGACAGCGAATTCGAGGACCGGCGGCAGATCCACCAGCAGGAACAGCGTCGCCAGCACATAGATCACCGGGTGGTGGAACAGGTAGATGGTGAAGGAGGCGTCGACCAGCTTGCGCACACGCGAACTGGGGCGGTTGAAATGACGGTGGGCAAGGTTCGAGATGAAGCCGACGATCAGAAGCGCGCCGAAGATCGCGGCCATCACCTTTACTGTATGCATGACCAAATCGGTATGCGGCACTTGCGAAAGAGTGACCAGCCCAAAGCCCGCAACGGCGGCGGCCGGTCCGGGTTTGAGCAGCAGATCGTTGAGCCTGCGGCTGGAATAGACCAGCGCGCCAAAGCCGAAATAGATCACATAGAGATTGTAGTTGACGACGGCGTTTCCGTAATAGGGACTGGCCCCGACGATCAGTGTCTGGGCCTGGGCTGCGAGTGCGCACAGGGCGGCAAAGGCTGCGAGCGAGACGATGCGATTGCCCGCCACCCAGTCAACCAGGGCTTCCAGCCGGGCGCGCAAGGTTCCGCGGCTCAGAGCCTGCAGGATGGCAAGCCCGACGCAATAGGCAATCAACACCCACAAGAACCACAGATGCGATATCCACGGCTCGCCGAAATGGGTGAGTTGGGCGCCGATCAGGCCCGGAAGCTCGGATGCGGAAACCGTGCCTTTGACCGCAAGTGCTGCCTGCTGGATCACGATCTGGAATGGAACGATCAGCAGTGTGGCCGAAATCAGCGGCAGACCGAGGCGGAAAAACCGCGTCTTGAGCCAGGACCAGGCACCCTGACGGTCAAGCAGCATCATCGAAAACAGGCCGGCGAGCAGGAAGAAGCCGGGCATGCGGAAGGTATGAATGAAATCGGCAAGGAATGTGAGAGCCTGGCTCTTGTCCGGCGAACTGACCGACCATTCATGGCTGAGTGAATAGATCACGGCGGCATGAAACGGGATGCCGAGCACAAGATAAAGCGCCCGGGAAAAATCCCAGTGGTGCATGCGCTGCTTGTCTTGCTTCTGGCCAGCGTTCATCCTGCGTCTCCATTACCGGCATGCCTGGTATCAGTGTCCGTCATAAGGCGCATGGAGGCACTAAAATCGCTTCACTTTCACTTTTACACTTTACGTAAAATTGTTCCTGTTAATCCTGTTCCGCTGGGGCAATGCATGAAAACACCGCGCCGGAAATCGCTCCGGCGGCCCTGAAACCTCAAATCCAACCGGAAAATGGCGGCTTCAACCGGTCGCAACCGCGCCGATCCGGCCGCGCGAGACATAGAGGCCGGGAATCGTTACGCCCGCCACGGCAGTCAATCACGGTTCAGACGAAGTCGCAGCACTGCACGACCAGAAGAAGGCGAACACAACCTTGTGTCACTTCGAGATGCCACGGGGACAAGGTGTGCCGGACATGCGTCAATAACTGTCAGCCCGGCGAAGCCCGACGATCGCGGCCCAGACCGCCGACACGGCATTGGGGTTTTGGGTGCCCTGCATCCAGATTTGCGACACAATCCAGCCGTCGATTTGAAACGTATAGGTGGCCGAGGTGGAGGTGTTTGAACCGCCGCCGACAACATTGCTCCATGATCCGTCGAGGAATCCGATCTTGATCTTCTTGACGAGGCAATTGATGTCAACCGCGATGGTCGTCGCAACGATGGGATTGTCCTCGGAGATTGTCCCGTTCCAACCATAGGGCGGCTCATCCGACCCGCCCGAAACATTTCCCGAGGAATCTGTAAAGACAGCATCGCCGAGGCGAGGACCCCACTCGCCATTGTATGACTGCTGGACCGCATCAACATCATCCCAACCCCACAAACGCATGGCATCTATCCGCGGCTTGTCCGATGCGCCAGGTGGTGGCGTATAGGTGACGTTCGGATTGTAATCGTCGCCATAGAGTTGAGAATAGATTTCCGTCTTTGGGATGGGAAACGGGCCATTGATCGAAATGTCCGTCAATTGGTTCAACCAATCGATAAAACTCGAAATCGTGAGCGACACGTAGCGATTGAAAGCATTCAGGGGCGTATATTGGCCCGGATAATTATTTTTGACTGTAGCCTGCCCCTCACTTATCAGGTCAGCAAGATATTTATTCGCTTTGCTGAATACATTGCCCAATTCATTTTGTATCGTGTCTTTCTCTGTCTCCGTAAATCCGATTTCATCGCTTTTCAGCAACGCGTCTCGCATCAGAAATATTGTCATCGAAATAATCTGCAGATAAGATGACATTGTCAGATATCTGTATTTTTCAATCTGGAATTGTGGAATTGTATAATTTATCACATTCAATGCGGAGTAAAACGAATTCTTCTTGTGAGCTTGAGATGCATTTTCATTATTCATCTGAGTGATATATAAATTAACTTCCCTTCCGATACCCTGCACAAACGCCAGCGATGACGACATCTCAAAATCTGCCAGGTTTTGCTTGACGGTAATACCGATATTATCTTCGGCATTTTGTATCATATCCTCCCATAGCTGTTCTTTTTCTGTCATTTTGTCCGTTACAGGCCAATATATTTCGACAAACATCGAAAGTATGTCTCCAACATATGGTATTTCACCGATGACCGTGGTGAAAAAGGTCTCCCATGTGTTGCTGATATTGGTGATCTCCTGGATATGCGCCAAATTGTCAGGCGCCGATGGCGGTTCGCATTTGGACATTCAATCATCCTCCCCCAGTATGATTTCAATCTACACAGTCACCTCATCGTGATTACAAGCTAACAAAATTCGTCACCGATGCAATTCATTCATTTATGTATTGTTTTTGAACTGCGTCGAACCGAAAAAATTATTACGGATGCAATTCAATATTAAAATTCATATTCCGTATTACAAGGAAATTTATTGGCGGGCTGTGTGGCTTTGAGTCTGGATTGATTTGTGATCGTTTAGTTACTGTCTCAAGAGCTCCTGCCGGATGAATACTCAATGCAGCAACGGCTGATCTTGGAAGACTTGCCGCGCGGACCATCCTGACAGCAAAGGCCGGAATTGCTCCCGGCCGCACGGTTCATCGGAATCCGGTACGGAATGCCCAGCGCGAGAGAAAGCGCCCCGGAGAAATCCCAGTGATGCAGGCGTCGAGTCTTTTCGCCCTGCACGGAGGTCATGTGTCTTCCGGTCGTATTGATGGCCGGTCACGAAAAGGACCGTTCCGACACAACGGATCGTGCCTCGAGAGAGGTAAAATCCGGCTCGAATTGGCCGGCCAACTGGTTCAAATTGCCTTCAATGTGCCAATCCGGTGCACGCAGGCAGTCTGTCAGGCGGCTTCGGCGAATGAAACCTGGTTGCGCCCGTTGTCCTTTGAGCGATAGAGGCTGCGGTCGACGGCCTGCATCAGGCTGCGGCAGGTCAGCTGCCCCCCGGTGCCGTGGTAGAGG
>Ga0114910_1001457_pt1 | contig 11188 bp, 10 predicted proteins | sample MalvireepMed_908_FD_83500 | JGI IMG/M metagenome (GOLD analysis project Ga0114910, IMG submission 83500) | Marine viral communities from the Global Malaspina Expedition - Malaspina viral metaG DeepMed_908 | ecosystem: Environmental > Aquatic > Marine > Oceanic | place: Mediterranean Sea...
AATTCGGCTTCCTTTAAAACTTTATGAACATATGATTTATATACACCTACTTCATCCGCAATTTGTGTTAGGCGTATTATAGGATTTTCTGTACGTAATTGAATAATTTGTTCACGTTTAGAACTCATCTGTGGATGCTTGCTGTCTTTCGTATTCTTTTACCCACTCACTTACCTGAGTTCGCCAAAGAGCAATTAAATAAGCTGCGTCTACAGCTGCTGGATCATCTATCCTTTTTATGTAGGGAGATGCTGCAACTACTCTAGCCCATTGTGCGTCTGTAAATGATACTGTTATATCAGGCATTATTTTTTCTCCTTTAATTCTTTAATCTCTATGGATAATTCTTGAATTGCTTTTATTAATATTGGAATAAATTCCGTATATCGTGCCCCATACATACCCGTAGTTTTATTATAGGTTATTCCACCAAAATTATTTAAAGAATTTATACTATATTTGTTAAGTGTTTCTACAACATCTTGAGCTATTATACCATAATGAGTCGTATCATCTGTTTCTTGTTTCCAATTATAAGATATTGGATTTAAATCATTAATAAAATCTAATCCTAAAGAAGTAGGTTGAATATTTTCTTTAAGATTCCTATCAGACGATACGTTTACAGCATTAGTTGAATCTATATCCGTGAACCAACCCTTCTTCCATCTAGCGGCGGTAGTACCCATACTGAAACCAGTTGAACCATCTGTAGAATTAATTAGGGGATATATACATGTAGAACATACTCCTAAAACACCTGTTCCATTCGCAGAAAAAGCTACGTTGTTAGCAGTTGGATTGTACATACCTGTATCGTTATCTGAGAGAAAAGAAATAGACGGAATTGCAGCAGTTCCAGCCCCTGCCCAATGATAGAACGAATTAACCCCAACTAAAGCGTTATTATATCCAAGATAGGCATAGTTATAAAATTCACCCCCAGCCGAATTATTATCTATAATAGGTTCCAAATGAAGCCGACTAACGTCACTAGTTTCTGGTTCTGAATACATAGTCCAAAATGAAGAATCATGGGTAGAAGCACCGGGGGCATTAGCACCCTGTCCACTTAAAAATGCTAATGAATCAGCCCCCGAAGCCGCAGCATTAGTCTCATATCTCATTATACCAAAAGCACCTGTAGGAACGCTTTCTGAAGCAACGGCAGTAGCCAGTTGTACAAAGTTTGAGAAAGTATTAGTGACTGCTCCAGCACTAGTATGAAATGAAGCAACGCCTGAAACGGTCACTTGGAGATAACCTTCTACCTCATTGCTACCCCCATCTACTCCTGTAAAATATATTTTGGGAACCTGTGCTGCATCTTTTACTTCAAGACTTCCTAAAACAAGAGCTTCTGCCGCTGCGGATGCTCCAATATTTGAACCCAAGGCAAAAGCTTGAACATAAGCACTTCCACTATGATAATATGCTGATAGAGTTATATCACTTCCCCAATTCGTTGCTTTTATCATCCCATAATTCGTACCGTCTGTATGTTGAAAATTCAATCTTGCGTTATCACCATCAGCATTACCAATTACTGTGACTCCACTTGAATCAATTTTTATCCGTTCTCCTGAATCAGCGGTTTGGATAATAGTAGAAAGGGTCATACTAGCTTCTAATAAGGTATCATCAATACTTCCAAATGAAATCATCTGGGTTCCTTTACCTATTAATCCCGGCTGATCTCCTAAAAAGCTCATTCCACTTGCTGGTGTAAAAGTTGCTTTTATTGGAGCAGTCTGACTTCTAGCCTCACCAATTTCTAGAAAATCAGAATTTTTTACATAAGAGGAAGCTGGAGTACTTTGTAAGACAGTTGTACTTGTAGCTGGATCAAAATAAATTATATACGAAGCTCCCGCATTCATATCCCCAGTATTTCCAGCATCTATTGAATATACGGTATCTCTACTACTTAAAGTTCCCGCTGCCCACGCTACAGTATTATGATCAGTACTAGAAAAAACACAAGAAATACTCCAATGGTCTTTATCAAACAAATTTGCGGTTTCTACTCCTTCATTAGCCTCATCTAGATCATGACCTATTTTACTATTAAAATCATAGCGTTTACCTCCCCTTGCGGAATTTTCCCCTATAGTTTCTAAGTAAGTGGTACTAGTTCCTGATGCTTCATCATAATTTAATTCTGTTACGAGATGTCTTCCCTCTTGATTAACTAAAGTATTTTCCACATGTATCATGTGACCTGCACGAAGAGGAATGTAAATACGCATAGGTTTCGTAGCATCTAAAGCTCCACCCGACGAAGTTCCAGTCGAAGGGGTATAAGTAGCTGTAGCAGTTCCTCCTGAATAAGTAACTGACGATGCTGCAGTTGTTGTAATATAAGCATATTGTGTAACCTTATTAGTATCCGTTGAATCCATTTCTGCAATAACATCACCCGGAAAAACTCCGAACTTACGACAATCATTGGTATATGTTCCAGCATTATCCTTAAATGTAGCTGTACCGGAAGTTTGGAATGTAACTACAGCACTACCTGATACAGAAGCAATATTAGCAGCGGGAGCATCTATATAAGTATACGGATGTCCATGTATTCTAAAATTTCCTCGTTGAATAGGGGTAGTATTTTCCGTAAGGTAAGAAGCAACTTCTTTACGTAATTCTTTAGTATCAAATTGTGTACTATTTCTAACCATTCGAGATTTTTTTATACCCATGGATTTGGATACTCTACATGTAGCATCTACTTCAAAAACTACGGAAGATGCTCCACTACCATTCCCAGTTTTTCCTCTTCCTGTAATTGTTCCTGCTTCATCAGGAAATAGAGTATCATCAAAAGTTTCCCCATCCAAAGGACTTACAATCATAAATCCTGCTTCGTTTGCTACTGTAGACTGATATTGTATACGAGCAAAATTTTGACTACTGGGACTTCCGTCAGTGGCAGTAAAAGCAACTATTTCAGCTTGATCAAAAGCCAACGAAACTGTACCACTTCCATCTGGATTATTTATAGTACATGTTCCCGTAGGATCCATTCCAGTAAAATTTATACGTTCAAATCGTATAGTTTTAGCCGTAATCTGTTTCCCCGCTTTAGTAGTATCTATAGCTCCTGCTCCAGATACTGTGGAACCTCCCGCAAAATGTGTTAATACAACTTCATTATATAATTCATCTTTTGGTTCACTAAAACCAAAATCATTATGCATAAATTTAATTAATCCAGTTTCGGCAAAAGAAGACCCTACCGGAAATTTAATAGTCATTCCGTATCTTTCTATCTCTGCGGCAGTTGCCGCTGATGCAGGACGAGTTGAACGTTTAAAATAATTCCAAGCCTGAGCAGGGGGAGCGACATTTGCTAGAGGTGAAGCAATAGCAGGATCAACATAATAATCATAACCAAAAGAAGTGGGTTGATCAGAGGTTTGATGAGGTTCTTGTTGTGATATAGTATATATTTCAGATAAAACAGATTTATTTCTACCCTTAAACTTTAAAGTATCATTATGAGCATAAGCTACTGTGGAAGCTGTTATTTTAGTAGCATCTGTAACTGCAATAGCATTACTATTTAAATATCTATTATCGTTAATAAGTCCTGTAACTATAGTACTACGTAATGTGGAACCTCCTGTTATAGCTTTATTTCCCCAATGAGCTATACTATAATTACGTAATTCTTCCAAATTATCTCTAATTATTAATTCAATAGAATTACCAAAAACAAAATCAAAACTTTCTTTTAAATTATATATTTTTCCAGCTAATAAAATTATTCCTGTATCTCTATCTCTAATACGTACATCTTGAAAATCTGTAAATACTCCAGTAAATCTTCCTATTTTTTCATTAGCTAAAGTAGAATCTATATGTCTGGGATGATTAACAATAATCACTTTCGCTTTTCTCGGATTACCTATAACATGTTCCATACTTACATGAGTTACAGGATTAACATCATAATTACCTGCTGATGATGTATCAACAGCATCTGCCCATACATCAGGATTGGGAGTAGTATTCCAATATCTATAACGGGCATTCATCCAATTCGACCCGTCCCAATATAATAATTCTGATTTAGAAGAAGCCATTAGTAATTATTAATCATCCATATCTCCACGAGCTACCCAATCTTGTCTTGCTCCAGCGACAAATTGTAAGGAAAAATCATATCGATCTTCACGAGCAGGACTTAATTGAAATCTAGCATTTTGAAGAGCTACTCTATATACACCACCACCAGTCCAGTGCTCTGCTTCCGCAATTTTTAATGATCCCTCATTATCATCATAGGCTCTATCACCAGCATCTGGGTAAGTTGTATCTCCTACTTCTACTTCTAGTTGCCCCGTAGTTGCTTCTGAAGCAATCCATTCATATACAGCATTTTCTAACCAATTCTTAAATGGTATATAGTAAGTCTGACCAGCTATCGTTACTGATGCAGGAGTTGGTTGAACTGTATCTACAACTCCAGCAACCCCAATAGTAGGTCTGAAAACTCCTAAATCAATAAGAAGTGGAGTTTCCGCAGGAACAGGAACCTGAATAGGAGTTTTATTATAAGATATATTAAAATTATCCGCTTTTAAAGCAAAACGTAGGTTTGCATCTGTATGTGTACCGTTTCTTATTAAAACAGATAAATTTTCTGTTGCGTTTGTAGCTGCTACATATGCCATTTATTACTCCTAAGCATTACCAATGGCCCCTATTTATCCATGCATCACTTGCGAAATCGGCATGAACTTCTCTGCTTTTTTGTCTTGATCCAGCCATTTCTTCTCCAAGGTCTGCATTATTTCCTCCACCACCTGCATAATGTACGTCACCAAATGGAAGCCAATTAGCAATGCCCAGTATAGCATTTCTCATACCTTCTTCTATCTGTGCCCTGTTACTTGGTTTATCGTGACCTCCACCCGGTAAACCATAATATTTAAAGTCTCCACTTTGCGTCTCTCTTAGTGATTTTATAGTTGGATCGGGTTTACTATCTATCATAGCTGCTAATTTTTTAAAGTTCCCTACAAATCCCCTCTTGTCATAAGAGTCCATTACCTTGTCTATTTCTGCTTGTCGAGATAGAGCTTTATCCTCTGTATCTTCCCATTTCGGAAACATTCCCCCCGGTACACGAGCTAATGTATTATTATACACCCATTGTGCTACCTTCTTAATCCCTTGATTTATTCCATCCACAATTATATTTGTCACTTTGCCAGTAGTACTCAAAAAGTTCCATGTGGTACTGAAAGCGTCCCATGTGGTACTTATAGTCTCTACTAGCTGACTCAGAGGTGCATCCAACTTATCTTTTATTTCTAAAACCCAGTCAGCAAATTTTAGCCCAAGTGCCCGTGCATCCGGTAATCTTCGGGCTAACCATCTAATTAAAGGAATAAACAAGGGGACTATAAGAGGAGCAAGAAATACATCTATCATAGCTCCTAAAATTTGAAATACTGAACCCATAACGCTTGTAAAAACCTGTGACTGTTTTAACATAGAAGCCAATGTAAGGCTAACTCCAGCCACTCTTAGTCCCTTATTAACCGATCCGGTCATTTTCTTCCAGAAAGATCGTTCTTTAGTTCCAGAAGCAGTTGAGTCATCTTGACCCGCTCCCATTGCATCTCCTGCTTTTTGAATTTTTACAAGTACCGTTTCTGTAGCCATTACTTAAATACTCCTATTAAAGTTCATTCGTTTTTCCATAACGTCTTGATCCTGTTGTTGTTTTGTTTGTATAGCATTTAAAATACCTATAACTGTGTATATATTTTGAGAAGTCATACTATGAATTACCTCCCATGGTATTCCTTTGCCTAATAATTGTAATACTATTAACCAATATTCAAAATCAAATAAATGTTTATTGGTTTTTGATCTTACCCCCCTTAAAAATTCTAAACAGCTTTTTTTATTTCATCAGCGGATTCCTCCGATGAATCTCCTACATTAGGTACAAGTTTTTCTAAAGCAGCTCCTAATCTAGTATCTATAGAAAGTAAAAAGGTTTCTGTTGTTCTTCCCCAAGGAGCTTCAACAATCATTTCTCGTAAACATGATCTAACAAAAATATCGCCATCAAATCCAGTTTGTCCACCAGATTTCCATGTAATACTTTGAGACATTATTTGATTTCGCCGTGCCCAAGAAAGAGGTCTAATTTTTACCTTAAATTCTTCGCTAGTTTCATCTATTTTTAAAGTTTTTTCTTCGATTGCATTATCTATTTGATATTTACTAACGTCAAAAATCTTTTCTTTACTGGTTTCTGTTGTCATACTATCCTCCTATGGATAAAATGGTTCTGCATCTTTAATAACTATTTTTATACTTCTAAATAAAATATCTGCATCCACTTGAAGTGGATTATCTCCCGTAATTGAATGGGAGGCTGATCTAATGAAAGCACCATGTTCGTCATCATTAGCACCAGTACCTGAAGATTCATCACCAGAGGTATAAGACTTAGGAATTAAAATCTGTATGGAATCATTTGTACCTCTAGTAAAAGTCAATTCTATATTAAATCCCTGCATGGATGCCGTAGCACCTAACGTTCCATAATCACCTTCCAGTAACAATTCTGTAAATATTCTTCGGGCTTTATCGATAGTTCCACTTGGAACCCCATCTCCTATTACAGAATCTGGGAGAGCCAAAGAAACAGACATTGAGTATTCTCTTTGTTGTTCTCTAATTTCTGTTGGCCCACGATGTCTACGAGTTCCCTTACCTTGTCCACCAATGTAATATCTAGGTTCTTCACCATTAGAAATTGAAATATTAAAACTTCTAACCCGTGCAAACTCTACACCAAACATTTTTAATGACCCTTGAGAGAAATAATAAGGATCGGAAGTTGGAAATCCTCCAGCAGCCGTAGCACTTGCACCAAAGGGTACACCAATATTATCAGAAGTTATTGATTGCATTAATTCATATCCCGGTAATGCTTGCGTAGTATGATAACCCTCACTTGTATCAACAGTATCAAAATTTATCTTTTGATTATGTATCATATCAAAAAAAGTAACCCCGTCCCAAGATGCTGTAAGTAATCCACCTTCATCGGCAGCTATGGACATGGAACCTACTTTACCTCCATAATATCGTCTGTCAAAATCTTTATTAGCCGCTTCATCGCTATCTCGCATATGAACATGCCATGCCATTGAATCTAAATCAACAGTTTCCCATATATTATGTTGATAATAGGTATTGCTATCCGTAGTAAACTCATGTATTGGAGTTCTTCTATATATTACAGCGTCATCACTATGAACCTCCGCAGCATCCCCCCCAAGGATAGAAGCACGAGTTGCCACATTTATGACTCCTGCTGAAGTTAAACCATCAACTTCCATAATTTCACCATCAATGCTAATAAAATCTCCAACATTAAAAGTCGTCTTATTTGTCACATCTGATGTTCCATCTCTAAGATTATCAACATCAATAGGTCTTTCAGAATTATCTAAAGCTTCATTAAGAAGTGCCATTTGTTCATCTGTACCAGCAGGATGATCGAAGTGAAGGGGATAATTTAATTTAATTGGATATGGGCTACTTCCCGAAACGCTTATAATACGTCGTATTTCACATCTATCATTATCTGTAACATTGGCAGCTGGTCTATAATCAAGAGTAATTAGATCACCTGCGGCTAGACCTACAACAGAATTTACTGTAATATACATATCACCTTTTTTAGCCGATGCTGAAAGAAAGGTTCTTTCAACTGGAATGTCTGAAGTATCAGCAGTAAGAACAGGGATAGATGCAACTTTACCAACTGGATATCGAAGAGGCCAACCATTAAGTAATACTATACCTCCTAATGAACCAGCAAATGTTTGTTGCCCTTTATACGCCTTAAAGAAATTTCTTTTTTGTCCTATCCCTAGTAAATATCTACCTTCAATCGCCATCTCAGGGTCAGGTACTTCTACCGTTTCATATACTCCGGGAACCCATGAAATAAGTTTATCCCCATCTGCGTCAGTTACGGCAGTAACCGATTTAAGATCTGTATTGTCTGCATGGAAAAAAGCAGTAGGAGCATCTAATGTTATTGCCGTAGTTCCGTCCACATATTCTGCTCTACGTATCTCTGTTTCATGGGTAGTTACACCATCTCCACCTACTCCGGGGCCAATTTGTATATAATCTCCAGCAATTACTGGATTACTAACCATATTATCAACCGCTAAGGTTCGTGTACCCGCAGGTGTGTCTGCTGTTAACCGTCCTACTTTTGAACCGTCGGCAGTTACTGTAGTCGCTAACTCTGGGTATCCCCCCTTACCTGCTTCGGTAGCAAAGGTAAGTTGTGCTTGATCTGAACGATATACTGCCATTATTTATCTCCTTGGAAGTTTATTCTTCTATTTCTATTATACTCAAAATCATTAAGTTTCCAACAATACCGCACTATTCTCTAAGGTTATTTGAGTACTCCCCATCCAAACATTTACTGTATCACTCGTCATTTCATTAAAATTCATAAATTGAATTCTTTGGAAATTAGTTAAACTATGCATTCTTGCATGACAAATCCGTCTAATTTCCTGCATTATATTAAATAATCTTTGTCTTTCTCTTAATGTCCATAATTCTAAAGTAACCGTATATATACGATTACCATATGTCCAATTACCTATAGGTGTTTCAGTAAAAGAAGTATTTCTAGCTACTAAGGCATCACCCGCATTTAAATCAAACCTAAGTGGCTCACCATTCCCTGTAACTACTACAAGGTTTGGTTTAGCAACATTACTCGTGTTCCATTGTCCATCTAAATCTGTTAGCAGATCATCTGCTGGTAAAGGTTCGTTTGCCATTAGAAGGTCTCAAATGCACGTAAACTATCTATACGTGTTTCTATTTCTTGTGTCCATCCCTCAATTTTTTGGGGGATTTGTACTCTATCCATACCACTTACTGCTAAATTACCAAAATCTGAATCTCGTAATACATCTATAGCAGCAAGTTTTCTGGCTAAATCAAATACAATTCCACCTTCTCTATGGTCGGTTGCTATATCTTTACCGTACATATAGGAAATTTTTATAGGCATTGTGAATTCTCCACCACCCCATCTCCATACAGGAGCATTATAAGACGTAAATCTCGCTGGAAGTAAGAAAAATCTAGAAAATTGAATCATGTTAGTATCCCGTACAAAGAAATAATCTTTCTTTCTTCCTTGCTCCTTAGCATCCCAACTTGCTCCACTCCAAATTTTTAAACTCATTATTTTATAACCATCTTTTTTATCTAAATGAAATCCACCTAAATTAAATTGATGATATTCTTCATGTATAAAATTAGGTCTCCAAGATTTTCTAGTTGTAAAATCTATATAAGATTGTGCTGATTCTATATATTGCTCTACTGTAGCTTTAGTAGGTATAGTTGAGGCAGTAAAATCCGTACCACTTCCATCAGTCGTTGTAACATTTTTTAATTGCAAAAGATTAAAGACATCTTGGGTTGAACAATATGAAGCTAAAGGACGTTTACGGATGCTCCTAAGTGAAGGGGCGGTACTTACTGAAGTTGTCGAAGTGCATCTTACCCAATAGTTTGTAACGCTGTTTACCGCAACGGTAGCCCAATCAGACATTCGCCCAGCAGGAAATTGTTCTGGCCCATCTTTAGAAAAATCATAAGGAGTATCTGGACTATCGTCTGGATCGGTATAATATGTGGCTGATAAAGGAGTAAATACTACCCACGTAGAACCGTTGTAGTATTCCCATATTAGAGCACCTAAACTACCTGCAGTATCTACATCAAAAAGAGCCATATCAAAACGATCAGTATCACCTAAATATAAAATATCGTTAGTATCCGCTAAAACTGTAGATGAAGTTCCAGCGGGGGACTGCATTTCTAATGTTATATCAGTATATGTACTACTTCCATCAAAAGCAAATACTTTACTAAAATATTGATCTGTGGCACTAGTTGGCATTATTCCTCCTGTTCTGGAGTTTGTTTATCTTTATCCTCTATTTCTGCCTCTGGTTGCTTTCCTCGTAGATACATACCTACACCTTGTAATTGCTGAATTTGTTGAGCTAGTTGTGATCTTTGACCATCTAGCTCTTGTAAATTCTGTACAAGTTTTTCTATTTCAGTAGTAACTTTTTCTAAATCTAAACCGACATTTATATCTGCCATTTTTTACTCCTTGTCCTGTAAAAGCTTAACCATTTTCTCTAATTTCGCTGTAATTTTTGCTAACTCTTTATGATCTGACATTTTCTTACAACATTCATCATCTGAATGTTTGTCACAAATTGCTTGCATTGCATCATAATCTAAATCCAGAAAAACTCCCCAATTAGGGTCTTCCGCTCTTTGTTTTTGATACCATTCAGAATCTTCAATAAAATCCTTTAGATATCTATTTCTTAGATGGGTTATTTCCTTCAATACAGGATTCCATCTCTTTAATTTCTTAACTTTTGTTCTGTCTGTCGGGTTCTCATACAACCATTCTGCTAATGAATCATATACTTCATCTTCAATCTGCTCATGCATTTCAGCATATGTAAGTGCTCCATGCCATGCCGCAGGGTCTGATAAAGGTCTTAATTCTATTACTGGTTCTCCTCGAACCGTTTTTATCTTTAAAGTAGTTTTAGGCATTTATATCTCCTGTTCTTTAACTTCTCTACCTTTTATTATACTGATATATAGAAGAAAGTCAACTAGTCTTTTAATTGTTTAACCTTATTATTATTATTCTCATTCATCCTTTCAATAGTTTGTAAAGGGCCAAGAACATTTAAAACTTCTGATTGGGAAGAACCTTGTGTTAAGGTACTACGTCTATTTTTTAATTGTAATTCCAGCGATTCTGACTGGTGCACGTTAACATCTTCCGTATTGAACGAACCGTCATCTAATTCTGCTTTTATCCTACTCCAATGTTCTATTTCCCTCACCCTGTCCGTTGCCTGTCGGCTAATATTATCCAAAGCAAACTCCAATTCCTCAATTTCTATTTCCAATTCCATTCTATCAAATTCATCTTCACATTTTTCAATCTCGTCTTTTTTACGTAATAGTTCCACAGTTCTTTTTCGGTAATCAAAAGTATTGATGCGTAGCTGTTCATACATGACCGCCTGTTCACGGACACATTGCCAGTATTTAGACGCAGGAGTTG
>Ga0114910_1001464_pt1 | contig 11168 bp, 9 predicted proteins | sample MalvireepMed_908_FD_83500 | JGI IMG/M metagenome (GOLD analysis project Ga0114910, IMG submission 83500) | Marine viral communities from the Global Malaspina Expedition - Malaspina viral metaG DeepMed_908 | ecosystem: Environmental > Aquatic > Marine > Oceanic | place: Mediterranean Sea...
CTTGTTGCGCTGTGCAACAACAGACCCGTTGAACCGGCAGAGCGCGTCAGCGTGATTTCAGGATCAATGGCCGATGCGGATGTGGTTGCGGATGCAATTGCGGGCGTGACGCATGTGGTTCACCTGGCCGCGGTCAAGGAAACGCCGGAGTTGATCTTTGATGTGGCCTTGAAGGGGCTGTTCACGCTTCTTGAGGAATTCCGTAAATCGGAGTCCGCCCGCCAGTTCATCCTGCTTAGCGGCGACTGCGTGGTGGGTCATATCTTCCAGGAGTATGACGCGCCGATCACGGAAACCTCCGAGCGCAGGGCCTACAAAGGTTGTTATGCGCTGACCAAGGTTCTCGAAGAGTCCATGCTTGAACAGTTCGGCATTCAGTATGGCGTCAACTGGTCCGTGCTTCGTGCTCCCTGGGTCATGGAGAAGGATGATTTCCGCTTCGCATTCGATCTCGGGGAGGGGCAGTTCGGCGGACCACCCTGGTCCGACGTGATCGAGGAGGGCGCTCTGGAGCGCTATCGCAACGGCAATTATGTGCCGGTTCTGCGAGACGCAAAAGGTGGCTACCTGAAACGAAATTTCGTTCATGTGGACGATCTCGTTTCCGCCATTCTGGCGACCATCGGCAATCCGAAAGCGGCCGGGCAGCTCTTCAATATATCGATGAATGAACCGGTGGATTACGGCATCGTCGGTGGGATGCTCAAAACCCGGAACGGTCTCGATCCGGTGGAGATCGACACCCCGTTTCACAGCAACTGGCTTGACAATTCAAAGGCGCGAATGGTCCTCGGCTGGAAACCCGAAATCGGGTTGGAAGAGCTGGCTGATCGCGCTTGGAGGTACAAACGCAAGGACAATGATCCGCGCGTTGTCTGGTATCCCGGCTGAGGCAGGAGGCTTCAGGTGGTGTATGTGGAGGAGGAATAACCATGAAAACGAAGATGAAAATGCTGGCAATGACTGCGCTGTCTCTGGCAACGCTGGCGGCAGGTTCCGCCGCTGCGCAGGAGAAGAAGACCCTGGCGATTGTCGTCAAGGGACTGGACAATCCGTTCTTTGAGCAGATCAATCTGGGCTGCAAGAAGTGGATGTCCGAGAATGCGGACAGCGAGTATGAGTGTCTCTATACCGGTCCCGCATCGTCGGCCGACGAGGCCGGTGAAGTGCAGATCGTCGATGATTTGCTGACCCGTGGCGTTGCCGCGATTGCCATCTCGCCGTCAAACGCGCCGGCTATGGCAAACCGCATCCGTTCGATTGCACCGTCTGTTCCGGTGATGACAGTGGATGCGGACTTCCTTGAAGCCGATCGCGATCTGCGGAAGACCTATCTAGGTACGGATAACTACCTGATGGGCGTGAAGATGGCCGAACAGGCCAGCATGCTCAAGCCTGATGGCGGCACTGTCTGCCTGCAGCTTGGCAACGTCGCTGCCGACAACATCAACGCCCGTGCGCAGGGTTTCCGCGACACGATTGCCGGTGAAATGAAGGTTGACCGGCTGACAGGCCAGAGCGGTTGGACGGAGATTGATGGATGCCCGGTCTTTACCAACGACCAGGCTGACCTTGCCAATCAGCAGATGTCTGATGTGTTCACGGCCAATCCGGATCTCGATGCCTTTATCCTGGTTGGTGGCTGGGCGCAGTTCGCACCACAGGCCTATGCCCAGGTGACGGACCAGGTGATGGACAAGCTCAAGAGCAAGGAGCTGATCATCATTGCCGGCGACACCCTGCCGCCGCAGACCAAGGCGTTTCGCGATGGCCGCAGCCATGCGCAAGTCGGGCAGCGTCCCTTTGAGATGGGCTACAAGGCGCCGGATGTCATGATCCAGCTGATCAATGGCGAGATGGTGGATGATCCTTTGTTCACCGGTCTTGACGTCTGCAATCTCGAAGATCCCGGCTTCTGCGCCGACAACTAGGTCTTCCCGAGGGCGATGGGGTTGGCTTGAAAAGGCCGCCCCGTCGTTTCTTTCAAATCACGCCCATTATTAGTAATATTACCGATGGGTGTCTTTCAAACTGGTTTCAAACGCGGCCTTGGAGGAAAAGAGGCTGCAGGGAGGAAGATAATGTTCAATCTCAAGTCGATACTTATCACTGCAAGTGTCGTGGTGGCGGCAAGCACTGCAGTCGCACAGGAAAAGCCGGCACTGGCTTTTGTCGTTAACGCGGCGTCCGATTTCTGGAAGCTGTCCGAAGCTGGTGTGAAGGCGGCCCAGGCCGAGTTGCCGGGCTACGATCTGCAGTTCCGCTACCCGGCTCAGGGTACTGCTGCCTTGCAGAACGCCCTGATGGACGATCTGGTGGCAGCCGGCACGGATGCGATCATGATTTCGTCGGCCGATCCGAAGAACTCGATCGATGCGTTCAACCGGATTGCGGCCCAGGTGCCGCTGTTCACCACCGACAGTGACGCCCCTGACAGCGACCGCATCGCCTATCTCGGCTCATCCAACACCGCGGCCGGTGTGCAGGCTGGCGAAATCGCGGTCGAAGCGATGCCCGATGGCGGCAAGTGCATGGGTTTCGTCGGCTTTCTCGGCGCTGACAACGCTGTCGAGCGCATTGCCGGTTTCCGTCAGGCCGTCGAAGGTTCAGGCATAGAACTGGTTGATGTTCGCGGTGACGATGTCGATTTTGCCCGCGCCCGTTCCAATGTCGACGATGTGCTCGCCGCCAATCCGGACATCACCTGCATGGTCGGCTTCTATTCCTACAACCCGCCGAAGATCTACGAAGCCCTGCAGGCCGCGGGCAAGCTTGGTGAGATCACGGTGATCGCCTTTGACGAGGACCCAATCACGCTGGGTGCGGTTCGCGAAGGCAGTTTCGCCGGCACAGTGGTGCAGGATCCCTATCAGTGGGGCTATCAGGGCATGAAGCTGATGGCGGCTTATCTGGAAGGCGACAAGTCGGGCATTCCGGATGATGGGCTGATCATCGTGCCCACCAAGAAGATCAACAAAGACAATGTTGATGCTTTCGAGGCTGAGTTGAAAGCTCGCATCGGAGGCTAGGCAGGGCGCTACTCCCAAGCCCTGTTCAGGCTGCACGAACCCCAGGTTTTGTGCAGCCTACTCTTGCTGCAATGATGATCCGGGAAACTCGATGTCCAAAAGAAGCGACACACACATATCGCTTGAACTTTCCGGAATTACGAAAGTGTATCCCGGTGCGATTGCGCTCAACAACGTCTCTCTTACCATGCAAGGCGGTGAGGTGGTCGGCCTGATCGGCGAGAACGGGGCGGGGAAATCGACACTGATGAAGGTTCTCGGGGGAGCCATCTCACCCGATGAAGGTCGGGTCGTCATAGATGGCGAAACGGTCAAGTCACTTACCCCGGCGCGTGCCACCAGGCTGGGGATTGCATTTGTTCACCAGGAGCTCAACCCGTTCTCAAATCTCGATGTGACAGCAAATGTGCTGCTCGGGCGAGAGATGCGCAGCGGTATGTTCGGGTTTCTTGACCGGCCTTCGATGGAACGGAAGGTGAAGCCAATCCTGGATCTTCTGGGAACACGGTTCGGACCAAAAGATCCCGTCGCGGAACTCTCGCTGGCTGATCAGCAATTGCTCGAGATCGCACGCGCCCTGTCGATCAATGTTCGGCTGCTGATCCTCGATGAACCCACTTCGAGCCTGACGATATCGGAAACCAACAGACTGCTGGGGGTCATCCGCAAACTGCGTGCGGATGGTGTGGCGGTGCTGTTCATCACCCACCGGCTGGCAGAAATCGTCGATGTGGCGGACCGTGTTGTGGCGCTGCGTGACGGCCGCAATGCAGGTGAATTGTCCCGCGAGGAGATCAACAAGGACAAGATGGTCCGGATGATGATCGGGCGGGACGTCAGCCAGTTCTATGAGAAAACGGATCATGTACCCGGCAAGCCGGTGCTTGAAATCAAGGCGCTGCGGACCAGGGCCTATCCGCATCAAAGCGTGGATCTTTGCCTGCGCGCTGGAGAAATCTGCTGCCTGGCTGGTCTTGTCGGCGCTGGCCGGACCGAACTCGCAAGAGCCATGTTCGGTATTGATCCGGTTGAGGGCGGCAGCATCGAAATGGAGGGCAAAGTGCTTCGCGGAAATTCCGTTCCGGACGCGATTGCAGCCGGCATCTGCCTTGTTCCGGAAGATCGGAAGGCAGAGGGCCTGTTTCTCGATTTTGCGATCATGGAGAACATTGCGATGCCAAGCCACGCGGCGTTATCGGCACATGGTTTTGTCGATGTCGAAGCGGAGACCTCACTGGCTGAGGCGTCAAAGACCAAACTTCAGATCAAGGCCTCAAGTCTTGACCGTGCCGTCGCCGAGCTGTCCGGCGGCAACCAGCAAAAGGTGGTTCTCGCCAAGTGGCTGGCGATGAATCCAAAACTGATCATCCTGGATGAGCCGACGCGTGGAATCGATGTTGGCGCCAAGGCGGAAGTCTATCACCTGATGCAGGCGCTTGCGGCGCAAGGCGTGGCGATCCTGATGATCTCATCTGACATGGAGGAGGTCATCGGCGTTTCGGACCGGGTTGCGGTGATGTGTCGGGGGAAGATCAACGGAATCCTGAACCGCGGCGAATTGACCGAGGAAAACATTCTCCGGCTTGCCGTGGAATAGAAAGAGTAGACGATGCAGAAGAAAGACATCGGCCTGGCCACGCTTGTAGTCACCGTCGGCGCGATTGTCGCAATGGTGAACCCGCGCTTTCTGTCGCCGATCAATCTTGCCAATACCGCAAACCTGATCGGGCTGTTTGGGCTGTTTTCCATCGCTGAGGCTTTCGTCATTGTGACCGCCGGCATTGAGCTTTCGATCGGCTCGGTAATCGCACTGATAGGCGTCATTTTCGTGGATCTGATCGCCAGCTTCGGCGTGCCGTGGCCCATTGCACTGGCGATCGTCATGGTGCTTTCGGTCTTCATCGGTCTCTTGCATGGCTGGCTGATAACCCGCCTCAAGCTGCAGCCTTTCGTTGTCACACTTTGCGGCCTTCTGATCTATCGCGGCGTTGCGCGGTTCTACACCAAGGACGGCACGGCCGGGTTCACGTTCGGATCGGATTTTCCGATGCTCGAGTTCCTGGTTTCAGGGCGCACCGGCGGCGTGCCGCATTCCGTGGTGGCGTTTGGCCTGGTGGCAATCATTGCCTGGTTTCTTCTGCACCGCACGGTGTTCGGCCGGCATCTGTTTGCGGTTGGCAAGAATGTCGAGGCTGCCCGCTATTCGGGCATCAACACAGACCGTGTGATCATTCAGGCCTATGTGCTGTGCGCCTTTCTCACCGGCATTTCCGCGGTGTTCTTCGCCATGTACACCCGTTCGGTTCAGCCATCCTCCCACGGCAATTTCTATGAACTGTATGGCATCGCGGCCGCAGTGCTCGGCGGGTTCTCCCTGCGCGGCGGCGAAGGCTCGATCGTTGGTGTGGTGTTGGGGGTGATCCTGCTGCAGATACTGCAGAACCTGGTCAATTTGCTGGGAATTCCATCATCATTGAACTTTGCGGTGATGGGTAGCGTCATCCTCGCAGGTGTTATCGCCGACACGCAATTCTCGCGGTACCGCGAGGTCCGGCGCCAACAGATCGCCATGTCGGCGCTTGAAGACAGCGCAAAGCGATGAGTGCCTCGCATGCGAACCGGATTTCTTGACAAGCAACGTCGCGGAACAGCCTGACAGGCGAATGTATGCAGCATTTCTGCTGGTCAGCGCGCAATCAGATATGAGGAGAAAATACATGTTCAAATGGGGAGTTTTGTCGACCGCCACAATCGGACGCGAACAGGTCATCCCGCAATTGCAGGATTCGGAAAACGGCGTTGTGACGGCAATCGCCAGCCGCGATCATGACCGCGCCCGCGCACTCGCCGACCGCTTCGGCGCACCGCTGGCGTTTTCTTCCTATGACGAGTTGCTGGCATCCGATCAGGTGGACGGTGTTTACATTCCGCTGCCGACGTCACAGCACGTCGAATGGGCGATCAAGGCGGCGAAAGCAGGAAAGCATGTGCTTTGTGAAAAGCCGATTGCTCTTCATGCCGATGAGATTGCGCCGGTAATCAGGGAACGCGATGCCAACAATGTGCTGGTCTGCGAAGCCTTCATGGTGACCTACCACCCGCAATGGCGTAAAGTCCGTGAGTTGATCGGGAATGGCGCCATCGGCCGGTTGCGCCATGTCCAGGGTGCGTTTTCCTATTTCAACACTGATCCAAACAATATGCGCAACCAGCCCGAATTGGGCGGCGGCGGCCTGCCGGACATCGGGGTTTATCCAACAGTCTCGACAAGATATTCAACCGGGCTCGAACCCTTGCGTGTGCAGGCTGTCGTTGAGCGGGACCCAAAATTCGGCACCGACATTTACGCCAGCGTCAAAGCGGATTTTGGCGATTTTGAAATGAGCTTCTATTGCTCAACCCAGATGGCGTTGCGCCAGCTGATGGTGTTTCATGGCGAGAAGGGCTTCATCGAAGTGACAGCACCTTTCAATGCCGGCGATTACGGGCATCCTGTGATTACCCTGCACAACCGCGATCACGACGAGGCTCAGACCTACCGCTTCCCCGGGGTCCGGCAATACCGGCTTCAGGCCGAAGCTTTTGTGCGAAAGGCGCGCGGCAGCGATGACGAGATTTTCACCCTGGAGCAATCGGTGCTCAACCAGAAATTCATTGATGCGGTCTACCGCGCCTCGGCGCATGACGGATGGGAGAATGTCTAGGGCGCTGCTTCCAGCGCCATCACCCCGCCTTCGAGCAACGGCATTTGTGCACCCCGAAAAGACCGGCGGAGTGCCTGAACGAGATGTCGCAATGGCAAGCCGCCGGCCAATTCCATCAGGACGCCTGCGGCAAGGCTGCCCTCGGGAAACTGTTTCGTATGTCTTGGCGTGAACGCCCCAGCGTGTGCCCACTGCGCGGGCCTTGCATCGCATAGCGAGCATTGCCGCCGTTATGCGGCCGTCAGGTCTCGACGCTGGGATACTCCTTGTCCCGCCAATGCTGCAACTTGGCGGCAAATTCGCGCTGGAACGACAGCGGGCCGGATTTCGCCAGGTAAGGTTCGTCATAGATGCCGATATACATGGTCAGGTTGAGAAAGAAATGCGCACCCATCTCGAACAGGGCGACATAATCGTGATCGATCAGCGCCTGGCGTTCGGCATCGGTGAGGCTGTGCACGGTGGAACGTTCGGCATCGTTGAGCTTGGGTCCGATCGACTGTTCCCAGGTCGCAACAAAAGACTTCGGATCCTCGATGTAGCGCTTGAGGTATTCGGGGTCGCGATCGACGGTGAAAAGGAACTTGTTGACGTAGTATTTGCTCATGCTGCCTGCTCCTTCGGATACCAGGTGAAATAGGCTTCCATGGTGTGGAAGAGGTCGAGATTATCGACATAGTCGGCGCCTTCGGGGCCTGCCACACCCAGCATCAGGATGAAGTTGAGGAAGCCATGGGTGGCGTTGCCGCTTTTGGCCATGGTCTCGTGGTTGACATTGGCCAGGATCGAGTCGATGTCGCCGGCGCGCAGCCATTCGATCGCCTGCCGGTCGAACTCCGGATCCGGTCCAGTTTCCATGAACTGGCGCGGCCCGCCAAGCTCGAGCGAGAGATGTCCTGTGCCGATGGCGGCAACGCGCTTGTCGGAGGGGAAATCGTCGATTGCCTTGCGGATGGCGCGGCCGAGCTCATAAAAGCGCTTCGGCGAATGCAGCGGCGGCGCGAAGATGTTGGTGTAGATAGGCACCACCGGCAAATCATTCTGCGGCCGCACGGTAATGATCGGGCAGATGATCGAGTGGTCGATCTTCAGTTCGTTGGAAAAGGCGAAGTCGAAACTCTGGTCCATCAGGTGCTGATGCATGAAGCGCGACATCTCCTCGTCGCCCTCCAGCACATATTTGGGAATGCCGAATTCGCGTTCCTCATTGTAGAAAGTGGCGTCGTAGCGTGGCGCCTTGCCGATGAGAAATTGCGGACAATTGTCGAGAAAGATCTGGTGGAAATGGTCCGACCCGATCATCACCAGAATGTCCGGCTTGGTACGTGCCAAAGTCTCGCGATAAGCCTCGATCTTGCGCTTCCACTCGGGCGCTTGCGGCATCTGCTGCTCGGGCGGCATGGTTGTCGCCTTGAGGTAGAAAGGGTGGTGTGTGGAGGCCAAAGTGGCAACGAGTTGAGCCAAGGTCCTACTCCTGTTTTATTGGTTCCGTTATGCCCGGAGGCTCGGTTTTCATGTTTCGGCCCCGGCGCGACACCGGGGCCAGGGTTTCATAAGTCTCAGGCGAACAGGTTCCGTTCGATCTTCGCCGCCTCGAACAGGTAATCCCGGCTGGCTTCGAGCTCGCTGCGCAGGCGCCCGATATCAAAGCCAATCATCTCGCCCTTCCATTTCTTGACCTCACCGGCGACCATGACCGTGTCAACGTTGCTGCGCTCCATCAGCGTGACCACTGCACCCGGCACATTGTTGAGCGGGGCGACGTTGATCGCCTCGGCGTCGAGAAGGATGATGTCGGCTTCCTTGCCCGGTGTCAGCGAGCCGATCTTGCGATCAAGCTTCAGGCCCTGGGCTCCGCCCATGGTTGCCTGACGGATCGCCTGCATGGTGGTCATCAGCTCCGGATATTCCTGCCCGGACAAGGCCTTTTCGTTCGCGAACATCCGCTGCAACGTCACCAGGCTGCGCATCTGGGTGAAGAAGTCGGCCGTCATGGTGCATTCGACATCCGTCGAAAGGGACATTTCCATGCCCAGATCGATGGCTTTCTGTATCGGCGGGGTGCCGTGCCGCATCTGCATCTCAATCGGGACCGACAGCGAAACATGCGCGCCGGCGTCCGAGGCGTATTTCCAGCCGTCATCGGACATGCCGGTCATGTGGATGAAGATATTGTCCTCGCCGAACATTCCGGCCGCGCCGAGCTCGTCGAATGTCGGCTGCATTCCGAAGGTGCCGACGACATGCAGGGCGATCGGCAGGCCGAGTTCGCGCCCGATCTTCCAGGCTTCCTCGTAACCGGGAAGATAGATCTCACCACCCATGACCATCGTGGTCAGCTGGTCGTCGGAAGAGAAATACTGCTGCTTGATGCGGGCGGCATCCTGCGGATATCTGGCGCGGTCGCCCCATCCTTCAAAATAGCCGAAGACCCCACGCCGTCCCGCATCCCGCAGGCCCTCGATGGCCGCGTCGGAATGCTCCGGCGAATGGTGGATCTGGCTGACATCCATCACCGTCGTCACGCCGGCGTCCAGCTGTGCAATGCCGCCGAAGAGTTCATTGATGTAGACGTCCTCCGGCCGGTAGACCATCGAGAAACCTTGCAGGATCGTGTCATAGTAGTTCGACGCGTTCGCCGGACGGCCATCATTGACGAGAATGCCGTTGGCAAGCTGGCTGCGCAAAGCGGTTTCGAACTGGTGGTGGTGGGTGTCGACAAAGCCCGGCATGACAATCTTGCCCGCCGCATTGATCTGGACCGCGTCGGGCGCATCAATGTTCGCCCCAACCTCGACAATGGTCTTGCCGTCGATCAGGACATCACCCACGGCGAAATTGCCGACTGTGCTGTCGACCGAAAGCACCGCACCACCCTTGATCAGTACCCGGCGGCCCGGTGTTCCAAGACCTTCGGGCAGGGTGGAGGCGGCAACCGTCTGTGCTTGGACAGAACCGCTTGAACCCAGCCCGATCGTTGCCGCGGCCCCGCCGACGGCGGTGGCTGTGAGAAAGTCGCGCCTCGTGGGGCAGGGCAGTTGAGGTTTCTTCGGGTCACATAGTCTGCACATTCTGGTTTCTCCTCCCGTGCGTTTCCCTTGTCTTCAGGATCCGATGATGGAAATGAGCATCGGATATCGGGTTAGTGCGCTGGCAATTCTGGAAGCTGCGGCGCGCAACTCGGGCAACCGGTTGGCGATCAGAAAATCAGCATCAACCATGCCCGTGTAGCCAGACGTGTTGAGCGCCGCGATCGTGCGGCCATCAAGCGACCGTATTGGCACCGCCAGTGCGGTGATGCCGTAATCGAGTTGATCGACCGTGGTGGAGTAACCATCCCTGCGAACCCGTTCGATTTCTTCGCGAAGGCCAACCGGATCGACCAATGTCTTGGATGTCAGCGGCTCGATGACAAGGCCGTCGAAGTAGTGATCCAGCTCGGCGTCACTCAAACCTGCCAGCAGCACCCGTCCCAAAGATGTGGCGCACGCCGGATATCGCGCTCCCACAACCGCCGCGGCGCGGCGTGCGCGCTGAACCGAGTTGTGTGCGATGTAGATAACGTCGCGTTGTTCGAGTGTGCCAACCGAGGACGCGTCACCGAACTTTGCCACCAGTTCGCGCAGGTGCGGCTGAAGAACTTCATCGATCTGGGCGGAATAGTAGAAACCGGAACTCAGCGTCATGATTTTCGGACGCAGGTGGAAGCGCTTGTTTGTCTGCCCCACATAGCCGAGTGCCGTGAGGGTGATCAGGCTGCGCCGTGCCGCCGCGGGTGAATAGCCTACCTTGCGGGCTATCTCGCTGAGCGTCATTTCCGGATTGGCAGCGTCAAAACTTTCAAGAATTGAAAGACCTTTTGCCAGCGCCTCGACGAATTCGTCAGGTCTGGCTGCCTTTGACGTTCCTGGTTTCGCCGTGGATGCCTGAACAGTTTCTGTTGTGCGATCACTCATGGGTGAATGGAACCTTCTTCATTGTTGTCCTGCTCCCTTCCTACCTGCTGACCGGTCATTCTCACAGATCCTGAGTGATGGCTTGACGAAACGATAAATCAGTGCGATCTTTTCGGCAAGAGGAAATATTTTCGGCATGCGAAAAAAGGAGCCGCAATGCGCATTGGAAAACAGGATCAAGCCTTTACCGCGATCGCAACCTCAGATGCCGAATCCATCACGGTGCGCGGCCATGACCTGTGCGGCGATCTGATCGGAAAGATCGATTTCAGTGACTATTTCTGGCTGCTCGTGATTGGAGAAAAGCCGACCGCGGCCCAGCGCAAAATGCTGGATGCCTGCCTGGTTGCGATCGCCGAACACGGCCTCGTGCCGAGCGTGCAGGCCGCGCGCATGACACTTGCCGCCGGTCCGGATGCATGGCAGGGCGCCATGGCGGCCGGCCTTCTGGGTATGGGCAGCGTCGTTGCAGGCAGTTC
>Ga0114910_1001466_pt1 | contig 11161 bp, 6 predicted proteins | sample MalvireepMed_908_FD_83500 | JGI IMG/M metagenome (GOLD analysis project Ga0114910, IMG submission 83500) | Marine viral communities from the Global Malaspina Expedition - Malaspina viral metaG DeepMed_908 | ecosystem: Environmental > Aquatic > Marine > Oceanic | place: Mediterranean Sea...
CGACATGGTCAGAAGCAATCCGGCGCCTTCCATGAATTCGCGGACAAACCGGATATTGTGCTTGTAGCTGTTGCCGAAGATCATGCCGGCGACGAAGGCCGCGATGAAGCCATTGCCGCCGATTGCACCCGCCAGAACATAGGCTGCAAAGCTGGCGGCCAGAAACACCACGCCTTCCGCCGATGCGGCAATCAACCGGCGTGCCTGCGCCACATCCATCAGACGCGCCACCACCCAGCCGGTGGCAATGCCTGCCAGTGGTCCAAGCACGATCTGCAGCACCGCCTTGAGCGCCAGCCCGTCGGTATTGGCATCCGCCATTCCCGCAGAGGCCAGGATCGCGCCCAGCAGCACGAAGGGCAGCACCAGCCCGTCATTCAGTCCGCTTTCGACATTGATCGTCTCACTGAGCTTCTCGGGCACATTTGCGCTGGTGACAACGTTCTGGCCCAGCGCCGCATCCGTCGGCGTCAGCACGGCGGCGGTCAGCAACGCCATGGCAAGACCGCCCTCCGGGCTGATCAGCCAGGTCACCAGCATGCCCAGCGCAATGGACAATGGCAGGCCGATCAGCAGCATCCGGGCCGGCAGCCGCCAGCTTTGCTTGAGCTGCGAGAACTGCACATGCGAGGCATCGGAAAACAGCACCAGCACCAGCGTGACTTCCGCAAGCAACCGTTTGCCTTCGTTCAGAATTTCGGGCGGGGCCGCGTTGCGCAATGGCTCCGACAGCCCGTAGCCCAAGCACATGAAGATGATCGGCAGCGTCAGCAGTGACCGGTCAACGGCGCGGGTGAGAAGCGAATAGACAATGAAGGCAACGAGAATACCGAGGATCACCAGATCAAAATGCATGTCCTGGCTCATTGCGCGTGCCCTGCGACTGTTCCATCAGGCCTGAGTATGGCCCGTGCCGGACCGTTTATCCATCGCCATTGCGGCAACCGGTACCGTCAGGTGCCGCAATAGGTGGTATAGGGCCCGAAATCCGAGGGTGCGCCGAGCGCGAACACCTCAAGCCCCGGCCGTTCGGCAAACGGATCCGCCAGCACGCCAAGCAACCGCTCGAAGGGGGCAAGATCGCCCTTGGTCGCAGACGCAAGCGCGGCCTCGACCATATGGTTGCGCGGCACATAGACAGGATTGACCCGGTTCATCTGCGCGGCACGCGCCTCTGCAGCAACAGTCTCGCGTTGCAGCCGCGCCTGCCACAGCGGCAGCCAGACATCGAACCCGGCAGGATTGGCAAACAGGGAGCGGGTTGCAGTCGTGTCCCCTGACGCTGCCACTGACAGACTGCGGAACACACGGGTGTAATCCGCATTCTGGGTTTCCAGAACCGCAAGCAACCCGGTTGCAAGGTCCATATCGCCGGCTTCCTCGTCAACCAGGCCAAGCTTGGCCCGCATGCCCGAAAGCCAGGCCCGTTCATAGGCGAGCGGAAAGCCGTTGACCACCTCGCCGGCCTGCCGCACCGCATCGTCGCTGTCATCCGGATTGATCAGATCCAGCAGCGTCTCGGCGAGCCGCGCCAGGTTCCACTGCGCAATCTTTGGCTGGTTGCCATAGGCGTAGCGGCCATGCCGGTCGATAGAGCTGAACACGGTGGCCGGGTCATAGCCATCGATAAAGGCGCAAGGCCCGTAATCGATGGTCTCGCCGGAGATGGTCATGTTGTCGGTATTCATCACCCCGTGGACGAAGCCAACCAGCATCCATTTGGCAATCAGCGCCGCCTGCCGGTCACGCACCGCCTTGAGAAGCCCGAGATACCGATCCGGCTGCCCCGACAGTTCCGGATAATGCCGGGCAATGGCGTAGTCGGCCAGTTGCCGCAGCCGTTCGACCTCGCCGCGGGCCGCGAAAAACTGGAACGTGCCGACCCGCAAATGGCTCGATGCCACCCGTGCCAGCACAGCGCCCGGCTCCGGCCCGTCCTGACGCATGATCTGCTCGCCGGTGGCAACCGCCGCCAGCGCCCGCGTCGTCGGCACGCCCAGCGCATGCATGGCCTCGCCGATAATGTATTCGCGCAACACCGGTCCGAGCACCGCCTTGCCGTCACCACCACGCGAGAACGGCGTACGGCCCGAACCCTTGAGGTGAATGTCACGGCGTTTGCCGTTTATGTCGATCACTTCGCCCAGAAGCAGCGCCCGGCCATCGCCGAGCTGCGGCGAGAAGCCGCCAAACTGATGCCCGGCATAGGCCATCACCAGGGGCTCGGCACCGTCAGGCGCTTCGTGCCCTGCAAAAATGGCCGCCCCGGCATCGCTGTCGAGTGCTGCTGCGTCCAGTCCAAGTTCGTCGGCAAGCGGTGTGTTGAAGCGGATCATCCGCGGCGCCGGCACTTCCGCCCCCTTCCAGGGCACGTAAAACCCCTCAAGCTCGCGCGCATAGGAATTGTCGAACTGAAATCCTGCGGTGCTCATGGGTCACATCCTTCGAAATGCTTGGCTCAAATGCAAGCGACCGGCCTTTGCCGGTCGCGTGTCAGTATCAGGTCGGCGAGGTGACGCCTATTCGGCGGCATCGCGCTTTGGCAACACCCAGTCAGGCCGCGCGAAATGGCAGGTGTATCCGTGCGGGATCCGCTGCAGATAGTCCTGGTGCTCGGGCTCGGCTTCCCAGAAATCACCCACCGGCTCTACTTCGGTCACCACCTTGCCGGGCCACAGTCCGGACGCATCGACATCGGCAATGGTGTCGAGCGCCGTCTCGCGTTGCCGGTCATCGGTGTAATAGATCGCCGAGCGGTAGGACATGCCGCGGTCGTTGCCCTGCTGGTTGGGCGTCGAGGGGTCATGGATCTGGAAGAAGAATTCCAGCAATTCGCGATAGCTGATGCGGTTCGGATCGAAGATGATCTCGATCCCTTCCGCATGGGTGCCATGGTTGCGGTAGGTCGCGTTCTTCACATCACCGCCGGTATAGCCTACACGCGTGTCTTCGACGCCGGGCATCTTGCGGATCAGATCCTGCATGCCCCAGAAGCATCCACCGGCCAGAACTGCACGTTCGCTCATCTAGATATCCTCCACCTGGTCAAGATAATCACCATAGCCTTCATCCATCATGTCGGCTTTGGGAATGAACCGCAATGATGCGGAATTGATGCAATAGCGCAAGCCGCCACGGTCGCGCGGCCCGTCGGGAAACACGTGCCCCAAATGGCTGTCGCCATCCCGCGAGCGCACCTCGGTGCGTACCATGCCCAGCGTGCTGTCGCGAAGTTCGGTCACATGTGCCGGCTCAATCGGCTTGGTGAAGCTCGGCCATCCACAACCGCTGTCGAACTTGTCTGACGAGGCAAACAGCGGCTCTCCGGAGACGATATCGACATAGATCCCGGCGGCCTTGTTGTCATTGTACTCACCGGTAAAAGGACGTTCGGTTCCGTTTTGCTGGGTCACCCGGAACTGTTCGGGCGTCAGCTTTGCAATTGCGTCATCAGTCTTGGAAAAGGTTTTGGCCATGCCGGAACTCCTCGCTTGAAGGCTCGTCTTGTCTTGCACAAGAGATGGGCCATCACAGCCGGTTTTTCAATTGTCCATGCGCGTCCCGGCCCCGTTCTGCGGCTCAAGGCAGGTCAATTATTGGTGATTGAAGGCTGCAAACCCGGCCCTAATATTCACGCTCGTAGAAGATCCCGCCCTTGGTCTCGCCGTCCGAACTGGCTTCACCGCGCAATTTGATGCCCCTGCCGATATCAAGATCGATGCGCGCCTTGCCGGAACCGGCAGACGATCCGCTCTCGATGCCAAGATAGGTCCGGTCATTGAGGTATTTGCCGACACCCAGCGAAGTGTCCCCGGTTTCTTCGTCCGTGCGCACATCAATGTCGTCAACACCGGTCGCGCGGCGCAATTGCTCGACCAGCCCGCCACCCTTGACCGCACCGGTCAACTGACCGGCGGCCTCTGCCAGCTGGGCGATCTGCAATGGCGAAAGGCTGCTCATCGAGCGGCCGAACACCAGCTGCGCCAGCACTTCATCCTCGGGCAATTCCGGGCTCGAGGTAAAACTGAATTCGGGCTCGTTTGCCGGCCCTGTGATCAGCACCGTCACCGTGGCGCTGCCCGATTGGCTTGAGGCCGCCAGATCGAGGATCGGAACCACGGAACCGGCAAAACTCAGCCTGCCTCTGGTGAAATCAAGCCGCTTTCCAAGCACGCTCAACCGGCCACGCACCAGCTCGAACCCGCCGGCGGCGACCGGCGCAGCGGTGCTCCCGGTCAGCCGCAGCGAGCCGCCCAATTCCACATCCATGCCTCTGCCGCGCACAAATATCCGGCTCACCTGAACCCGGACATCAAGGCCTATGCCTCCGGACGAGCCGCCGCTGCCGCCACCGGACAAACGCTCGGCTTGCGACTGTATGTCTGCCGGCGCGTTCTTGTGCGTCACATCAAGCTGGGCGATCGAGCTTGGAAGCGTATCGGGCACGGTGATGGTGGTCTCGTCCAGCAACACGCTGCCGCCAAGCTGCGGCAGCGCGGTCAAAGGCCCGGACAGGGTGAGATCGGCATCAAAGCGCGTCGCAACCATCTGGCCGTCCGCATAGCGTCCGCGCGTTACCTTGAGCTTGAGATCGGCAGGATAATTGGCGCCTGCGTCAAGACCCACGGTTCCCGAGCCGCTGATCTGGCCGCCCGCGGACAACTCGCCCGACAAGGAACGGATGATCGCCTGATCGGGCGCAAGGCCGATCTCGGCTGAGAGGTTGTCGATTGCGATACCGGACCGGCCATCAACCAGCCGGCTGCCCGATGTCGTGATGGTGCCGGAGATCTGCGGCGCCCCGATGCTTCCGTCAATGGAGATATCGGCCTGCGCTGCTCCGGTCAGCGCCAATCCCTGTTTGGCAATTGCGCCCGACAGAAGCGAGAATGGAATACTGCCGTTGATCCGCGCCGATATGGCCCGCGCCCCGGCGGTGTCCAGCCCTCCGGATGCGCTGAATGCCAGCCCGCCGCCATCGCCCCGCGCATCAAACCGCAGCCGGCCCGCTTCGAACCCGCCGGTTGCACCAATCGACAAGGGCACATCGGCCACCGAGGACGCCGCGGCGGCCCGGACATCGCCTGCATTGAGGTCATACTGAACCACCGGCGCCGACGATGAGCCTCGAATTTGGACCGTGCCGGATAGTGAACCCGACAGGCCTGCACCCGGGGCCACGGCGTTGACCGACGTCAAGGGCAAGCCGGTAATGGCGATGTCCACGGCCAGCTCCTGCCCCGCCGATCCGGTAACTGACACCTGCCCGCCACCGGGAGACAGCACCAGCCGCTCGATTTCTGCAGTTCCGTCACGGACCACCACGCGGGCCGGTTCGCTCAGACTGATGCCAAGACCTTTCCACACCGTTCGCGCCGTCTCGACTTCGAGTTCGGTGGCCGCCTCACCCGGGCGTACACGCGCCTTCAGCGCAACCGGCATTCCTGCAGCCTGTGCCTTGCCCTCAACAACGGTCCAGCCATCAGACTGGGAAAAGCTTGCCGCCAGACCGGAAATATCGGTTCCGCTCGCACTCACCTGCGACACATCCAGCGTGCCGGTTGGCCGCGGTGTCCCCAACACATCATCAATGCTGCCGGTCAACCGCGCATCCCGCACGTCAAAACCATCGCCTGAAAGCTCCGGAATTCCCAGCTGAATGTCGGCAACCGACATGCCATTCTGCACGTCAAACTTTATCGTGCCGCCGCCGCTGCCGTTGATGTTTTGCAAGGCCAGAGCGGACAGCGAACCGATGTCCTTGAGATCAAGATCGATTTGCCCCTTTGGCCTGTAGGCCTCATCCAGCACCAGAGTGCCTGAAATCAGATTGTCGGCGACCTGAAGCCGCAATGGATTGATCCGCACCGCGCCATCCACTTGCGACATCACCACGCTGCCATTGACAGGGCGTCCTTCCAGCGTGCCGGTCAGCGTCACATCCGCCTGCGGTGATGTGGCATCGGCCACACCCTTGGCGTCAAGCACCAGATCGGAGAGATCACGGCCCTGCAGCTTGAGCTGGTTTCCGGTCAATCTTGCCTCGAAAGCCGGTGCGGACACCTTCCCGGAGACATTTGCAGAGAGTTTCAACCCGCCTGAAACAGCCTCGTCTGTTTCCGCAAGCCTTGACACTTCAGCCGCAACATCACCCTCAATCCCGCCGTCCGCGCTCAGCGCCACACCTCCCGATGCCTTGGCAAAATCGGCGGCAATGTCAAAGTCCCGCACCGTTACCGCGCCGGCGTCGTCGCGCGAAATGTCGGCCGTGAAACTGGTTTCCGGGCCCAGCATGCCGGCTGCCTGATCGGACAGCACCAGAGTGCGGATCCTGCCGCTCAGGCTGGCATCCAGCTCGCCGGCAGCGTTGACAGAGAGCGCGCTGGCCGAGAGGGATGCGACACCTGTTTCAAGCGTCAGCTTGTCACTGGTCACGGTCTGGCCCTGATCAACGGTGATGGCGCCGGTCAAAGCCACGCCACCGGCAACCGCACGGGCAACAATATCATTGCTCGAGCCGACCGCATCGATCTTGATGTTGACGGTGCCGGTGCCGCTGCGCGTTGCCAGGGCAAACCGGTCAAAATCCACAACCGCGGATAGTGCATCGGCGCTGAAGTCCGCTCCCGAAACCCGGTCCGTGGCGAATTCCAGCCTGACCGCTGCCTCCTCTGCGTTGCCGGTCACCCGGATACCGGCTGTGGGGACGGTCGTCACGATGCGCGATGCATCCGCGCCGAATTCGAATGCTGCGGCCCCGGGCTGTGGCGCTATCGAAGCCGTCAGATCGACATCACCCTCGCGCGCCACGCGGCCGCGGCCCTGAGCCGTCAGCCGCGACGACGAAAAGGTGAAGACATCGATCACCGCTCCGGCTTGCTCCGGCTCGATCAGGCCTTCCAGAACCAGCTCACTGCGCCCCGACAGAATCTGCGCCACGGATGGAGGCAGGAACCGGTCGAAAGACCCATTGGCCTGAAGCGAAACAGCATCGCCAGCCTCACCTGCAACCATCTGCAAATTGGCTTCCGCCACGATCTCACCATTGACCGTGCCTGCCGCATTCAGCCGCCAGTCTGCCAGCGAGCCCTGCGAGGTGGCAGACAGGCTTATCGCGTTGTCGGGCGCAAGATTGAGCAAATGCGCCAACACACCGCCGGCGGGCTCGGACAGTTTCGCCGAAATATTGAACCGGTCTTCGGCTTCCAGGTAATCCGCATCAACCGTCAGTTCACCGCCAACACCGTCGATGCGCTTGACCACCAGGTCGGCCAGCGCCGTGGACATCGACGCATCGACGCGCGCGCTTCCCCTGGCTTCGAAACGTGCAAGACGGCCGGCGACCGGCTCGCCCAACAATATATCGGGGATGGAAATCCGCTTGATGTCAAATGCCAGCGGCAGCACGAACGCGCCGCCTTCCGACTGGCTCTCGGCGCTTTCCGGCAGCCGTGCCAGTTCCACCGCGTCAATCGTCAGGTCATCAATTGCCAAACCAGCACTCAAGAGCGCCAGCGGAGACCAGTCTATCTGGATCCCTTTCAACAGCAGCCAGGGTTCACCCTTGGCGTCACTGAGCAACACATGCCCGATGCGCGTGGATCCCGACAGCAGGCCGTCGATCCTGTCGATCTCGACACTCTGTTCCGGGCTCGAGCCGAGACGGTTCAAGGTCAGCGCGATCAGCCACCCGCCCGGCGTCGTGGTGAAAACCAGCACCACAAGCGCCAATACGGCCAGCAACGCGATGGCAAGCCAACGCGCCACGCGCCAGGTCAAACCCGGACGGGACTTGGATCTTTTCGCCGCAGTCATGTCAGAAGGCCTGCCCTATTCCGGCATAAATGCCGTAGTCGGGATCAAGCGGCCCCTTGTTCAGCGGTACCGCCACATCTATGCGCAGCGGACCGAACGGCGTTGCATAGCGCAGACCAACGCCGGCTCCGACCTTGAAGTCGCTTCCGGAAAAACTCTGGTTGGCGCTGACCAGGCCAGCATCAACGAAGGGAACGATGCCGATCGTCTCTGTGACACCAATCCGCAACTCCGCAGAGGTCTCCAGCATGGAGAGGCCACCCGTCGGTATGCCTGCCGCGCTGACCGGACCGATATCCTGGTATCCATAGCCGCGCACCGAGCCTCCGCCACCCGAATAGAAGCGGCGGTTGGCAGGTACCGAGGCCAGATTGGCGCCGTATATAGAGCCCGCGGCAACCCGCCCGGCGAGTACAAACCGCTTCTCCGCATCCAGTGCCCGGTAGGCCGATGCTTCAGCCCGCAATTTGACAAAGGTGGCACCGGCATTGATCTCGTAGGTCGGCTCGACCAGAAGCGCCAGACGCGTGCCGGTTGTCGGATTGAGCTTGCTGTCACGGGTATCGCGGACATATTCGAGCGGAACCGCCACCGTGATCGTTTCAAGATCGACATTGAAGCTGTCGGTCAGCTTTGCATATTCGACATCGAGACCGGCTGAGATGGTTTGCTCGGGCGTCAGCTCATAGGAGACGCCCGCAGACGCCTGGACCGAAAACCGCCGATAGGCATCGGGATTTTCCTGCTCGACTTCGAGCTTGGATGTGAATTTCGAAGCCGGGCCGAGAACCCCGGGCTTTTCGAACAGCGCGGCGCCACGCCAAGTCAGATCTTTTGCCTGGGCCGTGGTTCCCAGGCTGCTGACCGAACCTTCAATCCGGAGTTTCTCTGCCTGCCCGAACAGATTGCGGTGGCCCCAATAGGCCTCCAGCCCGCCGCCATCGGTGGAGGAATAAGTGGCGCCCGCCCCGAGATAGCGGTGTTTGCGCTCGGCGACGGTGACCTGAACCGGAACCGAACCGTCCGCAGACAGGCTTTCGCTGCCGCGAACGGTAACGCTGGAAAACACCTCAAGCGCCCGCAGGCGCTTTTCCGCCGCCGCCAGCGCGGCAGGATCATACTGCTCACCCTGCTTGACGCCGGCCATCCTGGCGATGAAGTCCGAATTGACGCTATCGGAACCATCAACCGCGGTCTGGCCAAACGGCGCAACCGGACCGGCTTCAAGCGTCAGCGACACATCGAGCACGCCGCGGGCATGATCCGCAACAATATCCCGTCCGGAAACCTCCGCGAACGGATGTCCGCTTTTTTCGAGTTCCTGAACCAGCGCCGTCTCGGCGTCGAGAATGACGGTTGATTTCGCAAGCTGGCCGGGCGTCAAACCCTGTTCATCAGCCGCGTAAGCACGCCCGTCAACATCGCGAATCGTAACATCACCGAAGCGGAACTGCTTGCCGGGGTCGACGGCGATGCGAACCGGAACCGGGCCTGAGCCCTCGAGATTGGCGTCGGGCGGCAGGTCCGCCAGACGTCTGCCATCGAGCAGAATGCGAACTTCCCCGGCATAGCGGGCATTCTCGTAAAGCGCCGCGATCAACTGTTCAAAGTCACCATTGGCACGCTGGATCAGACCGATGGAGCCCGACACCGGGCGATCCGCGCCGGATACAAGCTGGGAAGCCGTTTCCAGCTTGGAACGCAGTTCGCCGCCGGGATCATCGCCAGTGACCTCGAGCGTCACCGAATAGGAAAGCGGATCGACGACTGCCACGTCGTCGACGCTCTCGCTTTCAAAAAACTTCTTGCCGAAAATCTCGAAAGCATCCGCCCTGTCCGGGACCAGGCAGGCGGCGCTACTCATACACAGGGCAGCCGTAAGGGTTCGCAGCCACAAGGAGCCGCGCGCCGGAGAGAGTATGCCCTGGGCGTGTGTCATCATCCTCATCAATCTAGCAAGCTGCAATGAACGGTTACTGAACATTGCAGCCGATATTTAATATCCTCAGCTAACCACATCAATTCCTTATATAGAACACCCGGCTGGTTTGTCCCCTCTCTAAGTTAACCGCGGCCGAAGAAATCCCCCTTGCCCAGCGGCACGCCATTGTGGCGCAGGATCGCGTAGACAGCCGTCATATGGAAATAGAAGTTGGGCACGGAGAAGCCCTGGAAGTAGCGCAGGCCGGGGAAACTCATATCCTGGCCGCCGATCTTCAGGGTGATCGTCCTGTCCTCGGCGCCGGCAAAATTCGCCTCCGGCACGCTCTCGATGAATTCACGCGTCCTGGCGATTCGGGCATGAAGTTCGGCGAAGGTCTCCTCGACATCGGGAAAGGACGGCAAATCGACGCCGCCGAGCCGGGCGATCGCGCCCTTGGCATGATCGGTGACCAGCATCACCTGCCACCTGAGCGGCAGCATGTCCGGTGCCAGCCGGTCGTTGAGCAGCACGGCCGGATCGATCTTCCGCTCCGCCGCCCAGGCCTCGGCCTTTGCAAGCACATGGCTCAAATTGCCGAGCATGGAGGCATAGTACGGCACCGTCATCGAATACATGGAAATTGACATTGATCACTCCGTTGAACTGACGGAACAGATTTTCCGCTGCGTTGTATGTGGAATGCGCTTCTGGGGATAACAAGCGACGCCGGTGTCAGCGGCCGGATTTTCTTTGTGTGAGCATGTCGCGTTTACCTCTTGTGCGCCGGGTGCCGATCTCGCAATCTGCCGGCAAATTCGAACACGGGGACTATCCATGAAATCGCATGCAAGAGCAGTCGTAATCGGTGGCGGCGTTGTCGGGTGTTCGGTGCTCTACCATCTGGCAAAGGCCGGGTGGACAGATGTCATGCTGATCGAACGGTCGGAGCTCACATCCGGGTCGTCCTGGCATGCGGCCGGCGGATTTCACACGCTCAACGGCGATCCCAATGTCGCAAAACTTCAGGCCTACACCGTCAGCCTCTATGACGAACTCGAAAAGCTTTCCGGCCAGTCCTGCGGCCTGCATCTGACCGGCGGCGTGATGATGGCCGACAGTCCAGAGCGCATGGATTTCCTGCGGCTGGTCCATGCCAAGGGCCGTTATCTCGGCATGGAAACCGAGTTGATCACCCCGTCTGAAGCCAAGGCCATGTTTCCGCTGATGGATGAAAGCAATTTCGTTGGCGCCTTGTGGGACCCGGTCGAGGGCCATCTGGACCCCTCGGGCACCACCCACGCCTATGCCAAGGCCGCGCAGAAGCTTGGCGCCGAGATCGTGCTGCGCAATCGCGTGCTCGAACTGACCCAGGAGGTGGACGGCACCTGGAACGTCGTCACCGAACAGGGCACGGTCAAGGCC
>Ga0114910_1001467_pt1 | contig 11151 bp, 8 predicted proteins | sample MalvireepMed_908_FD_83500 | JGI IMG/M metagenome (GOLD analysis project Ga0114910, IMG submission 83500) | Marine viral communities from the Global Malaspina Expedition - Malaspina viral metaG DeepMed_908 | ecosystem: Environmental > Aquatic > Marine > Oceanic | place: Mediterranean Sea...
GGGCAATTGTCGAGGCGTTGATTTCCGTGGCGCAGAAGATGCAGATCGGCATTGTCGCTGAAGGGACCGAGTCCGCGGAACAGGCGACCCGCCTTCTCGAAATCGGCTGCCCTCTGGGCCAGGGTTACCATTATTTCCGGCCGGTCGATGGTGACACCATCGCCACATTGCTGCGGTCTTTTGACGACGCCGCTGAGCAACAGGCCAACGTAAAAGACAGTCAGCGCAAGCGGGCCTAGAAAATCGCCTGATGCGAAGCCTTGGATGGGCCAGGATCGCAAGGCTGGAGCGTTTCAGGGAAAAGCAACCGGCGGATCGCCTGGCTGCCATCGCGGATATTTTTCCATGATGCGGGCAAAACGATCCGACTCCAGAAATCGCGCGAGCCAATTCTGCAATCCGGGCCACGGCTGGGCGTCAAACCAGTCCTTGTCAATGAAGGCAAACTGCCTCACGAACGGCACAATCGCGAAGTCGGCCAGCGTCGGCCGGTCAAAAATCCAGTCGCCGATTGTCTGATCAAGATCAGTGAGGAAGCTGGCTGCGATGCCGCGCTGGCTTGCCGGATCGACACCTGGATAGCGATTGGCGTATTTGGTCCGGTCAAGCGCATCTTTGAAGGGACCGTCGGCACGGGCAATCCACTCAAATCCCGCCTTGGGCATCCTCAGCCAGCCTTCCGGGTCTCTCTGTTGCAAGGCCCAGATCATCACATCAAGGCTTTCGTCGATGACGCAGTCAGTCGTGACCAGACACGGCACCGTTGCGCTCGGCGAGGCGTTGAGGAAAGCTGCGGGCTTGTCGCGCAGCACGATTTCCCGCAGCTCGACCGCAAGCCCTGCCGATCCAATGGCAAGACGGGCGCGCATGGCATAGGGGCATCGGCGAAAAGAATAGAGAACCGGATTTGTCATGCCCGTGCTCTAGCAAACTCACCCGGGTTTTCAAATCGGGCTCTGCAGTCAGCTTCGCCGATACCAAGGCAGCCGGTAATTATTTACCCCAGTTCAGGGCCATCACATCGAGATCCGTCGCCAGCTCGATCAGGCGGGTTCTGGTGCGCTCCGACATCGGCTTCAAGGGATGGCGGACATGCTCGCTCCTGATCACGCCGCCTTCCTTGAACACCGCCTTGGCGGCCCGCAAGCCGCATTGCCGGTTCTCGTGATTGATCAATGGCAGGCATTTTTGCCACTGATCCAGTGCCGCCTGTTTGTCGCCTGCCAGAAAATGCGTGACGATCGGCCGGATCTTTTCCGGAAACATTGCCGATGTCATGGTACCGGTGGCGCCCGCATCGAGATCGGCAAGCAGCGTCACCGCTTCCTCACCGTCAAAGGGTCCGTCGATATGCTCCCCGGCGGCTTCGATCAGCGCGGCAAGCTTGTCGGCTGCAAACGGGCATTCGATCTTGAAGTAGGACACATTTTCCAGCTCCCGGGCCATGCGCGCCAGCAGATCAACCGGCAGAGTGACGCCCGACAGCGGCGCGTCCTGTACCATGATCGGGATCGAAATGGCGTTGCTGACCGCTTCGAAGTGCTCGAAAATTCCCTGTGGCGCAGCGGACAGTCCGGTACCGTGATAGGGCGGCATCATCATGATCATCGCCGCGCCCATCGATTGCGCCGCTGTGGCGCGCTGTGTGGCAATCTCTGTCGAGAAATGGCTGGTCGTCACAATAACCGGCACCCGGCCCGCAGCATGCTCGAGGCTCAGCCGCATCAGCAAAGTGCGTTCTTCATCGGAGAGCAGAAATTGCTCCGAGTAATTGGCAAGAATGCAGATCGCGTCAACGCCCTGATCGATCATGCAGTCGATAACCCGGCGCATGCCATCCTCGTCCACCCGGCCATCGTCATGAAACGGTGTCGGGGCGACGGGAAGAATATTTGCGAGCGGTTGTTTCATTGTGTTGTCCTTTCGGGAATACCAGCTGACCCCGGATACACCGTGCCGGCGGTCTTGCGGTAAGACTGGGTCGTATGGCGGAGCCGGTTGTCCTATTCGATAAACGGTTCGACGCTGATGCGTTTGCCCAGAAGAAAGGCGTCTGCGACATGCGCCATGGGTGAGAGATCCATGTCGATCGCCCTGCCCCGCACCAGACGGGCCATATTGGCGTAAAGCCGCGGATACTCACCCTGCAATGCGTTGTCCGAGCTGGCGGCCGTCTGGGTTTCGCCGTTGATTGACAAAGTTGCGCCACCTTCAGAGAGCTCCAGGCTGCCCTGATCTGTTTCGATGGCAATGTTCCAGAACTGATCGCCCTCCTTGCGGAAATCCAGCTCAGCGCTCACCTGTGCCCCGTGCGGATGGGTGAACGTCAGATTGGCCGCAATCGGGGTTTCGCAATTTTCTGGAATCAGCAGCTCTGAGGTGGCGATATGGATCGGGTCCGGAAGGATTTCAGTGACGATGGACAGCGCGTTGATGCCCGGATCAAAGACGCCCAGGCCACCGGCTTCCCAGATCCAGGTCTGGCCCGGATGCCATTTGCGCACATCTTCCTTCCAGGTCACCACAAGGCTGCGCAGGATCTTGCCCTTGAGCCAGGCCTTGGCCTGCGCCACCATCATTGCTTCCCGCGAGTGCCAGGTCGCGTAGATCGAAACTCCGGCGGCGCGCGCCATCGCTTCCAGTGTGTGACACTCCGACAGCGTTGCACCGGGCGGCTTTTCCAGCATGACGTGGCGTCCGGCGCGGATCGCAGCCTTGGCATAGGCAAACCGCGGAACCGGCGGCATGCACAGCGATACCACCTCGATGTCCGGCCGCGCCTTCAGCATGGCGTTGAAATCGTCAAAGGCCTCGACGCCTTCAATTGCTGTTGCGTGACGCGAGACCGTCGCGGCCAGCTCCCATTCGGTTGAGGCGATCAAGGCCGGTATGTGCTGGTCACGGGCGATCTTGCCAATTCCGGCAAGGGCAATCTTGAGCGGCATCAATGCGAATCCTTTTCAACGGCTGATCCGCGGCAGCCGACCAGGAAATCGAGATCCGCGCCTGTGTCAGCGCCCCGGATGTGGGTTTCGTGCAGCCAGGCGTAGCCTGACGGCGCAGTGGCGGCGGCAGGCTTCCAGGCCTTCAGCCGGGCCGCCATCTCGTCGTCGGAAATGTCGATATGAATGCTGCGTGCTTCGACATTCAGATCAATCATGTCGCCGTTCCGGACCACGGCCAGCGGCCCGCCGTCAGCGGCTTCCGGCGAGGTGTGCAGGATAACCGTGCCATAGGCTGTGCCGGACATGCGGGCGTCGGATATCCGCACCATGTCGGTGATGCCTTTTTTTAGAACCTTCGGCGGCAGTCCCATATTTCCGACCTCGGCCATGCCGGGATAGCCTTTCGGGCCGCAGTTTTTCAGCACCATCACGCAGGTCTCGTCAATGTCGAGCGCCTCGTCGTTGATCTTGGCCTTGTAGTCGTCGATATCCTCGAACACCACGGCCCGGCCGCGGTGCTTGAGCAGGTGCTGAGACGCCGCCGATGGCTTGATCACCGCTCCCTTGGGCGCCAGGTTGCCCTTCAGCACCGCAATGCCGCCTTCCGGGGTCAAGGCCTTCTCGACCGGCCGGATGACGTCTTCATTGGTGTTGACGGCTCCCTTCACCTCGTCCCAGATGGCGGTGCCGCTGACCGTCATTGCGTCCTTGTGCAGCAGCCCGGCTTCGCCCAGGTGCTTGAGCACCACCGGCAGGCCGCCGGCATAGAAGAATTCTTCCATCAGGTATTTGCCTGACGGCATCAGATTGACAATTGTCGCCACTTCCCGGCCGCAGCGGTCCCAGTCGTCAAGTGTCAGATCGACGCCAACCCGCCCGGCGATAGCCAGCAGATGGATGACCGCGTTGGTCGAGCCGCCGATGGCGCCATTGGTTCGAATGGCATTTTCAAAGGCCTGCTTGGTCATTACGTCGGATGGTTTGAGGTCGTCCTTGACCATGTCGACGATGCGGCGGCCCGACATCTGCGCCATCACCCGGCGGCGGCTGTCGACGGCGGGAATGGCGGCGTTGCCCGACAGCGCCATGCCGAGCGCTTCGGCCATCGAGGCCATGGTCGAGGCAGTGCCCATGGTGTTGCAGGTTCCTGCCGACCGCGACATCGAGGCTTCGGCTTCGAGGAAGTCTTCCGCCGACATCTCTCCTGCCTTGACGGCCTCGGAGAATTTCCACAGATGCGTTCCCGACCCCACCCGCTCGCCGCGGAAATAGCCATTGAGCATCGGTCCGCCGGTGACCACGATAGATGGCAGATCGGTCGATGCGGCCCCCATCAGCAGGCTCGGCGTGGTCTTGTCGCAGCCCACCAGCAGCACAACGCCATCCATCGGTTGACCGCGAATGGTCTCCTCGACGGCAAGTGCCGCGAGATTGCGATACATCATCGCGGTGGGCCGGAAGGTGCTTTCCGATGCCGAGAAAACCGGCACTTCAACCGGAAAGCCGCCGGCTTCGTAGACGCCGTTTTTCACCCGGACTGCAAGTTCGCGCAGATGCGCGTTGCAAGGTGTCAGCTCCGACCAGGTGTTGAGAATGCCGATCACCGGGCGGCCATCGAACATGTCGTGGGTAAAACCCTGGTTCTTCATCCAGCCGCGGTGATAGATCTGATCGCGGCCCGTGCCGCCGAACCATTCCTGGGACCGGAGTTTACGTGGCCATTGTGCTGGTTTGAATGTCATGTTGTTTCCAAAGCCCGTGCTGTACCTGATGCCGCAGCAAAGGGCTTCTCCCTTTGAATCAGCTTTGTTTGTTCTTGTTGTAGACGTCGAAAATAACGGCCGCGAGCAGCACCAGGCCCTTGATGACCTGCTGGTAATCGATGCCGATACCCATGATCGACATGCCGTTGTTCATCACACCCATGATAAAGGCGCCAACCACCGCTCCGACGATCTTGCCAACCCCGCCGGACATCGACGCCCCGCCGATGAAAACCGCGGCAATCACATCCAGCTCGAAGGAGACGCCGGCTTTCGGAGTTGCCGTGTTCAGCCGCGCTGCGAAGACAAGACCGGCAAGGGCTGCCAGCATGCCCATATTGACGAATGTCAGGAATGTCAGCCGTTCGGTGCGAATGCCCGACAGCTTCGCAGCCTTCTCATTGCCGCCGAGCGCATAGATGCGGCGGCCGAGCGTGGTCGATTCAGTCAAGAACGCATAGATGATGGTCAGCACGCCCATGGTGATCAGCACGTTCGGGAGACCGCGAAATGTGGACAGCTTGTAGGAAACGAAGATGATGGCGCCGGCAACGATCACGTTGCGCGCGATAAAGAAGCTCATCGGCTCGGCCTGCATGCCATAGGCCTTGTTGCGGGCCCGTGAGCGCAATCCCATCCAGACAATCAGGCCGGCAATCACGATCCCGGTCACCAGCCCGAAGCCGTTCAGCCGCTCAACACTGAAAAGCGTTTTCACAAACGGCAGCAAGTCGGGAATGAACCCGGTCGACAGCGCCTGGAACTGGCGTGGGAACGGCCCGATCGACTGGCCTTCGAGAAGCCATAGCGAAGCGCCCCGGAACACCAGCATGCCGGCAAGCGTGACGATGAAGGAGGGGATGCGCCAATAGGCGATCCAGTAACCCTGCGCCGCGCCGATCAGGATCCCGACAGCCAGGCAGCAAGGAACGGTGAGATAGATCGACCATTCCCAGCTCACCATCATCACCGCTGCGAGTGCACCGACGAAACCGACGACCGACCCGACGGACAGATCGATGTGCCCGGCGACGATAACCAGCAGCATGCCCAGCGCCATGATGATGATGTAGCTGTTTTGCAGGAACAGGTTGGTGATGTTGACCGGTCGCAGCATCGTGCCGTCGGTCATAATCTGGAAGAAGGCCATGATGGCGATCAACGCCAGAACCATGCCGTAATCGCGCAAATGGTTGGCCAGATACTGGCCGACAGAATTGCCCTGAGTGTCGCTCGCTGTTTCGCTGATTTCCGCAGCCATAACTTAACTCCTCACAATGAAGGACATGATGCGTTCCTGGCTCGCTTCCGCGGCGGTCAGCTCGCCCACCAGGGCGCCTTCATTCATTACATAAATTCGGTCGCACATGCCCAAGAGTTCGGGCAGTTCGGACGATATCATCAGCACGCCCCTGCCGTCGGCAACGAGCTTGTTGATGATGCCGTAAATCTCGTATTTTGCGCCGACGTCAATGCCGCGGGTTGGCTCGTCAAGGATCAGCACCTTGGGATCGGCGAACAGCCATTTCGACAACACAACCTTCTGCTGATTGCCGCCCGACAAGTTGACCACTTTCTGAAACACGCCGGGCGTGCGGATATTGATCGCCTTGCGGTAGCTTTCCGCGACCTGGACTTCCTCGGCTTCCGAAATGACGCCGTAGGAAGACACCTTGGGCAGATTGGCCAGCGTGATATTGCGCTGAATGCTTTCATCCAGCACCAGACCGAGATGCTTGCGGTCTTCGGTGACATAGGCGATGCCCGCGTCGATGGCGCGGTCGACGGTCGACACATCCACCGGATTGCCATCAATCAGAACTTCGCCGCTGATCTTGCGGCCGTAACTCTGGCCGAACAGGCTCATGGCAAGCTCGGTGCGCCCTGCCCCCATCAGCCCGGCAATGCCGACAACTTCGCCAGCCCGGACATTGAGGCAGGCGTCGTGGATCACCTGCCGTTCGGTGTGCTGCGGATGCCAGACATCCCAGTTGCGCACTTCCATCAGCACGTCGCCAGGATTGCTCACCCTTTCGGGGAACCTCTGCGCCATGTCGCGGCCGACCATGTCACGGATGATCCGGTCTTCGGTAATCTCGTCGCTGCGCGCATCAAGCGTTGAAATCGCCGCGCCATCGCGGATCACGGTGACCCGGTCAGCGATGCTGCGGACTTCGTTGAGCTTGTGGCTGATGATGATCGAGGTGACACCTTGCGCCTTGAGCTCGAGCAGCAGGTCCAAAAGTGCCTGACTGTCCTTTTCAGACAGCGCCGACGTCGGCTCGTCCAGAATCAGCAAGCGCACGTCCTTGGACAGCGCCTTGGCGATTTCCACCAGCTGCTGCTTGCCGACGCCGATACGGTCAACAAGCGTGCCGGGGGCTTCTGTCAGCCCGACTTTCTTTAAGAGCGCTTCGGTGCGCTGAAATGTTTCGTGCCAGTCGACGATGCCGTGTCTGGCGCATTCATTGCCAATGAACAGGTTCTCGGCAATCGACAGGAGCGGCACCAGCGCCAGTTCCTGATGAATAATGATGATGCCGACGTCTTCACTCTGGTTGATCCCTGAAAACTGGGCAAGCGCACCGTCATAATGGATTTCGCCATCATAGGTGCCAGCCGGATAGACGCCGGAAAGAACCTTCATCAGTGTTGACTTGCCAGCGCCGTTTTCACCCACCAGTGCGTGAATTTCGCCTTCCATAACGGTCAGATTGACCGCATTGAGGGCTTTTACGCCGGGAAACGTCTTGGTTATGGAGCGCATCTCCAGAAGCGGTGTCATTGCTGCATCTCGGTATCGAGGAAATGGGACACAGGGTCCGGACCGCGCGTTGAAGCACGCGGCCCGGACTGCATGTCGGCTGCTTGGGTCAGCCTACTTGATCTGGTCCATCGTGTAGTAGCCCGAACCGATGACGATCTCTTCCCAGTTCGACTTGTCGACCGAAACCGGCTCAAGCAGATAGGAATCGACCACTTTGACGCCATTGTCATAGGTGGATGTGTCGTTGATTTCCGGTGTGCCGCCCTGAAGCAGCGCATCAACCATGCCGACAGTGACGCGGGCGAGTTCGCGGGTGTCCTTGAACACTGTGGAGTACTGTTCGCCGGCCAGGATCGACTTGACCGACTGCACTTCCGCGTCCTGTCCGGAGACGATCGGCATTTTCAGATCGCCGGAGCCATATCCGACGCCCTTGAGCGACGACAGGATGCCGATCGACAGGCCATCATAGGGAGAAAGAACGCCCTGAACCTGCTTGTCGGTGTAGTGAGCCGACAGAAGGTTGTCCATGCGGGCCTGCGCAACAGCGCCATCCCAGCGCAGCGTGCCGACCTTGTCCATGCCCATCTGGCCGGAAACGATGACGATCTCACCGGAATCGATCAGCGGCTGCAACACGCTCATCGCGCCGTTGTAGAAGAAGAATGCGTTGTTATCGTCCGGCGAGCCGCCAAACAGCTCGACATTGTATGGGCCGTCGCCAAAGCGCTCTTTCAGGCCTGCAACCAGCGAGCTGGCCTGCTGTACACCAACCTTGAAATTGTCGAAGGTCGCATAGTAATCGACATTGCCGCTTTCGCGGATCAAGCGGTCATAGGCAATGACCTTGATGCCCGACGCAGCCGCATTTTCCAGCGCATTCGACAGCGTGGTGCCGTCAATCGCTGCAATCACCAGAACATCGACACCCTTGGTGATCATGTTTTCGATCTGTGCCAGCTGATTGGGAATGTCGTCTTCAGCGTACTGCAGATCGGTTTCGTAGCCGGCAGCGGCGAACTGTTCGACCATGGAATTGCCGTCTGAAATCCACCGCGCGGATGATTTCGTCGGCATTGCGATACCGACGGTACCCTTGTCCTGCGCGAGTGCAGGTGTGGAAACAAGCCCGACGCCGAGTGCGATCGTCGCCAAAATAGATGTAAGCTTTCTCATAAAGTCCTCCCGAGACAGCGCTATGCAACGGCTCACCTCTCCTCAGAGGTCAAGCCGTCCAGCCATAAGGGTCCTGTTGAACCCACGTCAATTTACTGAAAGCGCGGTATGCATTTCAAATGAATAAATTGACATTCTGCATATCAAATTTGATAAGCAGTGAATGAACAAAACATCTCGCAGCATGCAACTCAAGGACTTCCGTCTCATCCGGGCGATCCACGAGACCGGCCAACTGGGCATGGCGGCAGAGCAAATGGCAATGTCGCAACCGGCCGCATCACGGATGCTCGCCAGCATTGAACGCTTCGTTGGCGGGCCGGTCTTTCTTCGCCATCCCAAAGGCATGACGCCAACGCCTGTCGGTGAAACCCTCATCCGCAACGGTCACAATCTGCTCAACGGCCTCGATCAGACCCTCAGGGAAATCTCGTCGGTCAGCGAAGGACTTGCGGGGACGGCACGGGTTGGCTCGGTCACCGATGGATCCGTGGCGTTTGTGGTTCCCGCCATACAGGAGCTTAAGAAGACCGCGACCGGCGCTGACATTCATGTCGATGTCGCCCCCAGTGATGTTCTGGTCGAAGGCCTGTTTCGAGGTGAATATGATTTCGTGCTGTCGCGAATCCCGCCGCAATATGACAAGCGCCAGCTGGAGGTTCGCCAGGCCCGGCATGAGGACATCTGCTTCATGATCCGGACCGGACACCCGTTGTCCGGCCAGACGGCGGCATCGCTGGACCAACTCGCAGCCCATGAGTGGGTCATCCAGGCGCCGCACACGCCGTTGCGTCAGGCGGTTGAAGCTGTGTTCGTGTCCGCCGGCGTGGAATTGCCGGACGACATCGTCAATACAACCTCGATGCTGGTGATGGTCGCTTATCTCGCCTCGTCCGACGCGATTGCGCCGATCCCCAGGCAGGTGGCCCATCTGTTTGTTGCCAACGGTTTGGCGGGCGGTCTGACAACCGTCGAACCGCAGGAGAAAATCCAGGTCAGCCCTTACTTCCTGATCTCGCGCAGGAATGTGATGATCAGCGCGGTCGCAACCCGGTTGCGCGAGCTGGTCTTCGCGGCGATGAACCGGTCAGCGCCCTGACCCGCTTCCGAAAGCTTCGGTTCGCGCGCTCAGTTGGTGTCGATAAACACATTCACGCTGGCCGCCCGGCCTTCAGCATCCATCACCGTGAGGGATGAGGCTCCCGGACTGTCAGGAATCCAGTTCAACACCCGCCGCCGCGTGGACTTCGGCAGGGCGTGACCATTGGCAATCAGCCGGTACGGTCCGGCCCCGCCCTGCAGCTTGATGACCAGCGGCATCAACGGGCCGGAACCAGTTGAGCCAAGCGCCACGCGGGCGCCCTGCGGCGGGTAGACAATCCGTGGCGGCAGCGTTCCACTGGCCACAAGGCCGCTGCCTTGTGTGTCGCGGCTTTCAAATTTTTTCAGGGCATAGGGCAAGGCGGCACGGGCCCGCACAACCATTCCTGCGGGTGGCGCCGAAAAGTCGACCCGCTCAACTCCGGACCGCGCAAAAGCTTCAAACAGCAAAGGTGCGGCGGTGTCGATGCCTGACAGTCCCGGCACCGGCGCGGCATCGGGCCGTCCCACCCAGACACCCAGCACATGGCGGCCGTCAAAACCAACCGCCCAGGCATCGCGGTATCCATAGGACGTGCCGGTCTTGTAGGCGATGGCCATGCGCGGCGCACCTTGCGGCGCATTCACACCGGCAAGAATGTCAGCGGTCTGCCAACTGGCGGCTGGTGCCATCATTTGCTGATCAAGTGGATCGGCAATTTTAGGTTCAGAGCCGTCGCGGAGCATGTGCGCCATGCCGTTGTTGACGAAGGCGGTGTAGAGCTGGACCAGACCGCGAAGGCTGACACCTGCGCCTCCCAGGCCGATTGCCAGCCCCGGTGCGCCGCCAGGCGGCAATTCCAGCCGGGTTCCGCCGCGCCGCAGCCGGGACAGCAAGCGTTGCGGACCGACGGCTTCCAGCAACCGGACAGCCGGAACATTGAGCGAGAACTGCAGCGCCTCGCGAATGCTCACCTCACCCATATAGCCACGGTCGAAATTGCGCGGCCGGTAGCCTGAAAAATCCGCCGGTGTATCGTCGATCAGTGTTTCGGGGGCAATCAGCGCATCCTCGAAGGCGAGACCGTAGATGAACGGCTTGAGCGCCGAGCCCGGCGAGCGGACGGCGCGGCTCATGTCGATAGCCCCGGCACGGGCAGTGTCGAGATGTCCGGTGGAGCCGACACTGGCAACAATCTCGCCCGTCCTGCCATCGGCAAGCAGCATGGCGAGCGATTGTTTCGGGCCAAGACGGCTGCCGCTCTCGGCTGCCAGTTGTTCGAGCCGCTGCTGAACTCCGGCATCAAGCGTCAGACGGATCGGGTTGGCCTCAGGCTGTGCGTTTATCGCCAGATCAGCTGTGTGCGCCGCGAGATCCGGCATCGCCAGGCGGTGGCCCGGAAGCTTTGCTGCCGACGCA
>Ga0114910_1001469_pt1 | contig 11147 bp, 4 predicted proteins | sample MalvireepMed_908_FD_83500 | JGI IMG/M metagenome (GOLD analysis project Ga0114910, IMG submission 83500) | Marine viral communities from the Global Malaspina Expedition - Malaspina viral metaG DeepMed_908 | ecosystem: Environmental > Aquatic > Marine > Oceanic | place: Mediterranean Sea...
GGAGCCGAGCCGCTATGGGGACATCAGCGACTATCACGGGATGCTCAAGCTCTGGCTCCTGCCACAGAAGGCAGAGTCCTATGCCATATACGCAGACCCGGCCGAAGGATACGCCACATCCCACGACACGGCGATTGTTATCCGCCGAGCTAGGGATTGGGCCTACGTCGGTGAGGTTCGGGGGAAGATCAGCCCCGAGGACACGGGCAGAATGATGGTGGAACTCGGACGGCATTTCAATAACGCCCTCATCGGATGGGAGCGTGAGCCACGGTCCGCAGGAATCCGCGCCGTCGTCATCGGTATCCATAAATATCCCAACGTCTACTCCTTCAGAGATAAGAAGTGGGGACATCCTGACCACGAACCAGGACTCCCTGTCACCCAGTGGACAAAGAGTGGCCTGATCTCCGAACTGGTGGATTTTATGGACACGGGAGCCTATAGCGCTCCGAGTGAAACCCTGATCACCCAGTACGCCCAGCTCCAGAAGACCACAACCGTCAACTCAAGGGACGAAAAGGAACGAAACACCTACAATACGGCGAAACTCGACATGGTTATGGCTGATGTGGGGTGTTTCCAGCTACGCGAACAGGCGTTACGGCTGCTCCGAAACCTTCAGCCGAAGAAAAAAGTTGAATCAATGTTACCGAAATACCTGCGCGGGAGGGGGTAAACATCCTTGGCACAACGACTTGGAATGAGAGATGACCCTGCTTTACAGCTACTGAGCTACGGATTCGATCTCTATGCAGGAAGAAACGCTAGCATAAACGCATCCTATGAGGCGTTCTATCAGAAGGATGTGCTCAAGGAGGAGGGCGCAAAGACCATCGCAACGTCCGATATCAGGGCATCGGCAAGCGTTGCCATCCATCTCCTGGCAAAACAGTTCCATCACGATGCCCTTCCGAAGAGTATCTATGACACGACGGAGCAGGTGAAGCGCGATAAGGCAGAACGTGCCGTCAAGGGATGGTGGAGACAGGTGGACTTTGGCGATCATGGCTATCTCCGGCAGGGACGTTCGTGGCAGCAGCATGAACTGGCTGCATGGCAGATACTGACCGGTTGGTCAGTCCAGTATACCGCCCTCGTCCCAGGCCCTGATGGTACGCCCCATCCTATTGCTGACCTTCTTGACCCCACAGCAACCTACCCCTTCTGGAACGGCCCGTATAAGGAACTCTCTGACCTGTTGTATATGTATAACGTCTCCGGCAGACGCCTCAAGGCTATGGCAGCAACCAACGACTTCACCATCGACGAGGATATCCCTGATGATACCAACGTGGTCATCCTCGACACATGGGAGGAGCGGTACAACAGGCAAGACCCGGGCCAGCCCGATGTCCTGAACAGCGTGTTCTACACCATAGGGGACGCTACCCCACGGTTTACAGGGGGATGGAGGAAGATTCGGGACTTCTCCAACTTCTCGCCGAACTCCCTGGGGAAGATCAACGGGTTCACGCGTCTTCCTTTCATCGTCCTCCGTGCGGATGACACGCCCATAGCCGGTTCCTACGAGACGAACCTTACCCGCCGGTTCGCGAAGACTGCGGGAGGCATGGTAGGACCAATGGTCACCGAGTGGAAGGCGCTCAACGAACTCATGTCCACCTTCTGGCAGGACTTGCAGGAGGCCATGATCGATACAGCCTCCATCGCCATAAGTTCCCCGGGAGCGCAGGACTCCTATACGGAGGAAGAACGGGGTAAACCCAAGCAGCTTGATAGTGATACATCAATCTACCGCCCTCTTGCGAGGCAACCGATGATGAGTCCTATAACGGTCCTGATGGACTATATGAAGCAGCGCCTCTCCCGACTGAGCTTCTTCGATGAGGCATTCGGTGGCGCCGACAGGTCGTTGAGCGGAGTGGCGCTAAAGAATGTACAGGAAAGTAGTCGTACCCAGATTGAACCCTACAAGAGAGGTGCGGAGTTCCTCTATGCCGAGACAGGTCGTCTCTGGCTGAACGAGTACCAGAGACGCTTTGAGGAGAGCGACCGCGGGAATATCCGCGTTCAGGGTCGTGACGTCAGGCTTGGCTTCTTTGATGAGGAGTTCACTCCTGACGATATGCCTAGCAGTACCTTCTTTGAGTCGGAACTGGAACTCGCCCTGCCCGAGGACGATATGATGAGGGCCAACATCTTCCGTGCCTTGAACCCTGCGGCGAAGATGTCGCTCCCGTGGCTCCGTGAGCGGGTCATGAAGGTCGAGGACATGAAACTTGAGGAAGAGCAGCTTGCCGCAGACAGCATTGAACAGAACCCAATGCGCGTCAACATGGAAGTGGCGAACAGGCTCTTTGATCTTGCCCGTGCTGCCGAGACAGAAGGCGATATGCAGAGGGCAACCGTCTATGCCATTGGTGCTCAACAGATCATGGCAAGCCTTATGCCGAAACAGGGACAAGGCATTCCCGGTCAACCCGGACAAGGCCCACCAGAGGCGGGAGGAAACTTATCCAACGCCGGTGGCGGCAGACCCGAGCTTTCACCTGAGAATATGGCACCACCACCTGGTGGGGTTGCTGCCCCAGCGGGAGGCGGAGCACTGGAGCAGGCAGTGCGTAACTTGGGAGGTGCCTAATGCCGTATAGAACATCGGAGAATGTTATCGCAGTTAATCCGTTTCTCAGTACAACGGAGTTTCTTGGCAGTACAGCATATCCAGACCCAACTTCCTTAGATGACCTGTCTGGGTTTTATGAGGAGGATGAACAAGCCTCTATATGGGAGAGTATATTTGATTGGATAGAGCAGGGATCGGTAATTCAATATGGAGAAGGACTCCAAATGGGTGTGCCGACAGTGGATGCCCTGCTTGCACTACACCCTGATTTATCAGTAGAGGATGTGGTAGCCCTTAGCCAGAGCCGGCCAGTGTTTACCCCATATAAAATTACAACGAGTGATATAAACGATATATACAATTCAATGGTAGACGCATATGGAGATTATAGAGACGGGTTAGAAGATGACCAAGACCCAGTGGCGTTTGATGTGTTTGCTAATAGCCTAATAGGTCCGAACGCTACAGAACAAAAACGCGATGAGTGGGCGATACAGGCTGTTGTTGATGATGTCATTTCCGATGTAAGGATAAGAGGAAACGAGAAACAGGCGTGGGAGAACTGGAAGCTGACCGCATCGAAAACCCTTGGCATTGACCAAGCCATTATTGAGGACTGGAAACTCTCGGATGCGACGGCGGCATGGCGACGAAACGTAGTAGCCACTGGCGGACAGAACGATGATAATAGATTCTTTTCTGATTTTCTGGTCGGGGGTCTTACTGAGCAGATTATTAAGGAAGGCCGATTGATTAAACCGCATGAGGCAACAGCCGCTAATCGTCTCTCTGGTATTTTGAGTGAGGCTGAGCTCTATCCTGCGGATATGACGCCGGATCAGCAATCAATACTAACTGACTACGAGGGGAAGCTCACAAAAGCATTAAGTCGTGCTCAGGGAATATATAACGTAAAGAATCCTGGAGAAGAGCTTCCCGATGCAGAAATTGATGCCATAGTAAATGCGACAGCGCAAAACCTTGTCAGCGATCTTATGACACCAGCAAAGGTTCCGCTAACACAGGAACGCTTACTGGATATGTTTAATAATTCCGCATTGCGAAACCTTGGTATTGTCCTTGGCGATTTAAGCGGACCTGCTTCAACTGATGAGCAGTATATCGCACGAGTGGTTTACAAAAGGGTGCTTGACGGTATAAGCGCTGCTGCAGCGCAGGGCACTCCTAGATCGGATATTGATGTTATGTCTATGACCGACGATGCCTTTAAGAATATGCCAAGTCCAGAGGAGATAGACAGAAGGCAGCAGCTCCGGTTCGGACAAATGCCTCCAGGGACAGTGCTTATTGGGGATAAACCAGATGAGCCACAACGACCGGTTGGTGCTGTAGACCCTGATATGCGGACCGCGCAGAATACCCTGGATACACGCAGGAAAGATTTAGCTCAGAAGATAATGGATGAACAGATAGAGCTTGATGATCCCATTACGTATGAAGAAGCGTTCAAGCTGGCAACGGACGAGATTGGCGAGCCGGATATTATCACCGAAGATGCTCCATCTGAAGACGCTGTTATCCCCGAGGAGCCTCCTCAGATTACCGCAGAGACAGAGAACCTCCGACGATATAATGCCGTCCAGGTCATTCTTGATATGCCCGATGGACAGGAGAAGCAGGATGCTCTCCGACAGTTCGTTACCGATGAGGGACTATCACAAAGACTCCTTCAGGGTAAGCCAGTGCTTGATGCTGAGGGGAACCAAGTGCTGGACGCCGATGGCAAGCCAGCATTTACTGATGCTCCTATTAATGAAGCGGCAGTAGTCATGGCATCAGTTCAGGAGGGGGCAATGGGAGCCATAATGAAGCAGCGGGAGGAGCAGGTAGGAAAATCTCTTGAGGATGTTCAGTCAAATGTGGACGCCTTCCGATCAGCAGACGCCGCAGTACGAGATATTGCTACAAAGATGAATATCAATATTGATGAGTACGAGGGTGGTAATCCAGAACTCGATGAGGCAATGAAGGCTTTGGATTTGGTATCAGAACAGGGGTTGCTGGCACAGAAGCAACTAGAACAGCGAGAAAAGGAAGAACAGATCCGTGAGGAAGGGTTCCCTATTGATATTACCCAATTACCGAGTTCTGAAGAACCGATGGCGGTTGGTGGTGCGAGTTCAGCGTGGTTGGAGGCACAGGAAAAAGAGCGTCAACGTCAGCAGCAGGCAGCGGCAGCAGCGCAGCGTAGGGCCGAAGCTGACGCCGCTACAAGGACGCTTGGTGGGAGGCTTGGGGCATGACGAATAATAATAGAAGCATAGTCGATAAAGTTATTGGCGATCTAGGACAGGGGAAAACACTCTCAAGGTCGCAGTTAAGTGAGATTCTCCAGAATCTTCAGAAACCCGCCGACCAAGAAACCGACCCTCGACTATCTCCTGAAGAACGAATGGCCCTGTTAGAGCGCTATCGTGGTCGTCCTGACCCACGTGTGCGTGCCAGACGGTCGCTAACCCCAAAGCGTGTTCCTAATTTTGTTTCAAGCCGTGAGAAGAAACAGCGTATTCTCAATCCTGCACCCGAGGTAGCCCAATGGCTGTCTGGAGGAGCTGAGAGCGGAGAGGAGCTAACCGAGGCCACTATTCTACGTCCGTCAGCCCCCGCCCCTCCATCCGTAGTGGGTGCACGTTATGGAAGGTGGTGGGAACGTCCTGGCCCAGACTCGTTCTTGGGAGGAGTAGGATTCGGGTTTCAGAATGATGCTATGGAATCTGCGGCAGGTGCGAAGGGAAACGATCTTGGTACAGCGATTTCTCATTGGATAGGGAAAAAGATGTGGGATGCTACACGAGATTTTTCTGATGAGGAAATAAAAGAGATATTAGCAAGCCCCTTACATGGGCTAGAGGCAACCCCCCAAGCACAAACCACCAGTGCCAAGGTTGGAGAATCTATAGCTAGGGCGGTTTATCCAAGCGGTAGGACAGAGCTTGCTGAAGAGCTTGGTATGCTTATGATGGCAGGCCCGGTTGGCAAAGCAATTGGAACGGGATTTAAGACCACGTTCCGACCTGTATTGCGAGTAATCGGTAAAGGGAAGAATAGTTTTATTCGTCTTAATAAGAAGACTACTAGGCTTGTGAACCAAGTTTTTGGACGAAGTACCGATGATGTTATTGATACGAGCGATAAAGCAGCAAAGAGGGCTGCGGCCCAGCAGCAGAGGCAGGTCACAGCCAAGAGAAAAGATCTGGAGAAGGTAACCCAAGATCGTTTAGATTTCTGGGGGGTCAGACAGACGGATACCCCTACCGATAGAGTTATCACTATGAGGGGGGAGAGAGGGGAACACAGCGTTATCTTTCTCAAGCAAATCCCCTTGGAGGAAACAAAAAATCTTGGCAAGGGATTGCCAAGGACAATGCAAGAGGTAAACGCGGCCAAGAGTGCTGCACAGATGGTTGGCAGGGTAGGGATACTTCCGGAGGTTGATGAGCTGATAGCGGCCGGTACAATCGTAGATCCCGGTACGGTAACCAGAGCCGTGACTGCGTTAAGCAATGCACCTGGTATGAAACAGATTCTGGGTGGAGTACGAAGGATAACAGGAGTCAAGACATTAAGTTCGGCAGGAGATAACATCCTTGAACAGGCACGGATTCTTACAGGCCAGTTCGACGATGCGGTAGAGGGAGGAGTTAAAATCGCAACGGATACCGCCGAATTATTGCGAACAAAGGGGGCAACTATTGTCGGCGGAAAGATTAGCTTAAATCGTGTAGGGTTTGTAGAGGATGTACTTCCCGTAAATCCGGATACCGGACTTATTACACGGACCGATATTAAGCAGCTTCGCGCCCTTCCAGGGCAAAAGCGCAGAACCCCAACGAAAATAACCACCTATGATCTTGCGTCTTGGCCTGAAAGGTATCAGATGCCCGATGATGTTGCCGCCTATATCAATGAGGTACGCAGAGTGTCAAAGGACACAGTGGCAATGTTAAAGCATGAAGGTATCGTTATAAAAAAGAAGCCTGGGGAGGGTGATTACCAATACCTGCATCGCTATTTGACAGAGAAACGCCGTGAGGATCTGGATGATCTCGTTCCACAAGTTAGGAATACGCTAACGCAGATGGGTATCCTTACCCGATGGAAGAAACGCAGTGCAGAATCTCCCTATGAGTACCTTCTACGATTTACGGATGCCGTAGCTAGCGGGCGTATAGAGTCGACAAAAGAAATATCTGAGTTAATTGCACGCATTGGGAATATGTCTGGGGCGACAGTACGGGCGCAGTCCTTGAGAAAGAAAAGGGATTTTCTCACGGTTCTTGATGCGCTCAAACATGGGGATAAATTTGACCATAACTTAGTTCATGCACTACGAGCCCAAGTGCGCCTATCCTACCAGATGGTTGTCCGTCAGCGTATAGGTGAGCTTTTATCTAAGATGGCTACAAATTCTGATGACATTATGGAAGCAGGCGTAAAACAAGCCCGGGATGATGCCTATAATGTGCGCGACCTTTTACGGATAGTAGAAAGAGCAGTCAGGGGAGATGCTATCCAGCAGATAACGCCGAAACAAATGAGGGCATTTTCTGCGCTTCATCCAAAGGAAGCAGAGGCTTTAGAGAATATCCTCACTATTAAACCCGAGGATATGACAAAGGTTCTTCAAAGAATGGCAGATGAGTTTAAGGCTAATCTGGGAATCACACCAAAACGGTTTGCCACTGCTCTTGCTAATGTTCGGAGAGGTGTCAAGCCCAATAGCAATATAACTAAAACCCAGATTAGAAAGGCGTTAAAAGAAACCCGCGCCGATGACGAAACTACTGTTCGCATGATTACCAGCATTTATCAGGAGGCTGTTTCATACCCAACGAGGATACGTAAAGACGCACTAGAATCCCTTGCAGCCAGATTAAAAACTTTGTCAGAGAAAGCTGAAAAGGTCGCAAAGACCTCACAGGCACTCTATAAGTCGGAACGAGCAAGATGGAATAAATTTGTAGGAGTAGAAACAACAGCGGCGGTGCCAAAGGGGAGCGTGCCTGGGTTTGCCAAGAAAGATATGGCTATTACAGAGCAGGTTTTTAATAATAAGAAAGTCTCTGGCAATGAGATTGTCCATGAGATGCAGAAATTATTTGGATATATGGGGAAGGACTTTGTTAATAATGGCCTTTTAGGAAGGATGGCAGCATTTGCAGGTATTCACCGGCTAGCGAGAGCATCGCTAGACCTGAGTTGGATTGCAATTCAAGGGACAGCAATTCTTGGTATTGATTTCTTTAATCTCACCTTTAAGAGTGTTCCCCATGCGGGGAAAGTCTTTCTGAAAGATGTTGTTGGCGTCCCTATGCTTGTTGGCAAGAACCCTCCCCACCAGTCTATTTTCGGTGGTGCCAGGTCAATGTTTACCGGCGCTCTTGATCCGAAGCATGAACTTTCGTTTTGGAACAATCCTGCACGGCAAGCATCGGCATGGCGTCGTGCGAGATTAGGTGGGATTATACAGTCTTCAGAGATTACCGAAGGCCAGTCGCAGTTGCAGGCTCTTGTTGGTGTGATTCCAGGGTTTCAAGCACGGGTGGGGAGGATAGTAAAGGGTGGCATCAGTCAGACGTATGGTCGGGCAGACGCAGCGTGGTCTGCCGGAAGAAATATAACAGCACAACTCTATTGGGAGAGCATGGAGAATATTGTCGGCCCTAATGAGCTTGCCAATTTAGCTCGTGCCACGAATCTTCTCTCCGGAACATTCTCGTTCCGTGGTGTTGGAATGAGTCGAAACCAGCAGAATTTCATAACTGCCTTCGGTTTTTTTGCGCCGCGTTTCACCTATGCTCAGACAGCATTGGTAGCACACATATTCCGTGGCGGTGTTACTGCGAGAGAAGCACGTAAGTCGATGCTCGGTATAATTATGTTAAACAACATGGTATTCACTCTTGCTTCCCTTGCTCTTGGTCAGGAAGTAAAAATCAATCCGCTTCCGAAATCTATGGGCGGGGACGGGTCAGATGTATGGACAGTCCGTATTGGGGGTACTCGCTATGGTATAGGTGGACTTTTATACTCCCCCATGCGTTTGATCGCTGAGATAGCTGGGGCAATAGATGACCCTGACGAGATTCTCAGCAGGGAAGGATTTATTTCCACAAAGAACCCTGTTATCCGGTGGTGGCGTGGGAAGATGTCAGGGCCGATGTCAATGGGGTGGAATTACAGGGCTGGTGAGGATTCTTACACGCATGAGGATATGAGGGCGAAGCTACCTATTCCTTTCACCGAAAAGACCTATCAAAAATGGGCCGTATTCCCTCATATCAGAACGCTGCGCCAGTTCACCCCTATATGGACCGAGTCGATGGGGGGAGGACTTTTGGGGAATGTAGTTGAATTTTTTGGAGGACGATCCCGCCCCGAGTCGCTCTGGTCTACGTGGGCACGAATGGTAGAGGAGGCTGACCCCCAGCACAGATCGTTTTCTCAGATTGGCCGCATAGCAGCCGCGAATATGACCGCCGCAGACCCAGAACTAAAGAAGGTATATGACGAGGCGAGAAAACAAGGTGAGGAACGCCACTGGAATAACGCTAAATCGAATTATTATGAAGATCTTGGGATTGCCAATGATACATTTAACGAGGAATTGCGGGAGATTCAGCAGAATTATATAGAGGGTGATGAGCTTACAGATTCATTGAAAGAGGTAAGACAAGCAATAATAAGTGCAAAGTTTACCTACCGGAAAGCTTTACAGGCAGTTGCAGATAGAGAGGAATACAAGGATATTATTGCTGACTTTGAATCTGAGGAGCCGAAGGACCTTATTGATAAAGCCTATTATGAATACCTTTCTATTGTTCATGACGAGAGCAACTGGGATGCTACTATGGCGAGGCCCAGAAAATCACTGCATACCGCAATGGATGGATGGGAGGAGAGAACTCCTTACTATATACGGGAGGAGATAGAATCCTTCAAAGCGATAAATATGCAGGACCGCCCACATCTGTACCAGCAGTTTATGGAATCCAATAAAGCATTGAGAGACTATTGGAGTATCTATGACGAATTTGATGAAGTGTATCCCGAGTTTGCCCAGAGAGAGAAGGCCATAGAAAGGGCAAGGGTCGCTTTTGGGACTGACCCAATGGAAATAGAACGATTAAAGGCTATGCCCATTGATGGAAGACCGTTGAAATACTACATAGATCTTCGAGATGCTTACTTGGCACAGGCAAGAGGTGAAGAGGGTAGCAGGGGTATGATTGATGCCATTTTAACTATGTGGAAATATCAGGAGAGGACAAAAACTACAGCAGGATTGCTCCGTCTTTACAACTTGGCAACAACCTGGGATGAGGACTACAGATTACTGGAACAATGGCATAACAAGGCTGGAGGAGTCTCTCGTTTTGAGATTGGCAAGAATAGAGAGAAACTTGGTTATATGGTACAAACTAGTTGACAAACTTTTTGTATAATGCTACTAATCTTGCGTGACATAATCCAAAGAACCCGGTAGCACCTCAAAAGAGGGAGAGCAACCGGGCGAATCGGAGGAAAGAATGGTAAGCCCAGAGACAGTCCCGAGCACCGAGGTAGGCGGGGGAGCAAATGCACCGCAAGAGCCAGTGCAGGAAGGGATAACAGCAGCAGACTTGGCGAAGAGAGATGAGCAACTTACACAGTTGCAGCAGCAATTCGCTGAGTTTAAGTCTAATGCCAGTAGGCGCGAAGGAGAGTTGACCCGGGAGAGGGATGCCGCCAAGAAGGCCATCGAACTCGGTGAGGACTCGGAAGAGTTCAAGCGGTGGGAGATGGAAGCCGTCCGTGAGGACGAGCGTAAGCAAGGCCAAGATCGCGTTGCAGCCCTTGAACTTGAAAACACAAAATGGCGTCTGCTGAAAGAGCATCCAAGTGTTCCAGATAGTGCGCTTGATGGAGCCACCACCCCGGCACAGATGGAAGTCCAGGTGCTGAGATGGCAGTTGGGGAACAGAGGAACAGAGGCACAGAGCGTTCATCCGGAAACACCGCAGACAATGACAACAGGTGGCACCGGAGCAGGTGTCGGAAAATCTTATGAAGAAATACGAGATGCCTACAGCAAAGATCCTCAAGCGAACCGAGAGGCTTACATGGCAGCGCGGAAAGCGAGGGGCTTGTAGGCACTGGAGGAATTAAATGGCAGTTAATACAACGAGTGTCCTTGGAGATACGATTCCAACTATTATCGAGGAAGCTCGATTTACCGAACAGTTTAAGGAAGTTATCTCCAATCTTTCTTGGAGAATTACAAAAGAAATCCATAACGGTTCTACCGTAAACATTCCCTACTTTGGGACAGTTACTGCTAACGCGCTTTCTGAGGGCATCGACATGGTGAACCCCCAGGCGATGGCAGACACGAACGTGCAGTTCACCCCAGCAGAGGTGGGCGCACAAATCGTTATTACTGACAAACTTGTCCGAGACAACCAGGAAGATGTCATCAGGGCAGCGGGTCGAATCCTTGGCGACGCGATGGTTTCCAAGCGTGAACAGGATCTGGCCGGTCAGTTCGACGATGGCACAA
>Ga0114910_1001470_pt1 | contig 11137 bp, 5 predicted proteins | sample MalvireepMed_908_FD_83500 | JGI IMG/M metagenome (GOLD analysis project Ga0114910, IMG submission 83500) | Marine viral communities from the Global Malaspina Expedition - Malaspina viral metaG DeepMed_908 | ecosystem: Environmental > Aquatic > Marine > Oceanic | place: Mediterranean Sea...
TCAGAGGACTGGTTAGTGTCCCAATATCTGGACACAATTGCCGGAGCTAAGGGGGATGGTCAATGGAGTACTGTAAAGGGTTGTATAGACAGTATCGGGAAGCTTACCGGCTTCATGGTGGACCGAAAGGAGCTACGGTTAGATGGGCAGATCGATCACCAGCTCCGGCAAATGGAGACCGGAGAACTTCTGGAAGCTTTGCAAACAGTAAGAAAGCCAGCTCTTGAAGCAGAATTCCGGAATCTGGATCAGGAATCCTGATTCCGCTGTCAGTCGCAGGTTACTAGATTCAGTAGTCATTCGCAGGTTACTAGATTCGATCGTCATCCGGCTTCCGCCGTCATCCGAATTCCGCCATCATCCAGTTGCCAGGGCGATGCCAGGCTGATTTCAGCTCCAGCTCTCCAGCTCCAGCTCCAGCTCTCCAGCTCCAGCTCTCCAGCTCCAGCTCTCCAGCTCCAGCTCTCCAGCTCCAGCTCTCCAATTGCGATTTGTTTGTGTGGTCCTATGTCCTACACTGCCAATAGTTCTAGCGTGGCAAATAGGACAAGCTAGCGGTATTTTTCAGGCATAAAAAAAGGCCTCCAGCTTTTACACTGGAGGCCTTTAGACTATCTGACTATTTTATGATGCCTATGACCTTAATAAGCTTGCCAGATTTTATTTGTCCTATGACTTTAATTTTCCTCATTGTTTACCTCACATTCATGCTCTCGATATGCCTTTTCTAATCGCATTCCAAACTCTAGCATCTCGACTACATAATCACGCCCATGATCTTTGGGTAATTCGTCTTTGACTAGCTGTACACAATGCCTGTACATACCTTGCCAATCTGGCGTTATATTCATTGATTTCATTGTTTCCTCCTATTGGAAACTTGTTTAGGAGGCGCCTAGATTGGCGCCTCCATGAATCACTTGTTTAGTGGAATTTGTAGCTTACATTTTTGACTGTTGGATTCCAGCAGGATCGGCAGTTAATTCCGCCATTTTCGCGACCGTCACATACGTTCCCTTGATTGTGCGCTGGACATTCAAAACCTATTGCTGTTTTGTGCCTGTGTACAGAACTAGTCGGCAGATCTTCAATATTTGGCGCCGAGCTATCAATCATATGTGCCGACAGTCTGACTGTTAGGTTTGTTGGGAATGGTCCTATTTTGTTTAGATATTGCATGACTACTCTATATTCCCTAGTAGGTATCCAGTGCGTGATTGTTGGTGTGTTTGTAGCTACTAAACTTATTTTGACTAAGTGGTTCAGGTCTTGAATGTCGCCTGCTGAATGCCATCTAAAACATCCATCAACACAATAGTGATTGATTAAGTGCGCCATTGCAGGCGCCCATTGTTCATTAGTTAGCGATGCTAGGCGCCTGTACTGTGCAGGCACTACCGTTGACTTGAAAACATCGAAGAAACCTTTGAATGCATAGCATCCAAAACATACGCTACCTTCCACAGATACAAGCTCGGCGCCGACTTTGCATTCATGAGGCGGCAAGTTATATGTGAATTCAGGCATTTTGCTGACTTGAGTTAATCCGCCTCCAGTGATCCTGTTAGCTTCCTTGATTGTGTACTTCCTGATCATTGTTATTCCTCCAATTGATTAATGCGGCGAAATTGCCGCACATATTCTATTGTGCGGATTTAAACCAATATGTCAATAGATATTCAATTAGATAATCGATAGCTGATCGATTAGCTGGAGTCTCGAAATTGTCGCGAGCCGAGCGCGAACCGCCCGCCACCCCCCGCTGTTATTTTTTAATACTGAACCTCCCGACCAAAAAAATCTCCAGTTTTCAGGGAACCTGGTTTCTGGGGTATCCTGTATATTCCCTCTCTTAGGAGAGGGGAATATACGGTATCTCCCGAAACTGAAAGTGTGGTATTTTAGAAAGGAGTGTGGGGCATCACAATTTCTCCTTGTGTGGATACTTCTTCCCCACACTCTCACAAAAGGAGGGTGATCCGAATGCCAAAAGGTTATGGTTACGGTAAGAAGAAGCCGTTGAAGAAGCCAGTGAAGAAGCCCAAGAAAAAGTGACCTCCAGCACTGCCCAGAGGCAGGAGGCAGAGCGTCGTCTTGAGAAGGAGTTTGCCCGTAGGAACTTTGTTTCTCCTGATGGTGAGCAGCCTGATTTCCTTGATCATGTAAAGATCCTGGAGCGCAGCCAGTTACATTCCGGTGTTGCCGGTGGTGCTGTGCCTTTTGAGAAGTGGGAGTATCTGATTAAGTTGGCTACTGCGTTGGTGGATAACCGTCTGGTGATGGTTTTAAAGGCAAGGCAGTTGGGGTTCTCATGGACTACTGCTGCGTATGCTGCATGGTTATTGACGTTCAGTGTTGGTACGAATGTACTGATGATATCGAAGGGGCAGACGGAGGCGTTCTCGTTGCTGGACAAGGTAAGGTTCATATTGAAGAACCTTCCTTCTGACTGGCAGGCGCCTTTATCTCCTGATTCCAGGAGTGAGATAGGGATTCCCAGCCGTGACAGCAAGGTGGTTGCCTTGCCGTCCACGGAGGATGCAGGGAGGTCGGAGACGGCGTCTGTGGTCATACAGGACGAGGCTGATTTCCATGAGTACCATGCTGCGAACTATGCTGCTGTAAAGCCCACGGTGGATGCTGGTGGGCAGATGGTTATGGGGAGTACTTCCAACAAGAGGAACATGAGTTCGCTTTTCAAGGAGTTGTACAGGGGTGCGCCGGACAATGGATGGAGTACGCTGTTTGTTCCCTGGGATGCCAGGCCGGGAAGGGACAAGAAGTGGTACGACTTTGTAAAGGAGGGGGTTCCTGCGATTGATTTGCAGGGGATGAGTCCTGACCAGTTCATGGAGCAGGAGTATCCCGGTGATGAGCAGGAGGCTCTGGCTCCTCCGAGGGCGCAGTCGATATTTGACCGTGAGATGATAGCCGGGATGATGGATGACTGTTGTGAGCCGATAAGATCTGTGGGTGCGGGGAAGGTATACCAGGAGCCGCGGGTATCGAGGCAGTATATTGCGGGTACGGATGTTGCGTCTGGAGTGGGGATGGACTATTCGGTAACGGTAGTGGTGGATGCATCCAGCGGGTATGTGGTGGCGGATCTTGTGTCGAACACGTTACAGCCGGAGGATTTCTCTGCTGCTTCAATGGAGTTGCTGGAGGTATTTCATGATCCGGACTGGGGAATAGAGAACAATTTCTCTGATACGGTGCTGACAGTTGCAAGGGATATGAATTATCCTAGGCTGTACCGCCGCAGGGTTGGCAGGGGAAGGCAGATGCGGAGGGAGTATGGATGGAAGACTGACCGTGCGAGTCGGCAGCTTTTATTCGAGGAATTGAGGGCTGAGTTCAACGCGGGTCACCTGACCATACCGAACAGGTACGGGTTGGACGAATTTTCGACGATTATAGCGGCGCCGGGGGAGAAACCGCAGGCTATGGGTGGTACTCATGACGATTATGTGATGGCCCTGGGTGTGGCCCTGATGGTGCGTTATGATCGTGGTATCAGTCTCAGCAGGGGCAAGGTTGTTTCGTTACCGATGCTGGCATAGGGGAATATTATGGCTGACATGAAGGAGCGTCCCGAGATAGACACAATTATCCGTTTTCGGAAGAAGATGGGTGAGTTATGGGCGAATGCCCATCTCGAATGGCGCGACAATGATGCTTATTACCAGAGAAAGTTCAAGGTATGGGCAAATAACTACCAGGGGCGTCCTGTTTTTTACGACTCGACCCCTACCCACCTTGTTGACCATGCGGTATCTACACTGATGAGCTTCTCTCCGAGAATACACAGGGAGCCTGTTGGAGATTCGGAGCAGCACAAGGTGGATGCCACGAATCTTGAGAATGGTTTGAAGGCTGTGATGGATGATTCCATCATGCAGGAGACGAGTGTTCCCTGGAAGATGATGGCCCAGTATCTCGTGGCACACGGATACGCGGTAATAGAAGGTCCGGTACTTACGGGTCTGGGGGAGAGACCGCATGAGCCGATAAGGGCGGACTTTGATGAGGAAGAAGAATATGACGCAGCAATGACGGGATACAGGGCGAACCGGAAGTCCTACAATCCCATCAGGATCCGTGTTCCCCATCCGTCTATGGTGCTGATGAACCCCAGGGAGAAGGTGCCGACCATAGCTTTAAAGACTTCCAAGATGATGGCACAGGATCTGCATGAGCAATCGGTCATCAAGAAAAAGCGCCAGAGGCGCAAGTATGCGGAGATCTTCAACCTTGACCAGCATGACCCGTGGGATGAGATTGAGTGCTGGGATTACTGGACTCCCCAGTGGCACGTCAAGCTGATTGCCGGTGGTGTTAACAACTATTCGGCTCCTTCAGCGCAGGGAGCTTCAATAATATGGGCGGAGAGGAACACATGGGGCTTTGTGCCGTTTGCACACAGCTTCGCAGGATGGGGAATGGAGATGTCGGACACGGGTGAGAATCCTGCCCATCTCGCACAGGGAATCCTGACACCGAACAAGGAGACGATCAGGAAGAGAACGCAGGAAGTTTCTGCTTTCCACCAGATCCTCCTTCGTTTTGCCTTCGCGCCAATGGGAACCTCAAGGGATCCCATGACGCTGGCACAGGCAATTTCCAACGAGGGAATACTGGAGGGCGATCCTATAGATTACTGGGTCATGCAGACTCCTGATATACCGCCGTGGGCATTGCAGCTCAGGAGCCAGACAGATTCAACACTGGAGCTGGGAACCTACTCCTCCGCACTTGCCGGTGTGAAGCAGCCCGGTGTGGGAACCGTGGGACAGCAGGCCATACTGAATACTGCCGGTATGAGGATATTTGGACCGCTTGAGGCGCAGCGAGAGCATCTTGCCTCCATAGTGGGGCAGAGGATCCTGCGTCTGGTTGACACGGTATCGGAGCTGTCAGGCGGTATCGGGGCGAATGGTAAGAGCCTGACGAAATCCCAGGTACACAATGTGTACGGGGTACAGGTTGAGTTCCCCCATTCGGATCCTGTTATGGAAATGCAGCGCCGCCAGATGGCACTATCCGAGTATCAGGCCGGGTTAATCGATCCACTGACATACTACGAACAGGCCGGTTACGAGGGCGGCACGGAGATACAGCAGAGGATGATTGAGCAGGCTATCAGGGATCTGCCGTCGGTAAGGCAGAGGATAGAGACACTGGTCGCGCAAAGGATGGGACTGGTGGACGAGGAGAACCAGGAAGCTGCCGGACAGGAGATATCTGCAAGGCAGGCGGCTATGGGGCCGCAGATACCGGGTATGAACGGTGTGGGAGCCGAACCGGCTCCTCCGGGTGCAGGTGGTGCTCCTGCTGCCGGTGGCCCTCCCGGCGGTCCTGCCGGTGGACCTCCTGCGGATATAAATTCCATGTTGACTCCCAGTACGTTTCGTCCGGAGAGGATAGACCTTGGCAGATAAATCTAAGAACCCTTACACGGATGCAATTCTCAGTGTTTTGAGTCAGTACTCCTTCATATCCAAGGATTCGAAGAAGAGGCAGGTGCCGAAAGTGATGGCGGAACGCCAGAATGACGAGCATAATCCTGTTACACGCTGGCTCAGACAGCATAATATTGAAGATAAAGATATGCAGGGATTCTTTTAATGACGCACGTCAAAACCGGTCCTTTTCCATATGAAGAGGGTCATCCGAAATGGATGTCGAGAGCTGCATGGAACACCATCAGCGCGGGTGGTGACCGTTGGACATATAAAGAGGTCCGGGACCATGAACTGGTTCGTATCGCAACTTATGTCAATATTGCCCGTGATGTAGATCTGGGTACAGCTTCTTATGAAGTAGATGATAATCTATTAATTACCAAACACTTCCCGACTCTTATTGACGATATGGCAGAAGTAAATGATTTACTAGCTCAAGTACTCGGATTTAATGTACCGGAATTAGGAGTGGTACAGCTACCGGAATTTACAATCGATGATTCAAATCGATTAATCACTGAAATTATGGTACGTTCCGGTGCTGATCCGAATGATGAAAAGGAAAGACTTCAATTTTCGGAAGAGTTGTTCCAGGGTCTTGAGATAAATACTAAAACCGGCAAACTGGAAAAAAAGGCGGACCGTTCATGGGACATCAGTGATACAGGAGAAAGAGAACGGGTTTTTGTATCTAATGATGGCAAGCGTGAACTGGATCAGATGGAAAGCCAGCTCTGGAACGATGCCAGCATACTTCTGAATGGAAATCTGCTTGCCTCTGTTCTGACACCTGCTGCAAACCAGGGATATCTTGGAATGACAATGGAAGGTGGTCAGGGTATTAAAAAATACATCATGGATCGGAGTATTTTACAACCGGAAGATATAGATCATCCCCGGATTATTGCCTGGCTTGATACATTCTTTACCAATGCTCCCAGAATCAGGCGTTATCTTATCGACGGCATTGTTCGAGATGATGATAATCGCCCGATTGATGAAGATGTTGTGTCGGGATGGACCCTGGGAGATTCCCATAAATCCCTGTCGGCACTCGTGAAATGGGGAATGAAGAATCCTGCCCTTGTTATTGAAGACCAGTTCTTAATACCACAGTGGGGTAATACCTTTACGGAGAGACAGCAGCGTGAGGTGGACAGGAAATTCGGAGAGTGGGGCTGGCATGAGGATAAAACCATATCCCAGAACGTACATCGAATTCTCGAAAAAACTAATAGGGCTACAAATAATAATATTTCATACAATACGGGAGATGCCCGTACTGCGGCACGGCTGACAAGAGATAAGCTCATTGCAGATCTTACCAGTCACATGGAGACATTGCCCCCGTTAACAGAAGGGACATATGCAAGAACAGCCGTTCAGGGATTGATGGCTCTTGCCGGGCCTGATTTTAGTATTTATGACGCAGATCAGACGGCAACACAGAATATATTATCTGAGACTGAATGGAACACGGGGAATGTTAAAGGCAGGGATGATGCCCTAGAAACACTTCTTAGCGAACATGGATATCGAAAAGACCAGCTTCCTGAAGAGGTATTTCGTTCTATTTCCGATACGCTGGAACGTCCAGAATACGCAACCCTGTCGGCTGCGCTGAACGATACATCACTTGAAGGATTTATAGACGAAGCTGCAAATGCTTACCGGGAAGAGCAGAACGCAGAGAAAGCCAGAAAGGATGCAACAGATCTGGCGAAGAATATTATGCAGAGTGGGCGCCATCCCATGAAATGGACGGACATCCCTCTCGATATACAGCAGTTTCTCATAGACGACGTACTCTATCAGGGAGGCGTTATTCCAGGTATCAAGGACGGAGATCAGAAGACTGCTGCGGAATATGCTGAGGGTCTGAGAAGCAAGGCTTACCAGGGAATGCTCAGATCCACTGATGGAAGAGAGAAAGTTTTAGATCAAATTCTCGACTCTATGACAGCAGAGGATCGTACTGCATTTGAGGCTTCTCCTGATTATGTCAGTAATACTGACAAGCTGGTAGATATGCTGCTTCGTTACAACACGATAGACGAGGCTATAAACAGCCCAGAGTTTAGCAAATTTCTGGGTGATGCTATTAAGCAGGGTTTCACATCAGAAAGACGTGCTGAATACGAGGAGCGGTGGGAACGTGCTGAGGAGCAGGCAAAAGATTGGTTTACCAGATCCGGAATAGACTGGAGTCTTCTGAATCTGGTCGAACAGCAGGGACTTATTGGTGAGTTTCTCAGGTTCGGTGATTTCGATGTGGGCAGGACATTTGCCGAAGTAATGCTACCGGAAGACATGAGGGTAGATCCAGAGACCGGTGACCCTTTACCGATGAGTAGGGCAGCAACATTTGGGCAGGGACGCCTCTCCTATGTTGCCGATATTATTAAGGACCGTACAGCCGATAAGCTAAGAGACGCTCCCGCAGGACTTATCGAGGAGATAGCGAAAAGCAGGAACATACTAAATAGTGGAGTCAGTGACGGATTCCTGGACTACTTCCATAACAGTCTTATCCCCAGAATCAGGACAAGACTATCCTTGATTGATCCTGATGATACGGAGGCTGTTCGTGCTGAGATAAACAGGCAATTTGATGCTATGCCTGTTTACGAGAGAAGCAGTGACGATTACGACAGGCAGCTTGCTCCCACAGCACGAGATGTTCTATCGGGGGCAGCGCTCCCGCCCGGAGTTCCCGGAGGTCCGGGTTTTCGACTGGCACGACCAACACCGGTTTTTGATATAACTGCATTTACTCCCAAGCTCCAGACGATGGCGATGGAACGTCCCGAGCTTGCCAAGTTTATCCAGAACCAGATGCAGGTGCCGGGCTTTGAGCAGGATTGGCAGCAGGCAGCAAAGAGAAAGGTGACCAGGGATAGAGGTGCTGAGATTAGCTTGCAGGATAATCGTGTTGCATCTTTTCAGGCTGCCCATGACCGGGCTATCTCTGCTAGAGAGGACAGGATAAAGGCTGTAGGAAATGCCAGAGAAAATTTGCGTCAGGTCGAGGCTGTTCCTGGTGCTACAGATGCTTCAATTAATGCGGCTCGTTCCGCATTGGTTCAGGCTGAGAGTGCATTACGCTCTAGTGCAGGAGGTATTACACGGGCTGAAGCAGCACTGGCAGATGCACAGGCCAGAGCGGCCCGTGAGACTGGTGCCGCATTTCCTGTTTATGAAACCTATACGGGTACGAGGTACGATCCAAAGACACAACGGATTGTTGAGGCTGAGAGAGCCAGACTTGCTGAAGGAGTATCTCCTACCGGTATCCGACAGAAAGGTTTTATAAAAGTTGATATTACACAACTAGAAGGCGAAACTGACGAAGCCTTCAGGCGCCGTTATGATCTGGAACAGCTCAGGGTAGACCAGAATCTTCGAGATATGGCAAAAATGAAGACTACCGCCGGTCTGACCCAGCGGGAGTTTTTTGAGAAACAGCTTCCGGGTTTTGAGAAGCGATTCGAGGCAAGTCCCTTCTTCCAAATGGAGCAGGACCGCCTTGAACGGGAAAAGGAAATTGAAGAAACCAGAGCTGAAGAAGAGCGTAGACGTGCTACCAGCAGAGGTGCAGTAACCATGTTCGGTAGGAGACAGTAATGACACAGAGACCATTTTTTGGTGGCGGTGAGAAAACAGGCGAAACGCCGGAGGAAAAACAGGCTCGTATATTTCGTGCCTTTAAGCCCAGAACGCGACGGTTACCGGGCTTTGATGAGCCAATTCCTACTGATTTTCTAACAGAATCTCAGAGGAAGGCTATATCTCAGCAAGAATCTGGTGTTGACTTTATGCCCGGATATGAAAATGTGCCTGCTGATGTGATGCCTTCACTGTTTGATAAAAACGTGATTCAAGAAAGACAAGAGATTCCGGGATTTGGTCGCTACACAATGGAAGCACCGGGTCAATATGCAGGAAAAGATCGTCCACTTACATCGGGAGAGCTTTCCCTGTATGACATCCGTGGTGAGCTGTTTGATCCTATAACGGGACAGGCACAGGTGCCGATTCCATATGAATATATTCCCAGAAAGCCATTGAATACCCTGGCAGCAATGGGTGGAACATGGCTCAGTGCATTTGAGGAAGGTGCGCGATGGATCCGTGGAGATTATGAAAAGAGTATCCGCTTTATGGGAGCTGGTGAGAGAGCCACATATGAAGAAGCTGTCAGAAAGCATGAGGCTGCTATCGGTAGAGAGCTGGATATGTTTGAAGAGCAGAAGTTTTTTGATGAAAGATTTACAGATATGCAGTGGTTACCGGATCGATGGACCCGTGGCACTACTGAACTGGCTATAGAAATATTTGTTCCTGCCAATTTGTGGGAGAAAGCTGGCGAGAAGCTTATTACGAAAGCCGTGGTGCCGCTGTACAAGCATGGTATCAAGCCTGTCTGGAAAGGTGGTACACAGTATCTGCCTGGAATAGGTGAGATAGTGGAGTTTGTCACTCCAGATGTTGTGCAGAGGATGTTTGCGCGAACACCTAATTTAAGTAAGGTAAGTACCAGCGACCTCATCAAATATTACGACTCTGCTCTTCCGTTGAGAGACAGCACGGCATGGGAGCGACTGGTTCTAGAATCACCTGATGGAACTGTTTCTCCAGGGGATATTCAACGCAGCAATATAGATGTACATATATCAAGAACTGTTCCCCGTGGTGGTGCTGATTTCAGTAGCCTGACTCCTGCGGAGAGAGAGGCTCTTCTCAGGGAAGTAAATGAGGCCAGTGCTGCTGCTGATAAAGAGCTTAATGAAATTCTTGCTGAACTCAAGAAGCGTGACATAATCGGGGAAGAGTACATAACAGAAGCGGAAACCGGAAAAGACTTTACAGCATATGTGTTCCACGGAAGTGGACGCAGTAATATGGAGGCAGCATACTCCGACTGGGGTACACGGCAGGCGATTCTTGGCGATGGTCTCTATGGCAGTCCATTCAGGGAATTTGCTGAAGGCTTTGGCCCTAATCTTGAAGTCATCCCGATAAATCTGAAAAATCCACTTGTCATAAGTACTGATACTGAGTGGGGGACTCTAACAAAACGGGCAGGTTTGTTCAGTCATATGCCTGCCGGTCCTGACGAGATTACGGCCCTTCGCAACGTGATTATAGAGTCCGGCTATGACGGTCTTGTAATTCGTGTGCCGGAAGACGAGATAATCGGAAAGCGCCTTCAACAGGCATTCAGCTTTGACACGGTTGTCAAACTTGATGATCCACGCCTGCTGGATGAGACCCTGGACATTGTGGATGTGGCAAAAGTACATGATTTAATGGATGTCTGGAGAGCTACTCGTGGCGGTCCCATACCTGTAGACAATGCCCGTGGTATTTCCCAGAGACTTGGGATATCAGAAAGTCATGTTACCCGTATCATGGAAGATCTGGAGCAGAAAGGACTTGTACGCAAGACAGATGAAAGAACATGGTACGACCAGCCTGAATGGGCAGCAAGCCCAACTAAGGAACCAAAAGTTGTTCAAACAATTGAAGAACTGGAAACTAGAATTGCTAATGTACAACGGCAGTTAAAATCCGAAAAACCAGATGAATTTGCTGAATACTATGAACGCTTTAAAGACGACCCATATGCGGGGTTAAAAATACCTGAAGGAATATTTGATGCAGAAATGGAA
>Ga0114910_1001478_pt1 | contig 11078 bp, 9 predicted proteins | sample MalvireepMed_908_FD_83500 | JGI IMG/M metagenome (GOLD analysis project Ga0114910, IMG submission 83500) | Marine viral communities from the Global Malaspina Expedition - Malaspina viral metaG DeepMed_908 | ecosystem: Environmental > Aquatic > Marine > Oceanic | place: Mediterranean Sea...
AGCCCTCTGCCGCGGAATTCACCGCCGACGATCCGCACCAGGTCCACGTCCCTTTCCTGAGGCCGGTTTGCCGCCCCGGCTGTCGCCCGAAGGCTTGCCGCCCGACGGTTTTCCCGCGCCCTTTGGAGGGCCATCATACGACTTTGCGCCGCCGGTCTTGCTGAACGGCTTCGCGCCAGGCTTGGATCCAGGCTTCTTGAAGTCCCGTGGTGCATTGCCCTGGTCACCCTCGGGTGCCGGACGCGGCTTTGACCGGCCCTTGGGAAAGCTGCCGCGACGGGTGTCGGCGCGCTGATCGGCGCGGCCCGGCTTGCGCTCGGATGCTTCTCCGCCGCGCTCGGCAGCGTCCTTCCTGTTTTCGTTGACCGGGCGCGCTCCCGGCGCCATCCAGACATTGGTGGCGCGGCTGCGTTGCACAAAGCTGCGCTTGGCGGGCTTGCTGCCCGGCTCCTCGTTGCGGCCACCACCGGGCTTTTCCCCTCTGGGGGCGCCAAACGGCTTGCGCTCGCCGCGATCGCGATCCGGTCCCCTGTCGCGGTCGCGATCCTTGCCGAACGATTTTCCATCGCGCTCGGGACGACCCGGCTTGGTGTCCAGCCGGGCGCGGGCGCGCTCGGTTTTTTCCGAAGCCGAGATCCATTCGCGTTGCGCCGGTTTGACAGCTGCCTTGGGTTTGGCTTCCGGCTTTGGCGGAGCGAGGTGCTCGCTCAGTGGCGCTTCGAAATTGGCGCCGGATTCTTCGATCATGCGTTCGCCGAGCTGCTCGCGCAGTGTCCGGCTCTTGATCTCCACCACGTCGCCTTCACGGATGTCACCAAGCTGGAAAGGCCCGAAGGAAATGCGGATCAACCGGTTCACGTCGAGACCGAGCGCTCCAAGCACATTCTTGATCTCGCGGTTCTTGCCTTCGCGCAAGCCCATGGTGATCCAGACATTGTGCCCCTGCTTGCGGTCAAGTGTGGCCTCGATGGCGCCATAAAGGACGCCCTCGACCGCTATGCCGTCTTTCAACTCGTCAAGCCGTGCCTGGTCGATATCGCCATAGGCGCGAACGCGGTAGCGCCTCAGCCAGCCGGTCTGCGGCAGTTCCAGCGTGCGGGCCAGGCCACCGTCATTGGTCAGCAGCAAGAGGCCTTCAGTGTTGATGTCGAGCCGGCCGACGGTCAACACGCGCGGCAGATGCTTGGGCAGTCTGTCGAAAACGGTTTCGCGGCCCTCGGGATCCTTGTTTGTCGTCACCAGGCCTGCGGGCTTGTGATAAACCCAGAGCCGGGTGCGCTCTATCCTGCCGATCACCTCGTTATCGACCTCGATCCGGTCGGAAAGCGAGACAACAACGGCTGGCGATTCCAGGGTCTTGCCATTGACCTTGATCCGCCCCTCGGCAACCATTCGCTCGACATCGCGGCGCGATGCCACGCCGACGCGCGCCAGGATTTTGGCTATGCGGCCGCTCTCGACAGCACCGTCTGTGGCCGCTTCCGGGGCTTTTGATGGTTTCGGGGTGCCGCGTTTGGGCTTGTCTTGTTCTGTCATTTGTTGTTTGCCTGCCTCTACAGCGCGTGCTGCGTTCCTTGAAGATCGCAAGTGCACTGTAACATGTTTGGTTTGGCGATACGTCGTTCGACAGATCGGTTCTGTTGTCATGGGGTATGGCCGCTTAATTCGCTGTCTATCAGGTTGGACGTGCGGGGTTAAGGGGTTTCATGCATGGTCTTACTGCAACAGGACGATTGATGATCAACAACGGCTATATGGATTTGGCGCTCGAAGAAGCGCGCGATGCGGCAGACCGCGGCGAAGTTCCGGTGGGAGCCGTGATCGTGCGCAATGGAGTTGTCCTCGCGCGCGCAGGCAACCGCACCCGCGAACTCAACGACATTACCGCCCATGCGGAAATTCTGGCAATCAGACAGGCGGCTGGAGCGCTCAGAAGCGAACGGCTGACTGACGCCGATCTCTATGTCACCCTGGAGCCCTGCACCATGTGCGCGGCAGCAATTTCGTTCGCCCGATTGAGACGGCTCTATTTTGGAGCGGAAGACGAGAAAGGCGGCGCGGTGACAAGCGGGGTGCGGTTTTTCAACCAGCCGACGTGTCATCATCAACCCGAAATCTATCCCGACATCGCCTCAGAGGACGCGACAATATTGCTGAAAAGCTTCTTCAAGGGCCGCCGTTGAACCACCCGGTCCGATGAAGGAATAGGGAAAGTCAGCTGGCACCAGAATTGGCAAGAGCTAAGGAACCGATGGCCGCGGCCTCTTACCAGGGCCACCATTTTCGTTTGCCGGTCCCGGCCTTCTTGGCTTCTGAAATCCGTCGCCGCTCCTTGGCGCGTTCAGGCTCTCCCAAGTCACCGACCGGCGCGGTTTCGGATGGCTGACGATAGGTCAACGGAGGATCGGACAGGAATCTGCGGCGATCTGAATAAGCGCCCTTCTCAATTTGTCTGCGCTGCCTGAACTCCGCACCCTGGCTGGTGTTGTTGTTGCCAAATTTTTCCGGGGCCGCTTGTTCACCCTTGTTTCGAACCGCGGGCTCGTAGGAACCGGCTGTTCCACTTCGTTGTGCCAGTGGTGACCGGTAAGCAGCATTGCCGGCATTGGCATCTGCTTCAGCAACCAGCCGGGCCCGTGTTTCTTCGGGTGATTCCACCCATTCAGGATTGTTTTCGGCAAGGTTTTGCTGAGGCGCTGGCAGGCTTGCTGTATCGGACGGCTTCACAATAGCAGGACGCGGCTTGTATTCGATATCCGCTCCCTTTCGGGGCGAGCCAACTGAGGCAATACTGCCAAGATCATCTATCAGCTGAGTGGTCGCTGGCGTTCCAGTGCCGTAGGTCGGGCCAAGACAACCTGACACTGTCAGGCTTGCAGCAATGATTGCGCCTATCGTCACGCCAGCGCGGTACTCGGTCTTCATTGTCATGCACAGGATCCCGTCTCGACACTCACTCGGTTTTGCACAGTTTGTCGCCGCACAATCCGGCCTTTTTCAGGCAGGGTTTTACCGGATTGGGACAGCAAGGGCAATTGACCCAGGCAATTTAGCCCATGAACCGGTTTTCGCGCTCACCGGACCCCGGATATCCGGGGTCCGGTGTAAAATCATAGCCGTCCCAGCGCCTTAAGTTCATGCAGGGCAGCAGCGTCACGCGCCGAAACATCGGGGAATTCCGGGTCGGACCCGACGTCGTCGGTGATCCGCCAGGACCGGGCGCATTTCACCCCTTCCGCAAGCACGGGTACGACGGCGACAGCCCCGACCTCGTCAATCCGGAACGCATCCTCAGGTCCGGCCACCGTCTCGATCTTCAGGCCCGAGGTGATGCAGACTTCAGAAAAATCGCTATCGCCGACCGCCTCTACCAGCGCCGGATCGGTGATGTAGACGACGGGTGCAGCCTCCAGCGACGAGCCTATACGCTTTTCGCGGCGTTCGACTTCCAGAGCGCCGGTGACGACACGCCGTACGGTGCGGATCTTTTTCCACTTGGAGGCAAGGGAATCGTCACGCCAGTCGCCGGGAACGTCCGGGAACTGTTCGAGATGGACCGATTCGGCATCCGGATGATGCGACAGCCACGCCTCTTCCATGGTGAAGGGCAACATCGGCGCCAGCCATGTCACCAGGCAATCAAAGATGGTGCGGATGACCTGAAGCGAGGCCTTGCGGCGCTGGCTCGACGGGGCGTCACAATAGAGCACATCCTTGCGGACATCGAAGTAGAATGCCGAGAGCTCGATATTGGCAAAATCGGTCAGCGCACGGGAAATGCGTTTGAAATCGAAATTGTCATAACCGGTGCGCACCAGCTGATCGAGTTCGCAGAGCCGGTGCAGCATCAGCCGCTCGAGTTCCGGCATCTGGGATGCGGTCATGGTTTCACCGGTATCGTGGGCCAGCGTGCCGAGCATCCAGCGGATGGTGTTGCGCAGTTTGCGGTAGGCATCGATGTTGGTCTTGATCACGGTTTTGCCGAGGCGCTGATCTTCCCAATAATCGGTGTTCATCACCCACAGGCGCAGGATATCGGCGCCGGATTCCTTCATGATGTCCTGCGGAAACACCTGATTGTTAAGCGATTTCGACATCTTGCGGCCATCTTCGGCCATGGTGAAGCCATGGGTGATGACGGCATCGTAAGGTGCGCGTCCACGGGTGGCGCAGCTTTCGAGCAGCGACGAATGGAACCAGCCGCGGTGCTGGTCGGAGCCTTCGAGGTAGACATCGGCGGGCCATTTGAGATCCGGGCGATCTTCCAGTGTGAAGACATGGGTGCAGCCCGAATCGAACCAGACATCGAGAATGTCGGTGACCTGGATCCATTTTGGATCGCTGGCCAGATCGCCAAGGAACCGCTCACGGGCACCTTCGGCGAACCAGGCGTCGGCACCTTCGGCCTCAAAAGCTTCCAGAATACGGGCATCTACCGCCTCATCCAACAGCACATTGCCATCGACATCGGCGAAGACACAGATCGGCACGCCCCAGGCGCGCTGGCGCGACAGCACCCAGTCCGGACGGTCCTCGATCATGCCGCGCAGACGGTTCTGCCCGGCGGATGGCACAAAGCGGGTGTCTTCGATGCCCTTGAGTGCGCGTGAGCGCAGCGTGGTGCCATCGCCGAAATCCTTGTCCATATAGACAAACCACTGCGGCGTGTTGCGGAAGATAATCGGCTTTTTCGAGCGCCAGGAATGCGGATAGTCATGCTTGAGTCGGCCGCGGGCGAACAAATTGTCGGCATTGATCAGCGCGGTGATGACCGACTGGTTGGCGTCGCCCTTCTTGCCCTTGTCGTCGATCACGCGTGCCGGACCGCCTTCACGGTCCGGTCCGAGGCCGGGGGCGTCCTTGGTGTAGAAACCGGCGTCGTCGACAGTGAAAGGGATTGCGGAGGAGATGCCGCGCGCTTCGATCTCGCGGGCCGCATCCATCCAGGCTTCAAAGTCCTCGCGGCCGTGGCCGGGGGCGGTGTGGACGAAGCCGGTACCGGCATCATCTGTGACATGATCGCCGGCGATCAGCGGAACGGCGAAATCATAACCGCCGCCGAGGCCCTTGAGCGGGTGCGACACGACCATGCCTTCGAGATCACTCGCCTTGACATCGGAAAGACGCTTGAACGCGAGCTTGGCCTTGGCGAAGCATTCCTCGGCCAGCGCGTCGGCGAAAATCAGTTTCTCACCAGCCTGCGGGCCGAAATCATTTTCTGCTGCCGCCACTTCATAAAGGCCGTAGCTGATGCGCGACGAAAACGACACTGCACGGTTGCCAGGGATGGTCCACGGCGTCGTGGTCCAGATGACGACGGAAGCGTCTCGCAGTTCATCCGAACCGCCTGCCAACGGGAACTTCACCCAAATCGTATCGCTCTCATAAGTCTGGTATTCGACCTCGGCCTCGGCCAGAGCCGTGCGCTCGACCACCGACCACATGATCGGCTTGGAGCCGCGATAGAGCTGGCCGGATCTGGCGATTTTCAGCAATTCGCCGGCAATACGGGCTTCGGATTTGAAATCCATGGTCTTGTAGGGTTTGTCGAAATCGCCTTCGATGCCCAGGCGCTTGAACTCCTCGGACTGCACATCGACCCAGTGCTGCGCCCAGTTACGGCATTCCTGACGGAACTCGATCATCGCCGCCGGATTTTTCAGATCGGGCTTCTCCTTGCCCTTTGAGCGATAATTCTCTTCCTCGATCTTCCACTCGATCGGCAGGCCGTGGCAATCCCAGCCCGGAACGTAGTTGGAATCAAAGCCACGCATCTGGAACGAGCGGGTGATCACATCTTTGAGGATCTTGTTGAGCGCGTGGCCGATATGGATGTTGCCGTTGGCATAGGGCGGGCCGTCATGCAGCACATATTTGGGACGACCTGCAGAGGTTGAGCGCAGCTTGTCGTAAAGCCGCATTTCCTGCCAGCGCGCCACGAGCTCAGGTTCCATCTGCGGAAGGCCACCGCGCATGGGAAAATCGGTTTCCGGCAGGTTGAGCGTTTTGGAGTAGTCGAAAGTGTCGTTGGTGTCGGTCATGGTGTCGCAATCTTTTGGGCCGGTGGCCCGTGGTGGACAGTGTATCGGATTATACGGAAGCGGGGCGCGTGATCACGCCGAAATGCCCGGTCTCCAGCGAGCGCAGCTCAGCGGGAAACCGGGACCATAATTCGTATCGGCGGAGAGCCTATGATCGGGACGACCGTGGTCATGGTACGGGTACATACTGCTTTTTGTGGCGCGTGAAAAGGAGATTGCGCGCAGCTTTCCATTTCCTACATCCCCGGCTTGAGCCGGTCATAAATCAGCTTTCGCATCAGCGCGGTGACCGGCTTGGGGGCGATCCTGCCGATGACTGCGAAGAGGCGGTTGCCCGAGCCGGGAATCGACGTCTTCCGACCGGCGAGCGCATCAGCGAGGATCAGCTTCGCCGCTTCGTCCGCATTCATGCGCTTGCTGGCATCGGCGCCTTCGGGCGCATGTTGCTCGGCGTGCTCAGTGTTCAGCGGACCGGGAAACGCCACAGTCAGAGTTACGCCTGCCGTCTTCGCGTATCTGCGCATGCTTTTGGCATAAACCGCCAGAGCATCTTTCGAGGCTGCGTAGCTCGCCGCGCCGGGATAGCCGGTGAAGTGAGACAGCGAGGAGACAAAAACCATTGCCGCACCGCGTTTTATCGCGCCTGTTTCGAACAGCCGGGCCGTGATCACCATCGGTGCTTCGGCGTTGATGCGGATCACATTCACATGGGCCTGCGCATCGATGCGTTCGAAACGCCCTGTAGCATTGATGCCGGCATTGAGAAAAACCAGATCATAGGGACCGGAGGCGATCAATTTAGGCATCGCATTGTCAAGCTCGGTCCGGCTCGCCAGATCGCAGACGATATGATCAACCGGAACCTTGCCAGGCAGGGGGCGATCCCTGTCGAGGACAACCACGTTATGATCATTGGCCTGGAGCCAGCTCACGGCCGCGGCACCGAGGCCGGCGCTGCCTCCGGTGACGAGCGCGCGTTTGCGAGCCGGCATCACAGCCGCCTGCCGGTATAGGCACCGCCATTGAGGTATCTGACCCAGGACAGCGTCACAGGCGAACGCCGTGCAGCGATCGCCGAAGCCATCATCGACGCCACATCGTCGGGCGCCAGAAACAGGGATCGCATCAGGCCGGGATCATATCCTGCCTTCTCATGCATGTCGGTTTTGGCCGGGCCGGGATGCAGCACCTGAACCGACACGGCACCCTTCCATTCGGACCTGAGTGCGCGCGCCAGTCCGTGCAGTCCGGCTTTGGATGCGGCATAGGCAGGAATGGTCGCAGATCCCTTATGCGCCACAGACCCGATCAGTGTCAGGGTCCCCCGGGATTTCTCCAGCAACGGATACAATGCCTGGGCCTGTAACAGGGCGGCCAGCAGGTTTACATCCAGGCTCCGGCGAATTGCCTCTGTGCTGTCAACGCCGTCCGCCGGAGCAGTTCCGGTACCGGCATTGAGGACGGCGTTATCCAGACCATCCCAGCCAAACTCGCCAATGCCGCGGACGAGCGCCCGGGCGGAGTTTTCCGGGTCGTCCTGATCCGCAACCACATAGCCAGCGCCGGGCGGCAGGGTTCCGGCAACTTCATCTTGAGATTTGCGGCCGGAGAGCAGCAGCGTGTGGCGCCGGGCAAGTTTCTTGGCGAGTGCAAGGCCCAGACCTGCGTTGCCGCCGGTGATCAGGATGCGGCGCGACTTCGCGCCAATCATCCCGCAGCCCCGAAAGTCAGCCTGGCATCGAGCGGAGACAGGGGCTGCAGCGACCCCAGCACGGCCCTCGCCTCGGCTTCGTCTATGTTCATTTGCGCCACCAGCTCATCGAGACCATCAAATTTTTCCTCGCCGCGAAGCCTCGAGACGAAAGAAACAGTGCAGTCTTCACCATAGAGATCGCCGGAGAAATCGAACAGGTAAGTCTCAAGCAGCAAGGCAGCGCCGTCCTCGGCGACCGTTGGCCGCCGGCCAAAACTCGCCACTCCGTCATGAACCGCTCCGTCGGCGCGGCGGAAGCGAACCGCATAAATACCCGGCATCAAACCGTTTTCGGGCGGCAGCGCCATATTTGCTGTCGGGTAGCCCAGCGTGCGTCCGAGTTTCTTGCCGTGAAGCACCTGGCTCGAAACCGCATAGCGATAGCCGAGCAGGGCGTTTGCCTCCACCACATCGCCGCCCGCCAAAGCATCGCGGATCCGGCTGGACGACACAACCTCGGCATTCTCGTTCTGAAACTGCTCGACCAGCGTGACGCCGAAGCCGTGTCTGACACCAGCCCTCATCAGGTATTCGGGATTGCCTTCCCGTCCCTTGCCGAAATGGAAATCGTAGCCCGTCACCACATGGTGAACCCCAAGATGCCCGCACAGGATACCGGTAACAAATTCTTCCGCGCTTTGGGATGAGAATGCCTTGTCAAAGGTCTGCTCGACGATCGCATCAAAGCCGAGCTGCCCCAGAATCATGGCCTTCATCGGCGCTGGTGTCAGCCGGAAAACCGGCTGGTCGGGACGAAAAACGGTTCGTGGATGCGGCTCAAAACTCAGCACGACGGAAGACACGCCGGCAGCCTGGGATATTTCCGTGGCGCGGGCCAGAACAGCCTGATGGCCACGATGGACGCCATCAAAATTGCCGATCGCCACAACGCCGCCCTTCAATTGGCTCGCGAATGCTTCGGCATCGTCAAACCGCTGCGCCATGTCTTTCGTTCTTTCGCTGGTCTCAGGCAAGCCATTCCATCCAGTAAGCTGGGGCCACGCCTTCTGCGTCCAGGAAAGCCTGCAGCCGGGCTTCATTGGTTACCCGGCCGTCGAGATACTGGTTGGCATGAATTCCGCGTGCGATGAAAACCGCATCTATCCCATTGTCCAAAGCCCCCCGAATGTCGGTTTGCACACCGTCCCCTATGGCCAGCGCGCGCGCCTTGTCCGCATCTCCGCGGATGGCCTCTGCCCGGGCCATTGCCTCGCGGTAGATCGGCGCATGAGGCTTGCCAGCAATCCGGGTTTCACCGCCGAGCTGCACATAAAGATCCGCCAGCGCGCCTGCACAAGGCACGAGACGATCACCGCGCTCAACAAGGCGGTCTGGGTTCGCGCAGATGAGAGGAAGGCCCCGCGCGCTCAATCCGGTGAGCAGGCTGCGGTAATCTTCAGCGGTCTCGATTTCATCATCGAAAAGCCCGGTACACAGCACCGCCGCCGCTGAATCCGGCTCGACCAGCTCCACATCAAGCCCTTCGACCAGCGCCAGATCACGTTCCGGTCCGAGAAAATACAAAGATCGAGGTGCATCTTTGACCAGCTGCCGCGTCACATCTCCAGATGTCACGATGTCGTCCCAGCAGTCTGGATCGACACCGATTACATCGAACTGGCGGATGACACCGTCAGCCGGGCGCGGTGAATTGGTGATAAGAATGACAGTCTGTCCGCGCTGGCGAGCCGCTTTCAGCGCCTCAACAGAAAGCGGAAAGGGGTTGACGCCATTGTGGATGACGCCCCATACGTCGCACAACAAGATGTCGGCGCTGCCGGTCAACTGATCGAGATCGGTAATCTTGCGTGCCATGAGCGAATGGTTCCTTTCGGCCCAACGATGTCGCCCAGCTGGCCCTTGATTACAAGACCCCGCTGTAAAAATGGCAGTGAGGCGCAAAAACATCCGATTGGAATGTTCCCCAATATCTTGACTCTTGGTCCTGGCACCCCTATCTCGGCGTCGTTAGCACTCTGCAGAGGTGAGTGCTAACGACATCTTCATGGGGCCCATTCGGGGTTCTCAGCCGCTTCTGTCATTCGATCAAGGACTATAGACAATGGCAAAAACCAAGTTCCGTCCGCTCCACGACCGCGTTGTCGTTCGTCGTGTTGAGTCCGAAGAAAAAACAAAAGGCGGGATCATCATTCCGGATACCGCCAAGGAAAAGCCGCAGGAAGGCGAAATTATCGCTGTCGGCTCCGGCAACCGCGACGAAGCCGGCAAGCTTGTGGCGCTCGACGTCAAGGCTGGCGACCGTGTGCTGTTCGGCAAATGGTCCGGCACTGAAATCAAGCTTGATGGCGAAGACCTTCTGATCATGAAGGAAAGCGACATCATGGGCGTTCTCGGCTAAGCCAAGATTTCCGTCCAGTTAAAAATCCAATTCGCCTCAACACGATGGGCCTCAGGCCCGGGAGTTAAGTTAAATGGCTGCTAAAGAAGTTAAATTCGGTCGTAACGCCCGCGAGAAAATGCTCCGCGGCGTCGACATTCTGGCTGATGCCGTCAAGGTAACGCTGGGCCCCAAGGGCCGTAACGTCATCATCGACAAGTCGTTCGGCGCACCGCGCATCACCAAGGACGGCGTCACCGTCGCCAAGGAAATCGAACTCGAAGACAAGTTCGAAAACATGGGCGCACAGATGGTGCGTGAAGTTGCGTCGAAGACCAACGACATTGCCGGCGACGGCACCACCACTGCAACTGTTCTGGCCCAGGCAATCGTCCGCGAAGGCGGCAAGGCTGTTGCTGCCGGCATGAACCCGATGGACCTGAAGCGCGGCATCGACATGGCCGTGACTGAAGTCATCGCTGACCTTCAGAAGAAGGCCAAGAAGATCAAGACCTCGGCTGAAGTCGAACAGGTCGGCACGATCTCGGCCAACGGCGAAAGCCAGATCGGCAAGGACATTGCCGAAGCCATGCAGAAGGTCGGCAACGAAGGCGTTATCACCGTCGAAGAAGCCAAGACCGCTGAAAGCGAACTCGAAGTCGTTGAAGGCATGCAGTTCGACCGCGGCTACCTGTCGCCTTACTTCGTGACCAACCCCGACAAGATGGTTGCCGATCTCGAAGACGTCTACATCCTTCTTCACGAAAAGAAGCTCTCGAACCTGCAGGCCATGCTGCCTGTGCTCGAAGCTGTTGTGCAGACTTCCAAGCCGCTGCTCATCATCTCGGAAGACGTTGAAGGCGAAGCGCTTGCTACGCTCGTGGTCAACAAGCTGCGTGGCGGCCTGAAGATCGCGGCCGTCAAGGCACCGGGCTTCGGCGATCGC
>Ga0114910_1001480_pt1 | contig 11070 bp, 9 predicted proteins | sample MalvireepMed_908_FD_83500 | JGI IMG/M metagenome (GOLD analysis project Ga0114910, IMG submission 83500) | Marine viral communities from the Global Malaspina Expedition - Malaspina viral metaG DeepMed_908 | ecosystem: Environmental > Aquatic > Marine > Oceanic | place: Mediterranean Sea...
CCCCGCCTTCGCGGATCCGCGCGCTCCAGCATCCGCTGGATCGGGTGCTCTACCATCCGCTGGCGGACCGGCTGGCGCGCCGTCTCGCGCGCACTTGCGCCACGCCGACGATGGTTTCTATCGCAGGTGGTCTGGCGGTGGCGCTGGCGGGTGTCGCCTATATCCAGCCGTGGTGGCCGTGGAGCGTGCTTGCCGGGCTGCTGATTCACATGAGCTGGCATGTGCTCGACGGCGCGGACGGCGCGCTGGCGCGGCTGACGGGGCGCGCAGGCCCGGCGGGCGAAGCGATCGACGGGGCGTGCGACTATGCGGGCCACGCCGCGCTGTACCTGACGCTCGCGATTGCGTGGTTCGACCGGACGGGCTGGTGGATTTTCGCGCTGGGCACCGCCGCCGCAGCGAGCCGCATCGTGCAGGCGAATTTCTACGAGGTCCGGCGGCGCCAGTTCATGGCATGGGTGCACGGCGTCCCCTGGCTACGCAGCACCGAACCGGGGGCTGCTGTGCCGCTCGGCGGCCTCGTGCGTGCCTATCTGTGGCTTGCGGGGATGCTAACGCCCGACGACAGGCGGATCGACCGGCTGGTTGCCGACCCGGTCCATGGCGCGCAGGCCCGTGCGGCACTGGCGGCCCTCGGCCCCGCGCGGCTGAGCGGCAGCGCGTTGCTGGGCGCGAATATCCGCACGCTGGCGCTGGGCGCAGCGATGGCGGCGGGATCGCCCGTGTGGTATTTCCTGTACGAGATCGTGGTGCTCAACATCGTGCTCGTGCTGGCGATCCGCCGTTCGACGCGAGCGCTCGACGCGATCCGTCCCGCCGGTCAGGCGGCGGCCAGCACCTTGCGATAGACCGCCAGGTTGGCGCTGGCGAAATCCGCCCACCGCAATTCCTGCGCACGCTTGAGACCGCGCTCCGTCAGGTCCGCCGCGAGCTTTTGGTCCTCCACCACGCGGCGAAGGGCGGCGGCGATCGCGCCGGTATCGTGCGGATCGACCAGCAGCGCTGCGCCGCCCGTCACCTCGGGCATGGCGGAAAGGTCGCTGGTGACGACCGGGCAGCCGCTCGCCATCGCTTCGGCCAGCGGCAGGCCGAAGCCTTCGCATAGCGAGGGATGAAGCAGCGCGAGGGCGCCATTATAGAGCGCGGCAAGCGCGGAATCGTCCATCGGCGGCAGGAAGCGGACGCGATCCGCAATTCCGAGGCTCGCGGCCAGCCGAGCCAGCGCGGCGTTGCCCGGCCCGCGCCTCTGGACCAGCACCAGCTTCATATCCGCACGGGCCGCGAATGCCTGCGCGAAGCCGCGCAGCGCGTGTCCGTGGTTCTTGTACGGCGCGAATTGCCCGACCGTGAGGATGTAGGCGTTTTTGCGCAGGTCCCACTTGCCGAGGATGGCGGGATCGACCGGACGGGGCGCAAAATCCTCCGACACGCCGGGCCGTGCGGTGAACGTCTTTTCCTCCAGCCCGGCGTCTCTGGCGACGATCGCATTGCGGGTCGCATCGCTCACCGTCAGAATCGCGTCCGAGCGGCGCAGCGCGTGGCGAATGCCATGGGCATAGAAGCGCCGTTCGACCTGGCCCCATGCGCGCGGGTTGCACCAGTGCGGCCGGTCGAGCCACATCAGGTCGTGGATCGTGGTGACGCAGGGCATGGCAAGGCCATGCGGCAGGATGTTCGACGGGGCGTGGAACAGGTCGACGCCGCGCAGGTCGACATGCTGCGGCAACCGCCACTGCGAAACCGGGCCATTGGTCTCGAACGCGACCGGGATTTCGCTGACATTGGCTGCATGAGAGAGCGGGCCCGGATGCGTGCGATGGCGCAGGAAGCGGAAATGCAGATCGGGTGCGAGACCCGGCAGATGATCGACCAGCGCCTGCACCACGCGCCCGATCCCGCTGGGGCGGTCACGGATATAGCGGCAATCGAGGCAGACGATCGGCATGTGGCAAAATTCCGACAAGCGGTGGCGAATTGCATTGTCGGCAACGCGTGCGCTGCGCGCAAGAGCTTGGAAATCGCGCGAATACCGATATGTGACAGCTTCGGCGTTCGTAGCGAACATCGAAGTGCATATGCTATGCCGCCGCTTTCGAGCGCGCAGTCTTGCGACCGGGCCCTCCCGCCGCGAGTGCTGAACATGGGAATTCCGGCCCGCCCGACCGCCGTGGCACAAGACCGGATCGAGGTAGGACCCGAATGTCGCCAATTCGCGTGGCCATCGTCGGCATTGGAAACTGCGCCAGTTCGCTGGTGCAGGGAACGCAGTTCTACACGCGCGATCCGTCCGCGCCGGGCATGATCCACCGCGACATCGCAGGCTATCGGGCGAGCGACGTGGACTATGTCCTCGGCATCGATGTCGATGCGCGCAAGGTGGGCCGCGACATCGCCGAGGCGATCTTTGCAGAGCCGAACAACACGACCGTTTTCTGCCGCGATGTGCCCGCCACCGGCGCGCGCGTCATGCGCGGGGCGGTGCTGGACGGGGTTGCGCCGCATATGGCCGAAGGCGGCGCGCGCGGTTTTTCGATCGATCCGGGGCCCGATGCTACCCATGAGCAGATCGTCGCCGCGCTGCGAGAATCGCGCTCAGACATCCTCGTCAATTTCCTGCCCGTGGGATCGCAGGAGGCGGCCGAGTTCTACATGGAGTGCGCGCTGGAGGCGGGCGTCGCGGTGGTCAACTGCATCCCGGTCTTCATCGCCAGCGATCCCGAATGGGAAGCGCGCTTTCGCGAACGCGGGCTGCCGATCGTCGGCGACGACATCAAGGCCCAGGTCGGCGCGACCATCGTCCACCGCACGCTGATCGGCCTGTTCGAAGAGCGCGGCGCGACGGTGGAGCGGACCTATCAGCTCAACACCGGCGGCAATACCGACTTCATGAACATGCTCGACCGGCAGCGGCTGGCGAGCAAGAAGTTCTCCAAGACCGAAGCCATCCAGGCGGTCCTTGCCGACCGCTTGGCGGACGAGAATATCCAGATCGGCCCGGCGGATTTCGTACCGTGGCAAAAGGACCGCAAACTGGGCTTCATCCGTCTCGAAGGGACGCAGTGGGGCGAGGTTCCGATGGATATCGAGATCCGCCTGTCGGTGGAGGATAGCCCCAATGCCGCCGCCTGCGTGATGGACGCGATCCGGATCTGCAAGCTCGCGCTCGACCGGGGCGATGCGGGCGCGCTGGTCGGGCCGAGCGCGTACTATTGCAAACATCCCCAGCAGCAGCTGCCCGATGATGTGGCGGGCCGCATGCTCGGCGACTATCTCGCCAGCGATGCGCGCCCCGTAAAGGTCGCGTGACCAGCCGCGCGGGTGTGAACGATGCCCTCGTGCTGGCCGCCGGATATGGCAGCAGGCTGAGCGATATCGCCCCGTCGAAGCCGCTGGCGCAGGTCCACGGCGTCCCGCTGATCGAGATCGCGATCCGCCAGTTGGCCGGGGTGGGCGTGCAGCGCGTCGCGGTCGCGACCGGCTATCGGGCGGACGAGGTCGAGGCCGCGCTGCCCGCCATCGCCCGGCGCGCCGGTGTGACGGTGGAGGCGCGGCGGGTGCCGGATTTCCGCAAGCCGAACGGGCATTCGGTCATCGCGGGAAGCGCCGGTTTCGACGGTCGCTATCTGCTGGTGATGGCGGACCACATCCTGTCGCACGAACTCCTCTCCACTCTCGTCGCGCGCGCGCCCGTAGATGCCGACGCCACGCTCGCCATCGATCGGCGCGTCGGATCGCCCTTGGTCGATCCCGAGGACGCGACATGGGTGCGGCTGGGGGAGGGCACTGCCATCGCGCGGATCGGCAAGGGGCTCGCGAAATACGATGCGGTGGACTGCGGTGCCTTCGTCGCCGGGCCCGCGCTGTCGCGCGCCATCGCCGCCGCCCTCGGGAACGGGCAGCCAGGCTCGCTCTCCGACGGGATGCAGCGTCTCGCCGACACGGGCCGGGCGCAAACGGTCGATATCGGCGAGGCGTGGTGGATCGATGTCGACGATGCAAAAGCGTTGCGCCAGGCAGAGGCGCAGGTTCGCCAGTATCTGCCGCAGGTTTTCGACCCGCAGGGCGCGCGCGTGTGAGCGGCGCGACCCTCCTCGATGTCACGCGCATGGCCGCGTGGTGCTGGAGCGGCCGTCCGCCGACCGGCCTCGACCGGGTCTGCCGTGCGTATGCGCGCCACTTTGCACACGACGCGCGGGCCGTCATCCAGATCGCGGGCCGGGCACGGGCGCTGGATCGAGATCGGTCGGCGCGGCTGTTCGAGGCCTTCGAAGGTTCGCTGGGGAGTTTCCGCAAGACCCTGGTGCGCGTGCTCGCCATGCCGCAATCCGGCCGCTCGGTGGACGAAAGGGCCGTCTATCTCAATGTCGGCCATTCGGGCTTCGATCGCGCGGCGCATTGGCGTGCGGTGGAAGGAATGACGGCGAAGCGCGTCTACCTGCTGCACGACCTGATCCCGATCACGCATCCGCAGTTGACCACACCGCACAAGGCGGCGCGCCATCGCGAACGGGTGTGCAAGGCCCTGGCGCGCGCGGACGGGATCGTCACCAACTCGCACGCGACGGCGGGCGATCTCGTCGCATTCGCGCAGGAGCAGGGGCTCACCCCGCCACCGATCCTCGCCGCGCCGATCGCGGCGCAGCCTCTGCCTCGGGTCGGCGAAGCTCCGGCTTCTTCGCGCCCCTATTTCCTTTGCATCGGGACTATCGAACCGCGCAAGAATCACGCCCTGCTGCTGCGCGTCTGGCAGCGCCTGATCGAGCGGATGGGCGAGGATACCCCGCATCTCATCCTTGCGGGCAAGCGCGGCATCGGGGCATCCGCCATCCTCTCCAGCCTGCGGGAAGACCCACGGCTGCAGCGGTTCGTCGCCGTCCGACCGGGCCTGTCCGACAAGGAGCTCGGCACGCTGCTGGATGGCGGGCGGGCGCTTTTGTTCCCCACGCTGGCGGAGGGCTTCGGGCTGCCGGTCGTCGAAGCCTTGCAGGCGGGCGTGCCGGTTATTGCGAGCGACCTGCCCGCCCTGCGCGAAGGATCGCAGGGCATCGCCACGCTGCTCGATCCCGCCGACGAAGACGCATGGCTCGACGCAATCTGCAACCATTGCGGGGAGGGCGTGGATCGCGCGCGCCAGCTGGCCGCAATCGCCCGGTTTCGCACCCCGACATGGGCCGATCATTTCGAAGCGGTGGAGGAATGGCTGGCCAAGCTTCCCGCCCGGCGGCTAGACCGGCGGGAGGGGGGCGGTGCCGGGCGCACGCCCATGGGCAATGGGACGCAGGATCGGGCATGGCAGTGTTGAACCGTCTGAAGGCTGTCAGCCCGCTGTTCCTCGGCGTGGTCGCGCTGCCGACCCTGATCGCGATCGCCTATTTCGGCTTTCTTGCGCAGGACGTGTACGTTTCGGAATCGCGCATTCTTGTGCGCAGTCCGGAAAGGTCCGACATCTCGCCGCTCGGCTCGGTCCTGGGCTCGGGCGCGCTGACCGGGGCAAGCGAGGAACGCAACGCGGTGCGCGAATTCCTGCGCTCGCGCGATGCGTTGACCAAGATCAACGAGGATGGCTTCGTGCGCGAGGCCTATGGCAATCCCCGCATCTTCTGGGGCGACCGCTTCGGTGCGCTGACCGGCGACAGCACCGAACAGCTTTACGAATATTTCGAAAAGAAGATGACGCTGGAAGACGGCGATGCCGCCCTGATCCTGCGCGTGCGGGTGGAAGCCTTCGCGCCGCAGGATGCCCAGACCATCAACGAGAGGTTGCTGCGCCGCTCGGAAGAGCTGGTCAACGAACTCTCCACCCGCGCACGCGACGATGCGATCGCCTTCGCCCAGCTCGAGGTGGCCGAGGCGCGCGAGCAGGCGCGTGGTGCCTCGCTCGCGCTCGGGCGGTTCCGCGATTCCGAACGGATCATCGACCCCGAATTGCAGGCGCGGGTCGGCTTGCAGACGATCTCGCAACTGCAGGAAGAGCTGATGGCCGCGCGCACGCGCCTGCTGCAATTGCGGACCTATACGCCCAACGCCTCGCAGGTGCCATTTTTGCAGACCCAGGTTCGCGAGCTGGAGCGTGAGATCGCGAAGGAAACCGCCAGGATAGCAGGCGGTTCGGGCTCGCTCTCCGCCAACTCCGCGCGCTTTCAGGAATTGCAGCTGGCATCGCAGTTCGCCGAACAGCAGCTGACCATCGCGCTGGCCTCGCTGCAGGAGGCGCGATCGGATGCGCGCCGCAAGCAGGCCTATGTCGAGCGTGTGGCAGAACCCTCGCTGCCCGACCACGCCACCGCGCCGCGGCGCATCCGCGGGATCTTCGCCACCCTGCTGCTCGGCCTGCTGGCGTGGGGTGTGCTCTCGATGCTGCTGGTCGGCATCCGCGAGCATCGCGAATGAGCAACTCCGCGAGCCACCCCGCGCCGTCGCTGGGCCACAGCCTGCGGGTTACGCGCCGCGTGCTCGGTGCGCTGCTCGTGCGCGAGATGCTGACCCGGTACGGGCGGCACAATATCGGCTTCCTGTGGCTGTTCGTGGAGCCGATGATCTTCACGCTGGGCGTCACCGCGCTGTGGACCGCGACCAAGACGATCCACGGCAGCGACCTGCCGATCGTCGCCTTCGCGCTGACCGGCTATTCCAGCGTGCTGCTGTGGCGCAACATGCCGGGCCGCTGCATTGGCGCGCTGTGGGCCAACCTGTCGCTGTTGTACCACCGCAACATCAAGGTGCTCGACATCTACCTTGCGCGGCTGCTGCTGGAATTCGGCGGGGCGACGATTTCCTTCGCCACGCTCTCGGTCCTGTTCATTGTGATCGGCATCCTCGATCCGCCGCAGGACATCATCCAGGTCGCCACCGGCTGGCTGCTGCTGGCGTGGTTCGGCGTATCCGTGGCGATCCTGCTGGGCGCGCTGTCGCACGAGAGCGAGCTGGTGGAGAAGCTGTGGCATCCGTTCTCCTACCTGCTGTTCCCGCTGTCGGGCGCAGCCTTCATGGTCGCCGCGCTGCCGCCCTTCGCGCAGGAGATCGTGCTTTATATCCCCACGGTGCACGGGGTCGAATATGTGCGCGAGGGCTGGTTCGGTGCGCGCGCGCGTGCGGTCTACGACCTGTCGTTCCTGATCAGCGTCAACCTCGTCCTGTCGGTCGCCGGGCTGATCGCGGTGCGCTGGGTTTCGCGCAGGGTGGTGCCCGAATGATCCGCGTGCGCGACCTGCACAAATCCTACCGCACGCGCTTCGGCACCAATCACGTGCTCAAGGGCATCGGCTTCGACCTTGCGATGGGAGAGCGGCTAGGCATCCTCGGCCGCAATGGCGCGGGCAAATCGACCATGGTGCGCCTCATCAGCGGGGCCGAGCGGCCGACCTCGGGCAGCATCGAGAGCGACCTGTCGATCTCGTGGCCGCTGGCCTTCGGAGGGGCCTTCCAGGTCCAGCTGACGGGGATCGACAATATCCGCTTCATCAGCCGCATCTACGAACAGGATTTCGAGGAGAACCTCGCCTTCGTGGAGCAGTTCGCGGAGCTTGGCCCCTATCTGCGCGAGCCGGTGCGGACCTATTCGTCGGGCATGCGCGCGCGGCTTGCCTTCGCCATCTCGATGATTATCGAATTCGACTGTTTCCTGATCGACGAGATCAGCGCGGTCGGCGACGCGCGCTTCCACGACCGCTGCAATTTCGAGCTGTTCGAAAAGCGCGCCGACCGCGCGATGATCATCATCTCGCACGATGCCGCCTATGTGCGCGACCATTGCAACCGCTGGGCGATCCTGCACGATGGCGATCTGAAACATTACGACGATTTCGAATTGGCCTATGCCGAGTTCAAAGAGCTGATCGGCTGGAAACCGCCGCCCGGCTGGAACGAACTGCAGGTATCGACGGCCTGATTTCCGGCCTGACTTTTTGGAAAAACGGACATGATCAGCAAACTCTTCAAAAAGCCGCAGAGCAAGACTCCGCCGAGCCTCGCGGTGTCGGATGTGACCGCGCCCGAACCCTGCCTGTGGGAACCTGTGTCGCAGGCGTGCACGCAGGCGCAGCTGGAAGAACCGCATTATTCGCACTGGTGCTCGCTCATCCGCGAAGCCCCGCGCATGCACCGCAAGCAGTGGGAATTCGCCTATATCCTCCAGGCGCTGCACATGCACGAGATGGTGGAAGAAGGGCGCCGGGGGCTCGGCTTCGGTGTGGGGAGGGAACCGCTGGCGGCGGTGTTCGCGAATCGCGACGTCGAAATCCTCGCGACCGACATGACCGCCGAGGCCGCGGCCGGCGCGGGCTGGATTGCGACCAACCAGCATATCGATTCCAAGCTGCTGCTGAACGAACGTGGGATCTGCGATCAGGAGAAGTTCGACCGGCTTGTCGATTTCCGCTTCATGGACATGAACAAGATCGACCGGTCGCTGTACGGCCAGTTCGATTTCACCTGGTCGGCCTGCGCCTTCGAGCATCTTGGCTCGATCGCGCAGGGCCTCGAATTCGTCGCCAATTCGGTCAAGTGCCTCAAGCCCGGCGGGATCGCGGTGCACACGACCGAGTTCAACTGTTCCTCCAACGACGACACGGTCGACAACAACCCCACCGTGCTGTTCCGCAAGCGCGACTTCGAACTGCTGGAACAGCGCCTGCGCAAGAAGGGCTGGGAAATCGAGTTCAACTTCAACCTGGGGGACCGCCCGCTCGACCACTATGTCGACGTGCCGCCGTTCAAGGATAGCGAACACCTCAAACTGCAGATCGAGGATTATACCGTGACCTCGTTCGGCATCCTCGTGCGCAGACCCTGAGGCAGGCGCACCACGTGGGCACGATCCTGATCGACGGGTACAATCTCGGGCTCGAAAAGGGCACCGGGGTCGCGACCTATGCGCGCAACCTCAGCTACGAACTGCATGAAATGGGCCACCGGGTCGCGGTGCTCTACGGCAATCGCGGCTCGCCCAATCGCGACGATCTGCTGTCCGAAATCGCCTTCTTCGACGGGCCGGTGGAACGCAATCGGCTGATCGAACTGATCGACCGGGCGCGGCAGGCGCTGCGCAGCCCGCTCGACTATCGGGCGCACCGCGTGCCGATCACCGGGCGGGTCGAAGCGCGCACCTTCTCCGCGCGGCTGCCTTTCTTCGATACGCTCTACAATGCCAACGAAATCTTCCACAATGCGCACGGCGCGTACTGGCTGTGGGGCAAGCGGGTCGGCGTGCGCATGCCCGAGCGGCCCGATCTGGCGCACTGGACCTATCCCCTGCCGGTCCATATTCCCAAGGTGCCCAATATCTACACGATGCACGATCTCGTGCCGCTCAAGCTGCCGTACACCACGCTCGACAACAAGCGGCGCTATCTCAAGCTGATGCGGCTGCTGGGCGAAAAGGCCGACCATATCGTCACCGTGTCTGAGAATTCGAAGCGCGATCTGGTCGAGCTTATCGGCATCCCCGAAAGCAGGATCAGCAATACCTATCAGTCGGTCCAGATTCCGGCGAAATTCCGCGACAAGCCCGAGGATCGGGTCGCGCGCGAGGTCGAAGGGGTGACAGGCTTCGGCTACAAGGAATACCTGCTGTTCTGGGGCTCGCTCGAGCCGAAGAAGAACATCGGCCGCATGATCGAGGCCTATATGGCGAGCAAGGTTTCGACCCCGCTGGTCATTATCGGCGCGCAGGCTTGGAAAGCGGAAAAGGAATTGGCGCTGCTGAGCGAGGGGGACCCCGAGAAAGGCCTGGTTTCCATGATCGAGCGGCGGCGCGGGGCGCGCAAGCGGATCGTGCGGTTGGACTATGCGCCTTTCGGTTTGCTGGTCAGCCTGATCCGGGGCGCGAAGGCCGCACTGTTCCCCTCGCTCTACGAAGGTTTCGGGCTGCCCGCGCTGGAGGCGATGCTGCTCGGCACGCCGGTGATCTGTTCGAACACCTCCTCGCTGCCCGAAGTGGTCGGCGATGCCGCGCGGCTGGTCGACCCTTACGACACGCAGGCGATCACCGCCGCGATCCGCGAGTTGGACGCCGATGCCGATCTGCGCGCCGAGCTGAGCGCGCGCGGCATCGCGCAGGCGCGGCTGTATAGCGCAGAAAATTACCGCGAGCGCCTGCGCGGCGTGTATGAGCAATTCCTGTGATGACCGATCGGCCTTTCCGGCGCCTTGGCGCGCCCCTGTTGCTCGCGCTGGGAGCATTGACGCTCGCGGGCTGCGCGTCCTTCGGAGCGGCGGGCCCTGCCACGCGCGATATCCGCGCGGCGGGCGCGGCCGACGATCCGGCGAGCGACATTCTGATCGTCGATCTGGACCGCCCGGTTGCAGGGCGCATCGCCGATCTGAGCGAGCGGCGCAGCTTTGCCAACGTCTTCGGCGATGCCGCCGTTGCCGCGCCGCTGATCGAGCGGGGGGACCTGATCGCGGTGACCATGTGGGAAGCGCCGCCCGCCGTCCTGTTCGGCAGCGGCGTCTCCGCACGGCCGTCCGACGATCCGATGGTCGCATCGAGCACGACCCTGCCCGAACAGCGGGTGGACGAGGATGGGGCGATCGCCGTTCCTTTCGCGGGGCGCGTGCCGGTCGCCGGGCGCACGCCCGCGCAGGTCCAGCGCGACATCGTCTCCCGCCTGCGCGGAAAGGCCAATGATCCGCAAGCCATCGTACGGCTGGTCGACAACCAGTCGAGCAACGTCACCATCCTGGGCGAAGTCGCCAATTCGCGGCGCGTACCGCTGAGCGCGCGGGGCGAGCGGCTGCTCGATATCCTCGCGCAGGCCGGTGGCCCGACCGAGGATGTCGACAAGGTCACGATCCGCCTGACGCGCGGCACCCGCGCGGAGACCATGCCGCTGGAAGCGGTGATCCTCGACCCTGCGCAGAACGTGCCACTTCGCGCGAACGACGTGGTGACCGTTATCCATCAGCCCTACAGCTTCATCGCGCTGGGCGCGGTGGCGCGCAATGCGGAGGTCCCCTTCGAGGGCGGGGGGCTGAGCCTCGCGCAGGCGCTGGGCCGGATCGGCGGCTTGCGCGACGACCGGTCCGACGTGCGCGGCGTCTTCGTCTTCCGGTTCGAGGATGTCGGCGCAC
>Ga0114910_1001481_pt1 | contig 11064 bp, 9 predicted proteins | sample MalvireepMed_908_FD_83500 | JGI IMG/M metagenome (GOLD analysis project Ga0114910, IMG submission 83500) | Marine viral communities from the Global Malaspina Expedition - Malaspina viral metaG DeepMed_908 | ecosystem: Environmental > Aquatic > Marine > Oceanic | place: Mediterranean Sea...
ACATAGAGGATCGCGGGCAGATCGCCATCGACGCCCGAAGGCTTCGTGATCTGGCCCCACACGGTATCGTCATTGGCTCCGGCGAAGCTGAACCGGCGCGTTTCGACCGGCGCGAGCGCCGCCATCCGGCTGGCCGCAACATCGGTCAAACGGCTGGCCTCGCCCCAGTTTTCGGAGACGTAAAGTTCTGCCGGTGCGGCAATCGAATCGCGCGTGAACACGAGGCGCTTGTTCCCAGTCGGGGTCACGTTGCCGATATGCGCCTCGTCCCCGCGAAGCAGGTTCAACTCGGTCACCTTGCCGCTGCGCGGATCGATGCGGAAGGCAGGGGTGTCGAGCACATCCTGCGCCGTGGCGACGATCCAGCGCGAATCGGGCGTCCATGCGAGCGAGCCGAAGCTGCGATCGAAATCCGCGGTCAGCGAACGGGTCGCCCCGGTGGCGAGATCGCGCAGCATCACCTGCATGCGATCCGATTCGTAGCCCGGGCGCTCCATCGCCAGATAGGCGAGCCACTTGCCGTCGGGCGAAGGCGATGGCGCGGCGTCGCTCGCCTGATTGGCGGCGGTGATATTGGTCGGGCGGGTTTCGCCCATGGCAAAGCGATAGATGTCGGTATTGGTCGAGGTCGGCTCGCTGGCGTCTGCCTGACGCGACACGAAATAGAGCGCATCGCCATCGGCACCCCACGCCATATCCTCCAGCCCGCCGAAAGGCTGCACCGGCGTATCGCCGGTCAGCGCGCCTTCACCCGCAGGGCCGTCTGCCGCGATGCCCGGCCCGCTTGCGAGGCCATTTTCGATCGGGAAGACGAACACGCGGCTGAAGGTGCCGGGCGTCTCGTAGGTATCCCAGTGGCGCACGAAGCCGTCCGATCCATCGAACAGCATGCCGGTGCCGGGCCCGGGGAGGTAGCGCGAACTGTCGCTCTTGCACGCGAACTGCGCACATTCGCGCGGCACATTACCGAAGACCGCAATACTCTGACCATCGGGTGCGACCTTGAAGCCGCCGATGTCGCGATTCACGCGGGTGACCTGCGTCTCCTGCGCGACCGTGCCGTTGGGCAGGAGAATCCCTGTAAAGACCTGCATGCCTTCCGAATTGCGCCCGCCCGGCGCGAGGAAATAGATCCGCTCATCGTCGAAGAAGACGAGCGAGGATGCGCCGTCGCGGATCTGCACCTCGGCCTCTTCGCCATTCGCGAGGGTCTTCACCCGGTAGGACGTGCTGCGATCGAGCGAGCTCTCGTCGGTCGTGGTCACCGAATAGAGCGCCCGCTTGCCGTCCGGGCTGACGCTGGAGAGTCCGAGGCGCGGCATCGTGACCAGGTCGCGTGCGGTCATGGCGCGCGTTGAATCGGTGCGCGGTGCGTCCTGAGCGATTGCGGGGGTGGCGACGATCGCTGTCGATGCAGCGAGGAGGGCGAGCAATTGGGAAGCTGTGCGCATGGGCGCGGAAACTACGCCTAAGCGCGGCCCCCGCAAGCGAAAATTCACTTCCGGGGAAGCGAAGCTCAGCCCTGCTTCTTCACGATCCGCGCGATTTCCTGCCGCACGAGGTCCTCGACCATCGGGGGCAGGTTCTTGTCCAGCCATTCGGCCAGCATCGGGCGCATCATTTCGCGGGCCAGCCCTTCGAGCGAGGTTTCGCCCGAACGAACGATCTGCGGCTGCGCCCCAGGCTCGGCAAGCAGCGCGAGCGTGGCGAGATTGTCGCGCATCGAATCGCGGGCGGCGGCGCTGGTCAGCGGCTCGTCCTGCGACACGCGATCCTCGCCCGCAGGCTCGCAGTCGTCTTCCTCATCGACGAGATCGGCTTCGGCAAGATCGAAAACCTCGTCCGCTTCTTCATCGAGCACGGGCTCGTGCGTCGGGGCTTCGACTTCGACGGATTGCGAACGTTCGCGCCGACGGCGCGCTTCCATCGCGCCCGCACGATTGTCGCGCGCGATCACCTTTTTGATGGAATCGAGAATTTCCTCGACCGACGCTTCGCCATCCCGCACTTGGCCCGCCCCTCAGTTGCCGTCCGATTCCAGCACCGGACCGTAGGTATCGCGGACTTCCGCGTCTGCAGGCTGAATGTCAATGGTGCGTGTGCCCCCCGCTTCGGGCGCCGGGTCCCGGCTCCAGTCGTTCCAGCGGCCCGATACGCGGTCGAAATTCACCAGAGGATCGTAGAGCGCACCACCCTCGATCCCGAGGTCGCGCGCCTCGGCGAGGCCCATCGCGGCGAGCAGCGAGAAACCCGCCACGTAGGCATTGCGCCGCGCGGTGACGAGATCGACGCGGGCGAACAGCAGCTCCTGCTCCGCATTCAGAACGTCGAGCACGGTGCGGTTGCCGATCGAATTCTCCGCCCGGACGCCTTCGAGGCTCAGCTCGGCAGCGGCGACGGCCTCGCGCGAACTGTCGATGATCGCGAGCGAGGCGGAATAGCTGGCATAGGCGGCGCGCACCTGGGCAATCACATCGCGCTCTGCGGCGATCACCTGATCGAGTGCGGCCGAAGCGCGGGCCTGCGCCTGACGTTGCAGCGCGGCAGGGCGCCCGCCCTGAAACAGCGGGATCGAAAGCGTCAGGCCGGCAGAGGAAGCGGCGGTCGTCTGCGGGCTCGGAATGATCCGGCTCGTCGGATCGTTCGGATCGGCGGCGCTGCCCGGAACGCTGCCGAGGAAGTTCTGGTAATCGTACCCGGCGAAGGCCGAAATCCGCGGCAGGCGGCTGGAGCCTGCAACTTCGATGTCGTAGCCCGCCGCCTGCGCACGCTCGCGCGCCGCGATCAGGTCGGGATTGTTGTCCAGCGCCACGCTCACCGCCGTGCGCGGATCGTCGGGCAGATTGGGCAGCGGCGGCGGCGGTTCGAGCTGCCCCGGTGCCGAGCCGACGAGCTGGATATAGGTTTCGCGCGCCTGGATCAGCCCGGCCTGGGCCGAACGCAGATCGCCGCGTGCCAGCGCAAGGCGCGACTGCGACTGTGCGACGTCGGTGCGGGTCAGATCGCCGATCTCGAACCGGTCGCTGGTCGCTTCGAGATTGACCGTCAGCACCTCCACCTGATTGGCGCTCAGCCCGACCAGCGCTTCGCTGCGAAGCACGTCCATATAGGCCGCGACGACCTGGCTGAAAATCGCGCTCTCGGTCCCGCGAAGGTCCGCACGGCCGGCCTGCACCCGTTCTTCGGCAGCGCGAATCGAGTTCTTCACAGCACCGCCCGAATAGAGCGGCACGCCCAGATCGATCCCGGCGGTCAAAGCGCGATCGGGGGCGAAGTCGCTGCTCGAATTCTGGTTCACGAATTCGGTGAGCGCCGCCTGACCGGTCAGGCTGGGGCGGCCATCAGCCTTCTCGATCGGCACATTCTCGTCTGTCGCTCGTAGCTGCGCGCGGGCAGCCTGAAGCGTCGGGTTGGTGCGATAGGCTTCGGCCAGTGCTTCGCGCAGCGTATCGGCGTGGGCCGGCGCGGCCAGCGCGACGGCTCCGAGCGCGAGCGATGCGAGAAGCGCGGGGCGAATCATCGTCAGAAGGTCCAGGCTTTCGGCTTGTCGAACGCCGGGAGGCGCGGCAGCTGGGTTTCGTTGAGCGGGATCAGCGAAATCGCATCGCCGCTGCGCCGCCCCAGCTCCAGCCGGGTCACGCCCTTGCGGATAACGCCGGTCAGCAGGCGGCCTTCGGGCGCGAGCGCGGCGATCAGCTGCTCGGGCACATCCTCGATCGCGCCGTCGACCACCACCAGATCGAACACGCCATCGATTTCGCCCGACAGCACCGAATCGGGCGTCGCCTCCCGCAACTCCGCAACCAGCGGACCCATCAGGGCCGCAAGGTAACCGGTCGCCGGGCCGACGATCAGCGCATGTTCGCCCTTGTCCGGCCGTGCCTGGCTCAGGATCTGGCCATGCGCCAGCGGCGGGGCGAGGGCGACGCCGCTCGCCAGCGGAATCGTGCGATCGACATAGGCCGCAGCGCGCATGCCTTCGGGCACGAAATCCTCGCGCGGGACGGCCGCCATCCGGTCGAGCACATAGCGATCGTTGATCCCGCTGGTGCGCAGCTGGCTTTCGATCATGTGGCGGCGTGCGGCTGCAAAGTCGGGCGCCTTTTGCGCGGTCTCGATCATGTTTCTCGTCTCGTCCATTGGGCCGGCCGCGTCGGGGCAGGCTGCGGGTCTCGGCGATCGTGCCGTGGGGGCGCCATATAGGGGGTGGAATGGCTCGCCAAGACCCGCATGACTTGTCGCATAGGCTAGGCCTGCTCTATCGGCGCTTTGGTTTCGATCAGCAGGAGGTGCGTGTCGATGAGCGACATGGTGAAAATCAACGAAGACGATCTCATCGAGAGTGTGGCCGATGCGCTGCAATTCATCTCCTACTACCACCCGATGGACTATATCCGCGCGCTCGGCGACGCCTACGAGGCGGAGCAGGGCCCGGCGGCGAAGGACGCGATCGCGCAGATCCTGACCAACAGCCGGATGTGTGCCGAGGGCCATCGGCCGATCTGCCAGGATACCGGCATCGTGAACGTGTTCGTGAAGTGGGGCCAGGACTGCCGGCTCGACAGCAGGCGATCGTTGCAGGATGTGGTCGATGAAGGCGTGCGCCGCGCCTATAATCACGATGAGAACAAGCTGCGCGCCTCGATCCTCGCCGATCCGGCCTTCACCCGCCGCAACACGCGCGACAACACCCCTTGTGTGCTCTCGGTCGAGATGGTGCCGGGCAACACGGTGGAGATCGACGTCGCGGCCAAGGGCGGGGGCAGCGAGAACAAGAGCAAGTTCAAGATGATGAACCCGAGCGACAATATCGTCGACTGGGTGGTGGAGCAGGTGCCGTCGATGGGCGCGGGCTGGTGCCCGCCGGGCATGCTCGGCATCGGGATCGGCGGTACGGCGGAGCATTGCGTGAAGCTCGCCAAGCAAAGCCTGATGGACCCGATCGATATGGGCCAGCTGAAGGCGCGCGGTGCGCAGACCGATATCGAACAGCTGCGAATCGATATTTTCGATGCGGTCAACGCGCAGGGCATCGGCGCGCAGGGGCTGGGCGGCCTTTCCACCGTGCTCGACGTGAAGATTCTCGACTGGCCCTGCCATGCCGCCGGAAAGCCGGTTGCGATGATTCCCAACTGCGCCGCCACGCGCCACGCGCACTTCACGCTCGACGGATCGGGCCCGGCGTATCTGGAGAAGCCCGATCTCGACCAGTGGCCCAAGGTCAACTGGCAGCCGGACAGCGCGGCCAAGCGCGTCAATCTCGATACGCTGACCCAAGAAGAGGTTGAAAGCTGGGAGCATGGCGATCGCCTGCTGCTGTCGGGCAAGATGCTGACCGGGCGCGACGCGGCGCATAAGCGGATCAAGGACATGCTGGAGGCGGGCGAGGAGCTGCCGGTCGATTTCCGGGGCCGCGCGATCTATTACGTCGGCCCGGTCGATCCGGTGATGGGCGAAGTCGTCGGCCCGGCAGGCCCGACCACCGCCACGCGGATGGACACCTTCACCGAGATGATGCTCGACCTCGGCCTGCTGGCGATGATCGGCAAGGCGGAGCGCGGGGCCGACGCGGTGGAGGTCATCAGCCGCTTCAAGACCGCCTATCTGATGGCAACCGGCGGCGCGGCCTATCTGGTGGCGCGGGCGATCAAGGAGGCCAAGGTCGTCGCCTTCGAGGAACTGGGCATGGAAGCGATCTACGAATTCACGGTCGAGAACATGCCGGTGACGGTCGCGGTCGATGCAGCGGGCAATAACGTCCACACGCTCGCCCCCGCGCAGTGGAAGAAACGGATCGCGGAGGAAAAGCTGCTCGAAAAGTCCTGAGGCCTGCTCGACCGGTAGCTTCAGGCTATCGACCGGCGGCATTGCCTTGCGCACGCCGGTCGCGCAATCAGGGCGCATCGTGACAGAGACTTACCCGGACCCGGACAGCCCGCGCATATCGGCCCGCCTACCATTGCGGCTGGTGCTGATTTCGATCGTCGGCCTGTGGCTGACATATTTTCTGCTGGTCACCCTTCGCGGGCTGATCGTGGGGCTGGAGCTGCAGGACGCCCTCTTGTGGCGCAGGATGCTCGTCTGCCTTGCAGGCGCGGCGATCACCTTCGGCATGTGGCTCGTCCTGCGGCTGGTCGATTCGCGAACGCTGCTGGTCAAGACAGCGACCGCGCTGGTCGTCGCGCTGCCCGCTGCGCTGATGATCGCGCAGGTCAACCAGATGGTCTTCGCCGATATCCAGGAGAAGATGATCCGCCAGATCGGGGAGCGTCAGGGCGTCGTCATCCGGCGCGACGAAGCGGGCAACCTGCTGGTCGATTTTCCGCAGATACCCAACGCCCAACCTACCGGCGAAGGTGCCCGATCCGCCGCGCAGGACGAGTGCGGCGCACGCAGCTTCATCCTGGCACCCGCGCCCGTCGGTGCCGAGCGCTGGCGGCAGCTTTCCGACATCGCGCTCGGCCGCTATTTCCTGCTGCTGGCCTGGGCAGCGCTCTATCTCGCGATGTTGGCCGGGGCGCAGGCCCGTACCGCGCAGGCGCGGGAGGAACGGTTCCGGAGCGCGGCCAAGGCCGCCGAATTGCGATCCCTGCGTTACCAGATCAACCCGCACTTCCTGTTCAACACGCTCAACTCGCTCTCCTCGCTTGTCATCACCGGCAAGGAGGAGCGGGCCGAGGCGATGATTCAGGCGGTGTCCAATTTCTATCGCCACAGCCTGGCCGAAGAACCGACCGAAGATGTGGCACTGGAAGACGAAATCGCCCTGCAGCGCGACTATCTCGCGATCGAGCAGGTCCGCTTCCCCGAGCGGCTGTTGTCCGCGATCACGCTGCCGCAGAGCCTCGCGCGTGCGCGCGTGCCGGGCATGATCCTGCAACCGCTGGTCGAAAACTCGGTCCGCTATGCGGTCGCACGCTCGACCACACCGGTGCGCGTGTCGATCGAGGCCTTCGCCGCCGACAGCAAACTGCATCTGGTGGTGGCCGATAACGGCCCCGGCCTGCCCGAGGGGACCGGCGGCGGCTTCGGCATCGGCCTGTCGAACGTGCGCGATCGCCTGCGCGCCCGTTTCGGCGACCGCGCCACGATCCTGACCGGCCGGGCCGAAGACGGCGGGTATCGCACCGAACTCATCATGCCACTGGATTTCAATGATGGACGATAAAGCCCCCTTGCGCGTCGTACTGGTCGACGACGAACCGCTCGCGATCGAGCGGCTGGAGACGCTGTGTGGACGGATCGCGGATGTCGAAGTGGTCGGCAAGGCCGATCATGGCGAGGCCGCGCTGGACGTTATCGGCAAGTCGGCCCCCGATCTGGTGCTGCTCGACCTCACCATGCCCGGCCTCGACGGGATCGAGGTGGCCAAGGCGCTGGCGAAAACCGCCTCTCCGCCCGCGATCATTTTCGTCACCGCGCACGAGAGCTTTGCGGTCGAGGCATTCGATCTCGACGCGGTGGATTACGTCCTGAAACCCGTTGCGGCCGAGCGGCTGGAGCGGGCGATCGCCCGCGCGCTGGCGAAGCGGGGCGAGGTTGCCAGGCCGAGCGACGAGAAATGGCTGCGGGAACTGTGGGTCCCTCACCGTTCGGAACTGGTGCGGGTCTCCGTATCGGATGTCCGACGGATCGATGCGGAGCGCGACTACGTGCGCCTCTATGTCGGCGACAAGACGTACCTTCTGCTTCAGACCATTGCCGGGCTGGAGGAAAAGCTGGACCCGGAGGCCTATATCCGCATCCATCGCAGCACGATCCTGCGCAAGGACAGCATCGCCGGGCTGCGTCACGACGGATTGGGCGTCTGGTCGGTCGAGCTGGAAGACGGCGAGACCTTGCGGATCGGGCGGACCTACCTGCCCAAGGTGAAGGCGATGGCCGGGCGCTGACGTCCCGCCTCGCTTTCCTTTCCCGCGAGCAAAGAAAAGGCCCCTGCCGGACTTGGTCCGGAAGGGGCCGCCGATATCGCCATGGTGTCGTCAGCCGCCGAGGCGCTCTGCCTCGATCTTGGCGGCGATCTGGGTGCGGACCTGCTTCTTCGCGCTCTTCACGCAGCTGCGCACTTCGCGGCTCTTGATGCGCGTGCCCATTTCGGTGTCGTTCGCGCCGCACACGTCCTTGGCCGCCTGATCGATCCGGCGCTCCAGCGTCTCCTGACCTTCTTCAGAGGACAGGTCGAGGTCGGAATATTGCACGCCGATCGACTGTTTTTGCGCCAGCGCAGGCACTGCGGGCAGCGCCAGGCCGAGGGCGGCGATCAGGGCGAGGGCGGTCTTCGGGGCGGTCTTTCGGGTGAATGTCGTCTTCATGAGTTCTTCCTCCATGGTTGCGGCGCACCGTTGGGGAATTTGGGGGTGAGGTGCGCCGCGAGGAGGACCATGGGCGAGGGGCGGATGCACCGCATCTCGCTTTCGACCGATGTCGTGAATCCTAGACGGACGTTACGGAATGCCGGACTAACGGCTATTCTGGATCGGTGAACGACAAGTGTAGACAAAGGGTCGGCGGAGCGAACCGCCGACCCGGGAAATCGAATCGCTCAGATGAATGGAAACGGCCGGGCAAACTTGCCGCCTGACCCCGCTGCCCTTCCCGGGGGAAACGGCCGGAGCGGACCGGTCAGCCCGGGATGACGGCCTGCGCCGAACCGCCATCGCCTTCGGGCGCGGCGATGATATCCTGCGTCACTCGGCCCTTGGCGACCGTCTGCGTCTGCGGATCGCCGACGGCCGAGCGGATACCGGGATCCGCCTGGCCTGCCCGGTCGATCGCAGCCGCTTCGACTGCGCTGCGTGCCGCCGGGCCGCCGAACAGCGCTTCGAGCGCCTGTTCCGCCGCCGTACCGTCGGTCGGGCGCGGGGCGCCGGGTTCGGGCGGGGCGAGGCTGAAGTCGGGCGGAACCACCAGCGGCGCCTGGCGCTGCACGGCGAACTCGTCGGGCCGCTCGCGGCCGAGGATGCCGCCGCCGCTACCGCAGGCGGAAAGGCCCATGGCGAAGGTGGCGAGGATGAGGAGGCTCTTGGTGCGCATATTCAGCTCTCTTTCGCAGCTAACTGCATGTCGTCGTCTTCCGCGCCCTTGTCGCGCAGGAAGAAGGAACGGGCAAGGATGATGAGCACGCCGATGGTGATGGCCGCATCGGCGACGTTGAAGATCAGGAAGGGGCGGAAGGTGCCGAAGTGCAGGTCCGCATAATCGATCACATAGCCATAGAGCACGCGATCGGTAATATTGCCGAGCGCGCCGCCCAGGATCAGGCCGAGGCCGAAAATGTCTCCGCCCGCGCGTTCGCGCAGCATCCACAGCAGCACGATCACCGCGATGAGCGCAGTGCCGACAACGAGGATCCAGCGCGTCTCCACGCTGTTCGCCTCGAACAGGCCGAGCGAGATGCCGAAATTCTGGGTGAACCGCAGATCGAAGAAGGGGAGCAGCGTCTGCACGTCGCCCAGCGTGTCGATCCCGAGCGGCCCGGTGACGAGCCACTTCACGAGCTGGTCCAGCCCGAAGACGAGCGCGGCGAGGGCGAGGCCGCTCATGCGGCGATTCCAGGCACCGTCCATCAGTTCACCACCTTCTCACAGCGATCGCACAGGTCGCCATCCACCGAAACGCTCGGCAGGAGGCGCCAGCAGCGGCCACACTTGTTATCGGAAGAGCGCGTAACTTTCACCCCTTCCCCTTCGTGGGTACTGACTGACGCGGCGATGAACAGTTCCGCAAGGTCGTCCATCCCGAAACCTTCGGGGATGGCCTTTTCCGGGACGGACACGGCAGCCTCGTTGCTCGAACGGATGGTCTTCTCCCGCCGCAGCGGTTCGATCGCCTCGGTCACGTCCTCGCGAAGTTCGCGCAGCGCGGCGAAGCGCGAGGCGAGGGCTTCGTCGGTCCATTCGGCGGGCAGGTCGTCGATCTGCTGCAGGTGGATCGAACCGCGATCCGGGAAGCGGGTGGTCCATACCTCTTCGGCGGTGAACACCAGCACCGGCGCGGCGTAGCGCACCAGCGCGTGGAACAGGATATCGAGCACCGTCCGGTACGCGCGCCGTTCGACCCATGCCGGATCGTCGCAATAGAGCCGGTCCTTGCGGATATCGAACAGGAAGGCCGAGAGGTCTTCGTTGGCGAACTCGGTCAGCAGGCGGGTATATTCGTTGAAATCGTAATCCGCGATGCACTGCCGCAGCTTGCCGTCGAGCTGCGCCAGCTGGTGCAGCGTGTATCGCTCCAGCTCGGGCATCTGCGCGTAGTCTACCGCTTCGGCGGCTTCGTAGCCTTCCAGCGCGCCGAGCATGTAGCGGAAGGTGTTGCGCAGCTTGCGGTACTGGTCCGCCACGCCCTTCAGAATCTCGTCGCCGATGCGGTGGTCCATCGTCGAATCGACGCTCAGCGCCCACAGCCGCAGGATATCCGCGCCGTATTGATCGACGATCTTGAGCGGATCGACCGTGTTGCCGAGGCTCTTCGACATCTTGCGCCCGTTCTGGTCCATGGTGAAGCCATGGGTCAGCACCTGGTCGTAGGGCGCACGGCCGCGCGTGGCGCAGCTTTCCAGCAGCGAGGACTGGAACCAGCCGCGATGCTGGTCACTGCCTTCGAGGTAGAGATTGGCGGGCCAGGTCAACGCGGGCCAGCGATCGCTTTCGAGCACGAAGACATGCGTGCAGCCCGAATCGAACCACACGTCGAGGATGTCGTGCACCATCTCGAAATCGTCGGGGTTGTGATCCGACCCGAGGAATTCGCCCTTGCGATCCTTGGACCAGGCATCGACACCGCCCTCGCGGATCGCGTCGACCACGCGGCTGTTTACGGCTGCATCTTGCAGATAGGTGCCATCCTTGCGGACGAACAGCGTGATCGGCACGCCCCATGCGCGCTGGCGCGAGAGCACCCAGTCGGGCCGCCCTTCGACCATCGCGCGGATGCGGTTGCGCCCCCGCTCGGGCACGAAGCGCACGCGTTCGATCTCGGCCATCGCGCGGCTGCGGAGTGTATTCTCCCCCTCCACTCCAGGGGAGGGGGTCGGGGGGTGGGGCTGGCCTAGCGCATCGCCAGAAG
>Ga0114910_1001486_pt1 | contig 11034 bp, 11 predicted proteins | sample MalvireepMed_908_FD_83500 | JGI IMG/M metagenome (GOLD analysis project Ga0114910, IMG submission 83500) | Marine viral communities from the Global Malaspina Expedition - Malaspina viral metaG DeepMed_908 | ecosystem: Environmental > Aquatic > Marine > Oceanic | place: Mediterranean Sea...
CGGTCACTCGTAGCGACATTGAATACGTGCGCGGCGTGACGTTATCTAGTAGCCTGTTAAGACAGCTGTTCGATAAAGGTTGGATTATGGAAGACGGCTATAAAGACACTTTAGGACGTCCAGCGCTACTGCATACTACCCCACAATTTCTGGACGCTTTTGGATTGACAGCTTTGGACGAGCTGCCACCGATGCCGGATTTAAATCAGCTTCGTGACAACTCTTAATGTCATCGTAAGTAGTACTCACCCCTTTATTTCTCTAACTAATATAAAGGCCTCAGCTGCATGAACGCCCACACAGTAGCCGCGATGTTGAGCTAATAGCTCTATATGCTTAAGACTACGCGAATGCGGCACTGCGCGCATCTCATCTTCATAGGCCGTGACAACTTCCATCTTTGTAGATAAATAATCGCTAATATCAATAAAGACATTAGGAATAAAGGGCAGTACACTTGGCGTTTGCCACTCAGTGCTTGAGAGCACCTCAAACGCATAAATGGCTTTTACGCCAAAACCTGGCTGCGGGCGACAGGCAGTCATTACCGCTCTGTGCGTGATTTGGTGGTCAACATTCAAGTCGCCGATATGATGAGTATAGATAATCTCCGGATTGATCTCTTTTATTTTAGCTTCGACTTCTTTGACAATATCAAGGAGCGGCAAGGCATCCATACTATTATCAGGGAAGCTTAGATTCGTCACTGAGCTTACCTTTAATATTTCAGCCGCCTGTTCAGCCGCGCTTAAACGCGCGTCTGCCTCATTAGCGACGACCTTACGCGCGCCAACACCATCAGTCATAAATAACAAATGCACGCTATCGCCCTCAGCCACATGCCGAGCAAGGGTACCTGAGCAGCCAAGCGCTTCGTCATCAGCGTGGGCGGCGACCACCAAAATAGTTTTACTCATCAAATAACTCCCAAGCAGTAGCAGTTCCGCGAGTGACCGCGACCTTTAGGCGTTTACCTATGATGTCCTGCTCATACTTAGGCGCTAAGCCAAAGCCTGGACGGATACGGCGGATGCTATCTTCGGTAACCACGCTACCAGCCGGCAGATCCTTTACAAAATAAACAGAGCGTCTAAATTTTACGTTAGCCTCTTCCGCAGGCTTTCTATCGTAACCCACCTCACCAAGTGACAACCAAGCATCATGGGTTTGCTCGACCAAAGATGTTAGCTCGTCAGGTTCTATTGAAAACGAAGAGTCAGGCCCTTTATCTGATCGATCCATAATAAAATGCTTCTCAATCAATGTCGCACCAAGCCCGGTAGCGACGATAGCAGCAGTATTTGAGATAGTATGATCAGATAAGCCAATCTGCACCCCTAGCTTTTCTCGCATATCATTGATCGTTAATAAGTTTGATTGCTCAATAGGCGCAGGATAACTACTCAGGCAGTGGAGCACGATTAGATCCTCACATCCGCCCTCTCTTGCTGCGGCAACCATCTCCGTTATCTCAGCGAAATTTGCCATACCGGTTGATAGAATCATAGGCTTTTTTGTTGAGGCGACGTATTTAATTAAGGGCAAATCGGTTGCTTCAAACGAGGCTATCTTGTAAGCGGGAACGTTCATATCTTCTAGCAGGTCAACCGCCGTTTCATCAAATGGGGTCGAAAAACAGGTGATATCTATGCTGCGCGCATGCTCAAACATAGCTTTATGCCAAGCAAAAGGCGTCTGTGCCTTTTTATATAAGTCATAAAGCTGGTAGCCCTTCCACAGTCCATCTTTGATAATAAAGTCGTCGGTATCACAATCGATAGTCATCGTATCAGCAGAATAGGTTTGCAATTTGATACCATCAGCGCCGCACTTTTTGGCGGCCGTTATGGTATCTAGAGCTTTTCGTAGCACCCCATTATGATTGGCAGACAATTCTGCCAGTATGTACGGTCTAAAATCTCGACCTATTTTGCGTCCGTCAATTTCGATATAAGACATGTATCAATCCTTTCGTTTAATCGTTACCGTAGCAGTGATCTCGTCTGCCCCCAAACGGGCTTGTTCAAACTCTATATGATAAGACTCAGTCTGTATAAAAGCTTTGGGATAGTTGGGTGCATCTAGCATACGAATATAATCATAGACTTGGCTAAGCGTTAAGTTATTTGGAACCCTGCTCTGCTCAGGTTTTCGACGCTCAAAGCTCACTACCTCACCTTGCTGCGCGCTAGGGGTTATCTCTTTGCTGATAAGCTCTGCGATTATCTCCCAAGTCATTTTACTTGCCCGCTCATAGATCGCTTCGGCTCTACCGGTAAGGCTTAGGGGTTTTTTGAGATATACGGGACCGGTATCTAACCCCTCCTCCATTTGTAGCGCTGTCAAAACGGTCTGTTTATGACCGCGGACAATCAGGTTTTGTAGCGGCGAGCCGCCTCGTCCGTAAGGCACGTCAGTCATATGAAAACAAACACATTCATACTGATTAACAATATCAGCGGGTACTATCCAGCGCCAATGCGGAAAGAATATATAACGAGGGTTAAAGCCTGAGTCTATAAGCTCTTTTAACTCATTCGGAGTTGATACATAAGCCCATTTGCCTGCAAGCTTAGGGGTATGTGTATCAAACTGCGCTTGGTTCCACTCCCCTATAGCAGCCACAATATAGTGCATCATGTTCTTCTAACCCACTTCATATTGAGCACTTTGTGACCATTCTGATAAAAACGCTTGTCCACTAAAAAGCCAAATTTTACATATAATCCTACTGCCCTTTGATTATACTCATAGACCTCAAGATTCAAAGTTCTAAAGGATAAAATATCTTTGAAGTAAGTGAGCGCAGTCTCCATCAGTATCGATCCCATTTTGTCTCTCTTCTCAAACAGATTGGCATAGATACCAAATACAGCGCTTTTATCTTGATGGTCTATATCAGTAAAGTAGATAACGCCTAGCAGCTGCTGTTTTGACTTTACGACAAAATACTTTTTATCATCATTACCTTTTAGGCTAGCGATAAAATTCAGATGAGCGTTTTTATCGATAACAGCTTGGTTGTGCATCTGCTCTCTAACTTTGGGATGGTTGCGCATCTCAAGCACACTATCTTTCATTGCGTTATCTAAAGTCGTAAAATCTAATAGCTCAACCTCGCCAAAAGTAGGGGTTGATATTGTCATGCCTGAGTTGATAGCTGAGTTCATAACTGATAGCCTTGTAACATATAATCCACCACTCTTTTGACGCCTAAACCATCGGTAACGTGTTTGGCACTGTTTGCCAAAGGCATTATCCAAGACTCTATATCTTTAAGTACTTCTGGTAATTCATTGACATCATTTAATAGCTTAATAATGTTATCTTTTGCCAAATCTTCAGCGATTCGGCGCTGATTTTCGGCCGTCACTATCTGAATAGTCGGCAAACTTAAGCAGCAGCGCTCCCAAGTGGTAGCACCTGCTGCCCCTATTGCCAAATCGGCATGACTCATAAGCTCTGCCATATTGCTTACGTTCGTTTTGACTATCGTCCGTACAGGCATACTAGCCGCTTGCTGTTGTATAGCCTGTAGATGCGGCGCCGTTGCTCCCATAACTACAGTGATGACAACGTGCGGACTCATTTCTATGCTAGCTAATTGAGCTAATAGTGCACCTGTATAATTCTCAGGGTCAGCGCCGCCTAAGGTGATTAAAATGTTGTTAATAACAGAGCTGCCCTTACGCTCAGGTTTTTTATTATGATCAAAGCTGTTGCCACGACGCTCAAGACTATAGGCGCGCCACTGGGCGAACTCATCTCTTAGTAGAGCAAACTGAGTACCGGCTAAGACTGTACAGCTATTGGGTACTAAGCCTTGATATTTAGCAGTCGTTGCGCCGTAGTTTTGATCGAGTAATATATCAGCTAAATGCTCTCGATCACCCAAATCATCTATCACCATAAGCTTATTATAATAAGGTTGTAGCCTTTGCTCCCAGCGTTTATCTAGCGCATAGTGGTCTACGATTAACCAATCGGGCTGTAATTTTTGTAAGATACCTAGACATTCTGTAATGTCTTGCCACTGCGTGGTACCGAGCCAATCTGCATGAAATAAAGGCTGTCGTTGTTTACATTGATTTTGCTCATTAATCGATAGCTCAGCGCTATTGTTATTCTCGTCAGCGCCAAGGGTATAGACTTTAAATCCTGCTTGGGCAATCTTTTCTATCAGATTGCCTGCATGATTACGGCACATAAAGGAGCACTCAGCGCCTTGCTGGTAAAGCTCCTTAGCCAAAGTCAAACAGCGCATCACATGACCTGTACCCATTTGAATAGAAGCATCAACTCTAAATACTACGTTCATAGCAGTCACAATGTTTGCTTATTTTGAATGGATAAAGCCTGAGCAAACTGCAAGTCAGTGTAATCGTCTATATCTACTGCACTTTTTATAGACATAGGCTCAAACGTATGATTTGGTGAATAAAAAGTCTTATGTGTCAACAGCGTAGCAGTATTCGATATCCAAATAGCGCCTGTCGGACAATACAGTTTAGGTAAATCTTGCGAGCGACTGGCGAAGGCTTCAGGAAAAAGTTTCACTGGCCGCCCTAACTCATCCAATTTAGTCGCCCACCATGGGTTCATCCAGCCGTATTCAAAACAGCTGATTTGCGCGGTGCGTTGATGCTGCTCAAAGCTGGCCAGCGCTGCCCTAATATCCGCGCTATCGCGCAAAGGACAATTCGCCATCAGCTGCACCACGACCTTATAGTCTTCTTGCCAATAATCCATAGCCTGCTGCAAGGCCGCTGCGGTCGCCTCGCTTACGCTAGAATGATCGTCAGCGTATTGTTCACGCAAAAATGGCACTTCAGCGCCCAAACTTTTAGCTACTTCTGCAATCTCTGGGTCATCGGTTGAGACCAATATACGTGTGAATGCTCCTGAGTCTTTAGCGGCCTGAATACTCCAAGCGATCATCGGCTGACCATTAAAGTCAATGATGTTCTTTTTGGGTATTCGCTTTGAGCCGACCCGAGCCGGAATAATAGCTATGTTTTGATTTACCTCGATGTTTTGATCTACCATAGTGTCCAACCGTCATCTGCTTGAATGGTTTGGCCATTGATTGCTCTTGCGCTAGCAGATATCAGAAGATCTAAAGGACCGATTATGTCGTTCTCAGCGAGCATTCGCCGACTTGGGGTCAGCTTGGCATAACGGGCTTTAAAAGCATCATCAACGCGGCCTTCAACACCGCCATACGCCACACAGTTCACCCGAACATTGCTATCTGCCAATCGCACGGCAAGCTCTTTGGTCAGGTGCATAAGGGCCGCCTTGGCAACGCCATATTGAATGGGTGAGCTTTTTAACGGATCATCATATAACTGCGGATTCGCTGCTACAACGCCATATTGCGAGCCAATATTAGTTATCGTTCGCAGGGCATCGGCTTGAGTATTAAACAGTGCCATAGATAACTCATAGGGCACAACCACATCCATGAGATACTCAGCCATAAAGTCATCACGCTTGGCTTGCCCGTTGTCATCTGTCTGCAAAAAATCCAAACTACGCGCGTTATTCACCAAATGATTAACTTTGTAGCCTTTGTTTTCGATAGTTTCAACAAGTTTTGGCGCCACATTGTCTTCTGTCAAATCAACGACTAAAGCTATTAGTCGGTCATTAACGACTTTATTGTTAGCTGTGCTCTCACTGTTATTAGCCGTATAAATATTCAAATTACCACTTAGCGATGCAATCAAGCTATCGCCGCGCTCCTTGCTAGTGGTGGTAAACAACACCTGCCAGCCTTTTTTAAAAAAGTGTGCCACAAATATGCGTCCAAACTTACCTGTACCACCGGTAATGAGAATACTTTGCTCGCTCATATTCCACTCTCCAGCAAGCTAACAACTTGTTCGTTAAATGCTCTATCAGATGCGATCTTTTTATTATTGATGCCGTTTATGAAGGCTTGTAAAGCGGCTCTAAAGGCCGAAAAAGAATCGGTAAACGTCAGATCTTGCCAATCATTGTCGCCAAATACTCTGATAGTAATCGGTGTCTTAGCCGCGCCTACCGCAAAAAAGTTGGTTTGAATACCGCTTTGCCAGCGTACCATCAAGCTGCCGCTATCATCGTCTACTTTCGGCGAAAGGGTCTCAATAGGTGTATCGTCTTTAGGTAGCATATTGAGCACAGGCTCGATAATATGCACAGCGTACTTTTGCCAAGATTTGGGCGTATGCGCGGTGATTTGTTGTATTTGTCCAAGTCGCTGCTTATCAGCTTCGCTTAGCATCAACTCTTGGCTGTATCTCAGTGCTGAGCAGGTAAATATTTGCCCGTTATACTGCTGCAAACTATATAACTTGTCTAAAGCAGCGACTGATACAGCAATAGGTTTGTCGATGTAGATAGGCAGTCCTGCCCGTAAAAAGGGTTCTGCGTACTTAAGATGGTTTTCGGCATCATCACGCGCCAGCAATACCGCATCAACTTTGCCTATCATATCACTATAATTTTCAACCACTTCTTTAATATGCGCCGCTTTAGCAATATGCTTCGACTGCTCAATATCTTGCGTCCAAATTGCCACCACTTCAGCGCCGTCTATACGGCACTCAGGCCAGCTTTGCCGTTCAAGATAACGCGGAATCACAGGATAACCACAGTGCTCCATAGCCTCCAAATCGTAACTATTAAAGATAGCGCTCCACGAATACGGATGCCCATTGCCTTCAGATAGGCCTATAACCCCTAGTTTTAAAGTCATAGCTGCCACCTTGAAGGATTAATCAAACCTTCGTCGATTGACTGTAACTCTAGAGAGGGCGCTTCGACAGTAGTATCTATAGCAGTAGCGATCTCATTTAACTGTGCTAAGTTATCTACGCCTACGACAATCTTATCTATATCAAGATGCTGATTTAGATAGCCCAAACAGGCCTCTAATGCTGACATATTATTGGCGTTAAGCCACTGATGATAGTTATCAAACATAGCCTGCCATGGCGCAAAATATGAAGGAATATCATTCTTAGGTATCAATAGTAAACCCTGCAAGAATGCCGAGCGTGCATGCACCTCAATTCCTTTATTTTTTAACTTTGCAAGCAGCCCTGAGCTATCCAAACGTCTATCAAAGATATTCATCGGCGCTTGGATGATATCAAAATCAGCATCAATATTATCAATAATGTCGTGCAGCTCTTCGTAGCCATACATTGAGAGTCCTATCCGCTTGACCACGCCGCGCGCTTTTAGACATTGTATAGCCTGATAAAGTTCTTGCCCACCATTGCCAAGCAGCTGCGCTGGACGGTGCAAAAGCAACCCCTCCAAAGAATCAACCTGCAAGCGCGCAAGCGACCCTTGTACTTGTTGCTCTACCCAGTCGGTTATATCAGAGCAGTTATCTGGAATTTCGAACAGTTTGCTAATAACCTTGAAATCTTGCAAGTCTTGTTCACCTAATACCGCTTCGCTCTCACCATAGGCGATAGCCGTATCCAAAGTTGTAATACCAAGCTTGCTGGCTTGTTGTAATAACTGTTTTACGCTATCTTTTGGTACTTGGCCTTGTTGATTAGCGATACCGTAAGACTGTCCAAACTGAACCGTGCCTAATATTAGTTTTTGTTTATTATTATCCATGCTATTGCCTAAGCTTTCAGTTACTTAATGTCTTGTTTGTTAAATAAGCTGATCTTGTAATACTGACACAACTCTACTCTGCTGCTCCTCAGTTAGCGTAGGAAACATAGGAAGGCTAATTGCTTCTTTGTAGTACTGCTCAGACTCAGGGAAGTCCCCCATCTCAAAGCCCATTTTTTGATAATAGGGATGAGTATGCACCGGAATATAATGCAAGTTAACTAAAATATCAGCTTCGCGCAGAGCTTCAAATACTTCAAGATGCGTCTTAGCTATCTTATCTAGTTGCAAGCGAATCACATAGAGATGAAACGCAGAATAGTTATCAGGATGTTGCCAAGGTAGAGTGATGGGCAGATCTTTTAGTAACCGATCATAGCACTGCGCTATGTGATGCCGCTCGGCTACGAAACAATCCAAACGCTGCATTTGCGATACGCCCAAGGCCGCTTGCAGATCAGTCATACGGTAATTATAGCCAAGCTCTATCTGTTCATAATACCAAGGCCCATCTGCAGGTTTAGTCATCAAATACTTATTTCGAGTCACGCCATGACTGCGAAACAGCTCCAAGCGCTCAGCTAAGTTTGGATCATTAGTGACTGCCATACCACCTTCGGCCGAAGTAACAATCTTTACTGGATGAAAGCTAAATACGGTAATATCACTGTACTGACAATTACCAATCGGCTCACCTTTATAGTTACCACCAATGCCATGAGAAGCATCTTCTATAATCTTAAAACCATACTCTTTTGATAACTTAAAGATAGCTTCCATATCGCAAGACTGACCACTTAAATGAACAGGGACTACAATCTTAGGAAGTCTACCCTCTTTTTTAGCGATTTCTAATTTTTCTGCAAGCTTTTGAGGACACAAATTATATGTCTTAGGATCAATATCTACAAAATCAACTTTAGCACCGCAGTATAGTCCGCAATTGGCTGAAGCGACAAAGGTATTAGGCGTGGTCCAAAGCCAATCGCCCGGCTTTAAATCTAACGCCAAACAAGCAACGTGTAAAGCTGAAGTAGCGCTATTCACTGCAGCGGCATACTTAGCCCCGCAAACATCCATAACAGCTTGTTCAAAAAGAGGGACTTTGGGACCTTGAGTTAAGAAATCGGACTTGAGTACGCCTGTTACTGCGTCAATATCTCGTTGAATTATATCTTGACGTCCATAAGGAATCATTCACTTATCACCGTTCTAAAATTGGGTAGAAATAGAGTAGCTGTATTCGCAATAAAACATAATACTAATAAATAACTATGTTCTAGAATCGGCTATAACTATTTATTTTTTAGACTTTAACATAGATTCGCTACCTAAAGTTATATCCACACATAAGAATATTACCAATTTACAATAAATTTATGTTTGCATCATTGCTATCAGTATAGTAAGTAATTGGATTTTCTAAAAATAACACCTCAATAAATAGTATAAGATTTTTCTAGAACACGGATATAAATTTACTAGTAACAAGACATGTATATTTTAGAAACAAAGAAGTTATCAAATTAATGGAAGTTAGGTCTTATTAGTATCCCAATATCTAATTGATTCTTAACATAGCAATCTAAAAAAAGAGAATCTATTAAAACATAATAGATTCTCCCTAATTTTAAATTTACCGGTGGCTAATATGTCTTAAGCTCTATACTTGCGCCAACACCAATATCACTAGAGCGGTTATCTGAATCTACCGCCCATACTCTACTAGTTACTTTAGTTAACGGTTGCCATTGATGCTCCCATGAAACATCTATACTGGTTAGTTTATCTTCTTCAAGGAAAGCTTGGTTAATAGCTTCATCAGCTTGATTAACTTTAGCATGCTGCAGCTTAGCATTAATAAAATTGCGGTTATCTAGCCATACTCTACTGCCTATCGCTATACTCTCAGCATCACCGCCTAACGCATACCCTAACGGATAACCCTGCTGATAATAACCATCAGTATAAATAAAGTGGTCATAAGAGATACCCTTAACATCACCACTACTACGAGTATCCGTATATTCAGCATACAGCTGATACGGCTTACCTTGTATACTAGAAGCATAATCGACGCCAGCCAAATACATGTTCTTAGCAGGTAGTCCGCCCGCTTCATCTTCACCTATATACTGACCATAAACATTGGAAGGCACATTTATTAAAGAAGATAAGTTTAACTTAGCATCAAATCCACCTAACTGATTGGCAGGATCATCTACTGAATCGCTACTATTAGTGCTTTCATTATCTTTAGTTCCTAGTAGCGCATCACCAAAAGAGCTCAAGCTCTCAGGCCTGCCTTCTCCGCCCCACATAAAAGTGCGAGAAGCCCCTAACTCAAGCCATGGCCATGGACTAGCAGTCAAACGTGCTCCAAATAATTTCGCATCAGGCACCGCTTCGTAGTCGTCAAATTGACCTGCAAAAAGTTGATACTGCCAAGGTCCTAACCAAGATAGGTATTGAGAAGTCGGCGCGTTCTGTATATCACGTTGCATAGTAAAACCAGTCACTGGAATACTAGCATCGCCGCGAATGAGGCTACCATCATGACCAGGGCCCCACCAAGTAGGTATTTTACCTCCTATTAGCCATTGATTGGCATAATTACCAGCGAGATATGAACCTTCAAAGCTGACGTCTGAATCATCATCCATGAGCTCATCATTTTTAACAGTAGCTTGTATATTGGCTTCCCAGTCTCTTTCAGTCAGCGCTATTCCAACCATCGCTTGTTGCCCAGCAAGCTTATTATCTGCAAAAGCCTGCGGCAATTGCTGACGACTTGTTTGCAAGCTTAACTCTCCAAAAGCCTGAACCACAGACTCACGGTTGTTACTTAATCTAATCTTTACAGACTGAAGCAATTGCTGCTGGGCCTGAGTCTGAGCAGTAGCTACACTAATACTGCGTCTAATTTCATTAGCGGTCAGTGGCCAAGTACTGGTACTGATCTGAGTAACCCCTTGCGTATTAAGCCAGTCGATATCCGCTTTGAGCTTCAGATCATTCATATGCAAGTTCTGCGCTGAAGCTGCAAAAGTTACTAAGCTAAAGCCTAGCAAAACTCCTAATTTTTTATACATAGTTGACTACTTCTATAAATATTGTTTACAGTGTACTTTTTATTGGCGATGACTCAATGACAGCCTACCTACCCTAACCGCTTTTCTTAAACTTAATTATTCTAACAAATCCTAAAAGCTTTATCTTAAAGATTATTTTAAGGTTTATATAGACTTGTATTTGTAAAAATAAGTGATATAAAGATTTGGCCAAAACACAGTTTAGCTAGTACAAAAAATATGATGATAGATCTGATATATAACTATATAAATAATAAGTGCGAAGAATGCACCTTGCATAAAACTAGTGGATACTTGTGCTAAAAAGGTGTAGTTATCC
>Ga0114910_1001487_pt1 | contig 11028 bp, 9 predicted proteins | sample MalvireepMed_908_FD_83500 | JGI IMG/M metagenome (GOLD analysis project Ga0114910, IMG submission 83500) | Marine viral communities from the Global Malaspina Expedition - Malaspina viral metaG DeepMed_908 | ecosystem: Environmental > Aquatic > Marine > Oceanic | place: Mediterranean Sea...
CCCTTTCAATATTAGTTTGCAATCCATCATCACCTTCAGCTTCAATTTGAGAATCACCCGCAGGAATATTAGCCGCAACTCCAATTGATGCAGCATCTTGTACCACACCTTTATGATTAGAAGGAATATTCTGAATATAATCTCCAGAATCTCTAGCCATTATTTGCATCTTAAATCTTAAGCTTATTTGCAATGATACAAATGCTCTTGGAATATAATTGTTAGTAGGATTAACGACTAAAACATATGATTTATAAGGGTTAAGAGGCTTAGAGATATCAGTAAGAATAAATGGATTTAGCTTTTCTGTCTTTGAAATAAATGCTGTTCCTGGCAATTCTAAGTTGAATATTTCTTGACAAGTACCAATATCTGTTTCGATTGTTGTATCATCAATTGTTGGCATCTTTTCTAGTATTACAAATTGTATACCATAGTTTGAGCCTACTTGATCGAAGTTCAGCGTACCAGCCCATTGGTTACCAGTTAGAAGGAAATCACCAATCCCTGAATTATCTAATGGTTTATTGACGTCTGGATTAAAGGCATCAGGTCCGATTATTGCTGCAGCTTCACTTCTTTGATCAAAGGAAAAACTGAATTCATCTAATACAGGAATTGGTGTATTTTTAGTTAATTCCATATCCTGATCAAAGAATTCCTGTACAGGTGGTAAAACAAAAGGAATCAATGCTGCACCTTTATAGCGATAGTTTGTATCACTACCAGTCTCCATTGCAATACACTTAAGAAAAGGCAAATTAAAATTAAGTCTAAAAGGAGCTTGATCATCCTTTATGTTGGCACTATCAATCTCACCTTGAAGTTGTGTATCACAACTATTTAATGGTCCCTTAATAGTATGATCTATTGTTAGCTTAACACCCCTTGGTAATTTATCTCTAGTAATCTTTGCCATTACTCTTCAATCTCCTCTAACACAGTTATAACAACAGAGTAAGATTGCTGATTAGGAGGATACGAACCACCAGAAGCACCATCACCATATGGATTATATTCTTTCCATCTAGGAATTACTAAATGTAGTGTACACTTTGAATCTCTAGAAATTGGTATATTAAGATCTTCACCTCTAAACATTACACCTCTTAGGTGTGAATCAACTGTTTTAACTTCAACTTGAGGAATCATTAGTGTAAATGCTGGTAAAGATCTTGCATCCTCTCGGTTAAAAAGATAAGCCCAATTTTGTCTATTATGTACTGCTATCTCTTTAAGATCATATTGTCTTTCTTCAGGTGCATAAGGACTAGCTACTTGAAGTACCATACTACAATCATTAGCACCATAGTTTGCAGTCTTTGGTCCAGGGGCAGTAGCACCATATCTAAAAGTATTTGGATATACATTATAACCAGCAACAACAGTTTCCATACCTTGCATTAACCACATAACATCTTGTATAATAACAGGCTTATTGAATATATGTGATATAGACCAAACCCAACCAATTCCTCCCTCGGTATATGTCGTTAAACCAAGTGAACCCCAACCCCCAACTGGCATTGTACCCTTAACTCTTTCGTCATTATAAGGAAATCCACTAGGTGCTTGATCTGTTTCACTAGTAACAGCAACAGCACCCTCAGTAGGCAGTAAAGCAACTAAACCAGTATTTAATGATGTCATCCATGGTAGAGCATTAGATTGTGCATAGTTAACTTGTACTTGTGGCTCAAATCCTAGAACGTATTGATTCTGAACATATCTAGACCTAACATCACCTTTAGGAATATTATTGAATCGTTCTTCAATATTATCCATGGCTTCTTCAACTCTATTGCCATCAATAGTAGTACCATCAGAGAACTGTTCCTTTGTTATCTTTCTAGTACTCATGTTAAAACTCCAGTATTAGTACAATTACTATTTGTCTGTCCTGTTGTATTAATACTAAATGCAACTTGACAATCAGCAGGATTATTATTAGAATGATTTCTGACAACATCACCTGTTTGTGTCATGACACCACTAAATGTGCAACCATTGAATACTGCTTTAGCACCTTCTTCAATCATCACAAAATTAGCAAAATCAGTATCATTTGAATTCATTGGATCACCAGAGTCTTTGGTAAAAGTACAACCAACAAAACTAGCATGACCTTTCTTTACATGCACTAAACATGATGCATTGTTTCTAGTTGCAATTTCAGTACTTGAAATAAAATTAATTCCTATAAAAGTAACTAAAGAATCTGAAGTATTTGGATCTGAACCACAAATTACTTGTCTAGTAACTTTAGCATTACCTGTACTTTTAACTTGCGTATTATTCTTACTTAAAGAAACACCTCCATGATTACCACTACCAAGAGTAATAATATTATCTTTCTTTCTAGACTCTTCAATCGGAGTACCTTCTAATATAGCATCAGTAGCATTTGCTTGTCTACTAACTTCATCTCGTAATGTTTCATTATACTGAGGAAGTCTATGTGCAAACTTATCCATTATCTCTGGTACTCTATTAGCCACGTCCCTTCCTCCTTCTTCCACCTGCAGGTCTTAATGTTGCTTTAATAGAATCAACTTCCAAATGTTCTGCTTCATTATTTATATGACCAAAAAGCATCCAAGCAAAGAACTCACCCTTAACTGATGTTGACATACAGATTGTATCATACTCTTCATCATCAATTAGATAGTTACCATCAGATGTATCTGATGCATCTCCCCAAGTTGCTGCATTATTGAATGTCCTTTTCTTAAGTGCATCAGTAGAAGAATCATACATTCTAGTTCTAATAGAAGTCTTATCCTCAATCTTTTGAATATCTTTATTTAGAAGTTCAGGAGTAGATGCACCTTCATCACCTTGATAATCAATAAATTGACTAGTCCAACCCTTCCAATCAGATGCTAAGATTCCATTTAGTAATCCAAATGTAGGACTAGAAATGTTTGTTGTAGTTCCTTTACCTCTACTCTTTATTCTTAACCAAAGACTTCTAGCTTTAGATTGGGCAGCATCATCTAAACCAACTTGATCTGTCTTAAAGACCCAATCAACAGGTTGTGCAGGATCATTTTGTCCTGCCTTATGCCTACCAGAACTAGTAATATCTTCATTTATGTATGCTTGTTGCCATACTAGAAAATAAGCATAATCTACATATGTGTTGCCTGTACCACCTTCTGTATTCGTGAAGTTGATATCATATCCTTCTATACCCATTGAATTAACAGATATTGCTCCTGGGTTATCACCAGCCCATGTGAATGGCAACCAAAATAGTCTATTTCTATATTGATTATTTAGATTAAAATAGGGATCATATTTGTGCCCTAACCCATCAGCATCCATGGTAATATCAATAAAATTACCACTTCTAGCCCCAGCCCCTCCAGCACCATTTCTGCAAGTAACTGTTACACCAGCATCAGTTGCCAGTCTCTCTGCTGGAAAGATTGCTTTAACGGTGGTAGCTGTACCTGAAGTAAAAATTGGTATCCAATGTGTATTATCAAAAAAGAATTGAATTGTTATTTGGTCAGGAGGATAAGCAATAGTACCGCCCCAATTAAAATCTCTATCAGGTACAGCTATAAAAGGAAGTAAGTAAGTATCTGTATCTGTTGGTGCTGATATAGAATCACTTAGTTTATAACCTCTATCAACTTTAATCCACGGATCGATATAAACTGCATTAAATCTAGAAGTGGGTACCTTACCTGTTGCAACTGAAGTCATATTATAATACTTGCCATTGACCCTACGATCATCTTCAGCAAAGTATTCAATGTTTCTATCTAAGCCACCACCCTTACCATATTCTAGAATATAAAATGATTCAGTTGCCCAATCTTCATTTAGTTCAACATCTGGTGAAGTTTGTGTAAATTGTGCCTGATCATCCATTGTTAGTGTTTCTGCAGAACCAATTAGATATAAATTAGTTTCACCCATTACAAAGAATGGTCTAGTAATATTTTTAGTAGCTTTGATAGTACCTGATGCAGCAGCTACTGATTCAAAGTTCCATATACCCCAACCATTATTATTAAGAACCATAGCAAAATCTTCTTGAGGTATAGAAAACACAAGGTTCTGTCTAAGATGATCAAACGTAACTGATACATCTTCAGAATTGAATTGAAGTACTATTGAGGGATTATCTCTAGTTAAATCTGTTGAGTCAATCACCCCAGATGCTTGATAATATTGTGTTAAAGGATTACTAATATGCTTAGTCCAAAGCGTTTCAATACCCTCTGAAAGCTTATTGATATTTAGACCATTACTAGTACTATAAACACCAGTGTCATCTACCCATAATGCACTACCTTCAGCAACAACAACTGCATTGGGATTTAAGCAACCTATAGTATTTGAAACCTTTTGGATCGTACCATTAGTAGCTAAGAATCCCGCAGAAGGACGATAGAAGAATAACTCATTTGCAGTAAAGATTAATATATTACCTTGCAATTCTTGAATAGCAGTTACATCATTCTCTGATGGAATTAGAATATAGTTATCTGCTACAATACTTCCTGGCTTTCCTACATCACTAAACCATAAAGTCTTATTAGCAACATAAACTAATCTACCCAATACAGCAGTGATATCATCAGGATTAGGAAACTCTGCAGCAGTAAGATATGAATAAGCATCTGAAAAGGCACCCTCTGAAGGAACCATTCTACGAATTATAGAACTCTCACCTAGAAAGGTATGCCATTCCCATGAATCATGATTTGATACTTGTTGGATCTTTGTCTTTCTAAATGTAGCTGGAATATAAGCCCAAATACCTGCTCTCTTATCACCAAAATAAACTACATCGTCCATTTCTTGAAAGAAGAATTGCTTTTGGTATTCTGCATGTATATATTTTTCATATGATCTAGATCTATTAGTTTCATAAAGAGAATTCTGTTCCCTAAGTGTTCTATTATCAGAATCTGTTTTAGGATACAACATTTCTTCATAAACTTCATCTGTAGTAATATCATAAATTGTTACAAGATAAGCTGTAATATAAGCACCATTAGGTTCTTGTGGTGTCCAAGTACTTGTATTTGGTGCAGATCTACTGGTTGTTCTTATAAGATTACCTGTATTAATTGTAGCAGCAATAACAGTTAGAATTTGCTCATGACCAAAGTTGGTTTTAATATAGTGTGAACCAAGATGCTTTTGATAATCAATTGCTTCTAAGCCAAAAGTAGAATCAAACTGTGTAGATTGTCCAAATCCTTTTCTAACTTTCCAATTGATATGTCGATCCATATTCTGAATATATGGACCCTTACTTTGCTTATCAGCATTAATACCATTTGCAATAAGCTCTTTTTCGGTACCATTAACAGCCATTAATCTACATACCCTACATGGTCAGCAGCACCAAAGTTTCTGCCTCTTTCAAGATATGCTCTAAATGCTTCTTCTCTAGTCTTTCCTTGTAAAGCAATTTGTTGATTACCAGCACCATCTCTAACAGCATAATTGCCATAAGCAAATAGAACTATCAAATCATGAAACTCTGTAAGGTCATCAATCAATGTTGCATCTGCTTCAGTAAAATCAACTGTAGTTTTAGGAAGATAATATAGTCTGATGGTATCAGTTATCTTGCCACTAAATCTTAGAACTGTTCCTTCTAATACAAATGAATCTGCTGTTATTTGAAGTTCATCTCTACCTTGTGCAGCAGTATAATAAAAGGCTGGAGTCAAATCACCTGAGGTACCAATTGAAGCTACTTTAACTAATCTAGATAGTTGTCCTTTGGCTGGAGCATCTGCAGGATCTCCTAATAGGAACTTACCTGCTTCACCTGATACTGCAGTTGTTGAAAGATCCATTTCACCATCAACTAAGGAAAGTTCATAATCTTCCATGTAGTATGATGGGTCACATTCATTGACTACATTCCTAAACTGGTTATAACCAATCTCACAATAGAGTGCTACGTTAGCACTTGAAATAAAAGTTGTATCTGCTTCATCAATAAAGTCTTTGAATAAAGCTTTTACTTGTCCTACATTCATTAGCCTCCACCTCCCATCTTAGTAGCTAAGGCAGCCTCAGCCCTTCTAGCACCAGCTTCTTCAGGTGTACCTTGAACTCTTTGTGGTCCTCTTCTACTTACTGTGCCACCAGCTTGACCCTGTTGTGTAGGCATTGCACCTAATACATCTTGAGGATTAAATGGTGATAGTGGTTTGCTAAGCTTACCAGTCTTTTGAGCAGCAATATTCTTTAGTTCTTGTGCTGAAGGTTGTTTTATTTGTGCCTGTTCTCTTACAGTCTGTGCTTGATTAGCCTGTATCATATGGAATTCTTCAAGATATGAAGCTAGATTATCTTGAGTCTGAGGATCTAATTGATAGAACTCTTCAGTCTTCATGAATTCATCCCATACTTCAATAAATGTTGATGTATCATCTGATGGGAACACCTGTACAGATTTACCAGCAATGACACCCTTAAGCATCTCTTGAGCATGAGCCATGGCAGCAATCTTATCCAATAGGAACTTATTAGAAGTCTTGAAAGCCAACTCTTGCATTGCATCACCCTTACTAATAAGACCTAGTTGCATCATCTGTACAACCTTTTGGAATCTATCATTAGTCTCATCCCTAAACAATGAACCAGCCTCTAAAAAGACTTCAGGTGTATCAACAAGATCGGTACCTTTGATTGCTCTGAAAACAACTCTACCTGTACTATCCATCATCCTCATCATCTTTTCAGAAGTATAGTGCTCTTTCATATATTGAAGAACTGTTCCAGCCATCTTTCTAATAGATTCTTCCACATCCTGTTGTGTCATCTGAAGTTGAGAAGCATCATTCTGTGATAATGCATTGATAGAAGCAGCGGAATTAATACCAACTGCTCTTTTACCCATTGATGTTGAGTGCAATCCTGCAACATCTAACATCTCATTCTGTAATGTTTGTACGTTACTTAACACATGTGCAGGTAATCCAGCACCAGCTATCTGTGTTGGAGCGCCTCCTGCAGAATTAAAATAAATCTTTTCTCCTGGCTTACCTTTAATAGCACTTTGTGCAACACCAGCAGACTTAGGAATAAGCCACTTAGGATGACTCATAAGATCTATATTTTCAACAATCTGATTCCTAGAACGATTATAAAGAGACTGAAGATCAATAAGGTTAACAACCAATCCAATCCCCCATAGTCTAAATGGGATATCAGTATATTGCATTAGAATTACTGGTTTAGAATTAGCTGGATAGGTTCCTTCGAAGAGCCATTGTTTACCAGCATAGACACCATAACGACCATCATCATAATATACATCATATACATTAACTCTGTCCTTTAGCTGATCTTTGTATTTACTTGGACCTTCTTGTCCTATATCACCATCAGACATTTTAAGGATATCTTTCTTCTTTTTAGGATATGCTTCTGCTAAAGCCTGTCTAGGAACAATAGTTCGTACAGCAACCCATCTACTTTCTTCAGGTGTTCGTACTCCTGGCTCATAATATACATTATAAGGTGATACTGCTTCAACTCTTACATTATCTGTAGAAGGATCATAGACTGTATGTAAGCCTACATTGCCACATGATACCATCCATTTAATAGCATCATGGATTACAGTTTTCATATCATTCTGATGCCAAAAGTATTTAAGTGCTTCTTCTGATGACTTAGCTTTAAGGATATCTTCTGTTGAAGGAGAAGCAGGAAGAACTGAAATTGATGGATACTCAACAGACAGTCTAGAAGTAATATGTCTATAAATGTTTATAAGAAGATTGATTACATATTTAGTAGGTCTTTGTTGTCCTGACGAAGTTACATACTGTCTTAAGGTTCTGTCATATGAAACATACTGTTGACCTTCAAGATATAGTAAACATAGATCCCATAGACGAGATTCTGTAGTCTTATCATTTTTTGATTGTTCTAGTTGACTAGCAAATTCTGATGGTAGCTTATCTGCCATTACTTAGTACCAAACCCAGATAAACTAAGCTGTTGGCTTTGCAATTGATTAAATAAGAATTCTTGTTTCATCTCTGGAGAAAGTGCCGCATAAAATTCTTGCATTTGTGGTGTCATCCCTTGAAGAATATTGTCAGCATCCAATCCCCTTAAGTCAGGATCAATCTCAAGTTGACTAGCGTAATCTCCCAAACTAGGTTTACCTGTTGGTCCTATTGGAGCAGCACCTTCAAGCCCTTCAGCTACCTTCATTCCACCCGCTATAGCTTGTGGTGCCTGTTCTAAACCACGCATTACTGCAGCTTCATCTTCTTGAATAACACCTGCAGCTATATCTCCAACAGCAGCACCTGCTTGATATCCTGCCATTGGTTGACCACCAAAAGCACCAATAGCAGTACCAGCAATTCTAGGAATCCACTTAGCAGCCATGGTTGCTGCACCCTTACCTCTCTTTTCTGCTTCCGCTACCATTTGTTCAGCAGCAGCCTTTCTAGCTTTAATAGCCTCTTCATATCTGCTTTTAGGCAAACCTTGAAAGCCATATTCTCTTTCTCCAAATCCTTTTAGTGCCATGCTTCTATGCTCCCTATATCTGATACACTTTCAATTGATTGTTTATCTTCAAAGCCTTCTTCAATCTTAAGAGTACGATATGTCCTTCTAATAAAAAGCCAAGTGAGAATATTCACTTGGACTCCAAACAAAATACCAAGAAAGATAAAAACTGGTAATAGATTATCCATATCAACTCCTTAAAAAACAAGGGGCAGGACAGTCCGATGTGAACCATCCTGCCCCTTGATAAGCTTAGTTTAGCCTAGCCTAAGGCTTATGCAGCACCTGGGTAGTTGAGTCCAATCAGTGCCCCATTAGCATTTGGTCGGAGACAAGTTACGTCATAATACCAACGATAGAAACCTTCCCACTCATCTTGAGCAGAACGACGACTAAGTACGTTACCATCAAGATCAGCGAAGCCACCAGCCTCTAGTTGACAGAGCTTCCAAGTATCAGTCTTTAGTGCAATAACACCACCCTTCGGAGCGTGACGAGACACTCTGAAAGCGATGTTATTATAAGACAGAGAAGCGAAACCACCATCTGCCTTACCAACATTGCTAACTTCCTTAGTAAGATTACCAGCAGAAGTACCCATAAGAATCTGAGCATACTCCTGTCGGAAACTAGGATGCACCAAGAATAGATTAGGAACACCATCAGAGGCAATTGAAATCTCATCAAGAAGCCTCTGTAGCTCACCAAGGCTGATATCAGCCCGTGGATCTCCACCACCATCAGCACTCTGTACACAGTGAACAACAGACTGTAGAGCCTCATTGTTACCACCAGCATCAGAACGATCAACTCCAAAGTGTGAAACACTAGAGAGGTTACCGAAGATACCAGTAGGTTCATCAGCCAAAGCGGCGATCGCAGCACTTGCCTGACCACCATCCTCAACCATCACACAAGCAAGAGCGACACCTTCTGGAACAGCACTACTATCCAGAGCATTCTCTAGATCGACCTGACCAGTTGTAAGCATGCCATCAGTAATATTTCCTACTTGAATATCATCACCGAGTACCGCATAGGTATCCATTCGGATAACATCAAAAGCCAATTGGTTACCTTCAGCCTGTACAAGATCCTGCGTTGCCTGAGCCTTAGCGATATCACCAGTAAAGTCCCATGCAACACCAACACCTGCATCCTTTTTTTCGTTCAAATAACCGACAACATCACCACCTGAGAAACAGGTTTTATTAGCCTCATTACGAACATCATTAACCAACTTATTCATTTCGGCATCAACATAACCGATAAATGAATTCTTACCACCAGACTTAGCAGCAGCAATTGCTGGTCCAGTAATAGTAAAACGACCATACAGGAACTTAGCGGTCACAGTAAGATTTGCAAAATCCTGTGCATTAGCATCGGGTAGCGTACCACCTTCAGCCCTGAAGCCAACCCCTGTATTTCTTCCGACGTGGACAGGTATGATAACCTGTTTACCGTTCCAGTCAACGGTTGCTTTTTCAAACAAGTCAAGAGCGAGTACCTCTTGATTCAATTGATCCTGAATTGGTCCTAGGTAAAAATCCTTAAGTACCGAACTCAGGGTATCTAAACTCGCAGCAGTAATAGCCATGATTTATATCCTCCTTAGAATTCCATGTCTTTTAGAAAGGACAATGCAGCACTTTTAGCATCCTTCATTGTCCTTGGTTTATCATTACCAGAAGATCCTGGCAAATGACCATCTGAAGAAACTCCTTTGACTCTCGGAGGAGCAGATGCCTTAGCAGCTTTTGCCTTCGAGTGTCTATCGATAGCTCCCTCTTCAATTGACGCAACAAAAGTATTATACCTTTCGGCTACCTCCATCACATCAACACTAGGATCTTGAACAACAGCATGAAGAAGTATCTGCTCACTAGCATGTGGATACTTTTCTATTGCAGCACCAAGTTCCCTTTTTAGTTCTGTCTGAGCCTTAGAAACTTCAAACGTATGGATTCTAGCCTCCAATTGTTTAAGTTCATTAGGTTGCTCCTGACCTGAACTATTGCCATCCATATAATCATCTAACCAACTTGGTTCAGATGTCTTAGCAGGATGATCTACAGATCCCTTAACAGGTTGCCGCAATGAAGCATATTGTGTCTTCATTGCTTCTAGTTGAGCTTTGAGAGTATCGTTCTCACTCCGCAGTGTATTCCTAGTATCAACTACTTTCTTAAATCTGCCATATGGAATTATATGTCCAGATTCGTCCTGATTATCAGGTTCTGTTGAAGAAGAACCCTCATGGGTTCCTTCAGTCGTTGTAGGTTCCTCAGCAGGAGCAGACTCCTTAGATTCCTCTACAACTGTTTTTACCTCCGAGTCGGGAGAAGTATCAGATTCTGCATTAAAAAATGCATTATCCAATTTGCTTAACGACTCTTTATCTAAAAGGCTCATAAAATCCTCCAGTATTTACGTGGCTGCCACGATATAGACTTAGCCTTGTGTCATTATAAATATACAAAATTTTCAAATATTACGATTATCTAACCC
>Ga0114910_1001494_pt1 | contig 11001 bp, 10 predicted proteins | sample MalvireepMed_908_FD_83500 | JGI IMG/M metagenome (GOLD analysis project Ga0114910, IMG submission 83500) | Marine viral communities from the Global Malaspina Expedition - Malaspina viral metaG DeepMed_908 | ecosystem: Environmental > Aquatic > Marine > Oceanic | place: Mediterranean Sea...
ACCAATGTGCATCAGGGTGGCGGGCGAACGCTGCTGCTGGCGCTTTTGGCCGCGACCTCGGGACCAGCTGTGGCATTGGTTGATCATCGCCTGACTTTACCGGTTACGCTGCCTCCCACGCTTCGCATCATTCCGGTCAGGTCAACGCTCGTGTCGCGGTTTATGGCTGAAAAATCCTTGCCTGACTTGTGTGAGCCGGACGATGTTCTGTTGTGTTTTGGCAATCTGCCACCGCTTTTTCAAACAACAGCACGCACTTTCGTCTACCTGCAAAATCGCTATCTGACAGCCCGGCGCTCACTCAATGGGCTTGCATGGCAGGTTAGGTTGCGCGTCATGGTGGAGCGTCTTTGGCTGCGTAATTGCCTGCGCGGCGCGACGGTAATGGTGCAGAGCGCATCCGTGGCAGAGGAAGTACGCACCAGCCTCGGTCGTGATGCAATGGTTGCGCCATTTGCCCCGCAGTTTGACGCGCCCGATCTGGATCCACCCCGGGAGTATGACTACCTTTATGCTGCCTCGGGCGAAGGTCACAAGAACCATCGGCGGCTTGTCGAGGCGTGGGAGAAACTCGCCGAGCTGGGCCATTTTCCATCTCTTCGGCTGACGCTAGATGAGAGTCGCGATTTCCAATTGCTCAACTGGGTTAAGCAGCGCGTGGCGAAGGGCTCGCTTCGCATCACCAACGCGTCGGTAGAACCGGAGGCGATGCCAGACCTCTATGGGCGTTCAAAGGCGCTGATCTATCCATCGCTTTTCGAATCCTTCGGATTGCCTCTTGTAGAAGCGCAGCGCGCCGGTCTGGATATCGTAGCCGCCGAGCGCGACTATGTACGCGACCTGGTCGTGCCAATCCAGACATTCGACCCCGAGTCGAGCCTCTCTATTGCCCGGGCTCTCTTGCGTCACAGTTTCCAAGACATGGCTCTCCAGGACGTGCCCTCGGCGAACGCTTTCCTGGCCGTCCTTCTGGAGTCGCGTTGATGCGTCTTCTGATCATCTCGCAATATTTTTGGCCTGAGACCTTTGTTATCAACGATATTGCGCGCCTGCTCCAAGCCCGCGGTGTCGAGGTTACGGTACTCACTGGCAAGCCCAACTATCCCGGTGGCGATATCCATTCTGGCTACCGGGCCAGTGGCGTGCAACGGGAAAGTCTTGACGGCGTGGATGTGGTGAGAGTGCCTCTCGTCACGCGTGGCCAAAATTCCCGTATGCGATTGGCGCTGAACTACCTTTCCTTCCTGTCTGCTGCCAGCATCCTGGGGCCGTTCGCTCTGAAGGGCAAAGCTTTCGACGCGGTCCTGGTCTATGGCATCTCGCCATTGCTTCAGGCGTTGGCAGGTATGGTTCTATCCGGCGTGAAGAAGGCACCGCTCGTGGTATGGGTCCAGGATCTGTGGCCAGAAAGCCTTAGCGCTACAGGATACGTGACCAACAAGACACTATTGGCCATAATCAGCACTCTTGTACGACGAATCTACAAATCAGCGACGCTGGTTCTGATCCAGTCGCGGGCATTTCGAGCGCCGGTCGAAACGCTTTGCGACGATCCGCGAAAGATCATCTATTATCCAAACCTATATCAAAGGCCGCCGATAGCGGCCGCCAGCCCACGCGCGTCTGAGTTGGCAAACAAGCTTCGTGGAAGCTTTTCCGTCGTCTTTGCAGGCAATATTGGTACGGCTCAGGATCCGGAAACCATTCTAAGGGTCGCTAGATTGCTAAAGGTCCAGCCGGACATCCGTATTGTATTGGTTGGCAGTGGCAGCCGTGAAAAATGCATGGCCGAAAGCGCTGCTGTTCAAGGGTTGGACAATCTTGAATTTGCGGGGCGATTCCCTTCTTCGGATATGCCACATATCTTTGAGGGGGCTGCGGTATTGCTGGTGACACTTGCGGCTCAGCCAATTTTTGGCCTCACCATTCCCAGCAAGGTCCAAGCCTATTTGGCAGCTGGCCGCCCTATCATCGGGGCACTTGACGGTGAACCGGCAAGAATTATAGCTGAGGCACAGGCTGGCATCTGCGTTCCCGCTGGAGATGCGAAGGCTTTGGCCAGCGCTATCCTGAAGCTTCATGGGATGTCCGATGCGGAGCGCCAGACAATGGGCAGAAGGGGTACTGCATACTTCGAGCAGAATTTCGCTCCCGAGAAATTGACCACTGATCTGATCGCACTTTTGAAAAGCGAGATCGTCGCATGGGGGAAGGCTACTTGAGAATTCTTGTACTAGGGGCTTCAGGTATGTTGGGCAGCGCCATGATGCGCGTCTTGTCAGCCAGCAGAGTTCATGAGGTCTTTGGCAGTTTTCGGTCTGCCGGCGGCGTTCGCCATTTCAGCAGCTTGCCAGCGGAACGCCTTATCACGGGCGTGGATGTGGAAAACACCGACGCGCTTCTGCAACTGTTCCAGCGTGTGAAGCCAGATGTCGTGATCAACTGCATCGGCCTGATTAAGCAGCTGGCGCAGGCGGATGACCCTCTCGCGGTTCTGCCGATCAATTCCCTGTTGCCGCATCGATTGGCCAGGCTCTGTGGATTTGCCGGCGCGCGCTTGGTCCATGTCAGCACAGACTGCGTTTTCTCAGGCAGCAAGGGCCTTTACACTGAGCAGGACGTTCCTGATGCGGGCGACCTTTACGGCCGATCGAAACTTTTGGGCGAGGTCGACTATCCACACGCGATCACGTTGCGCACCTCGATCATCGGTGAGGAACTCGATAGTTCCCATGGTCTTGTGGGTTGGTTTCTGTCGCAGCGTCAGGGAGTGCGCGGCTATACACGCGCCATTTTTTCGGGCTTGCCGACATTCGAACTTGCTCGGGTCATCGGCGAATTTGTTCTCCCAAATCAGGAGCTTCATGGCCTGTACCATGTAGCAGCCGCGCCGATTGCCAAGTATGACCTGCTGCAACTGGTCAACTCTTCCTATGGCAAAGGGATAGAAATCGAACCTGATGATGCGTTAGTTATCGACCGCTCGCTTAATGGCAGCCGGTTTGCCGCCGCGACCGGCTACAAGGCAGCCTCGTGGCCCGAGCTGATCGACGGAATGCGCGACTTTCATATGGAAAAGCACTAATGTTCGCCAACAAAACACTTTTAATAACCGGAGGAACGGGTTCTTTCGGAAATGCGGTTCTCAGGCGCTTTCTGGATACCGATGTCGGCGAAATACGTATTTTTAGCCGCGACGAGAAGAAACAGGAAGATATGCGGATTGCCTTCAATAATCCGAAACTGCGCTTTTATATCGGCGATGTCCGTGACCGGGATAGCGTCGCTCAAGCAGTCAAAGGTGTCAATTTCATCTTCCATGCTGCCGCGCTAAAGCAGGTTCCGTCTTGTGAATTTTATCCTATGGAAGCGGTCCGCACCAATGTGTTGGGCACCGAGAATGTGCTTCAGGCCGCCCAGGACGCCGGCGCCGAGCGTGTGGTTGTTCTCTCCACGGACAAAGCAGTTTACCCGATCAATGCCATGGGAATCTCCAAGGCCATGGCTGAGAAGGTCATGGTGTCAAAAGCGCGTTTGCAGCGTGATAATGAAACCGTCTTCTGCGCGACGCGCTACGGGAACGTCATGGCTTCGCGGGGCTCGGTCATTCCGCTTTTTGTATCGCAGATCCAGCAGAGCAAGCCCCTTACCGTGACTGATCCGCATATGACGCGCTTTCTTATGTCGCTGGAAGACTCGGTAAATCTTGTGCTCTATGCGTTCAACAATGGCCAGCAGGGCGACATCTTCGTGCAAAAGTCACCCGCCTCGACAGTCGGTGACCTTGCTCAGGCGCTAAAGGTGCTTGCCGGGCGGACTGATCTTGAAACGCGGCTCATCGGCACGCGCCACGGCGAAAAACTCTTTGAATCCCTCGTCTCCAGAGAAGAAATGGCTCGAGCTGTTGATATGGAGTCTTACTACCGTATTCCGGCCGATAATCGAGGCCTCAACTATTCCAAATATTTTAGTGAAGGTGAGGCGAAAATCTCACAGCTCGATGATTACACATCCCACAACACACATCGCATCGATGTTGCGGGGGTCATGGAACTGTTGTCCGGACTCGAGTATGTGAGGGAAGAGCTTGCCCTATAAGGTTATGACCATTGTCGGCACCCGGCCCGAACTCATCAAGATGAGCAGGGTGATTGCCGAATTCGACAAGTTTACCGACCATGTCCTGGTTCATACCGGTCAAAATTTCGACTATGAGCTGAACCAGATATTCTTTGACGATTTGGGCATTCGTAAACCCGATATCTTTCTTGATGCTGTAGGCTCGAATGCTGCCCAAACCATCGGTCGAGTTATCGAACGCTCGGATGCTGTCATAGAGACTGAAAAACCCGATGCTGTCTTGCTTTATGGCGACACCAATTCCTGCTTGGCCGTCATCTCCGCCAAACGCCGCAAGGTTCCCGTATTCCACATGGAGGCGGGCAACCGTTGTTTCGACCAGCGCGTGCCCGAAGAACTAAATCGTAAAGTGCTCGACCATCTCAGCGACATCAATCTGGTGCTGACTGAACACGGACGCCGCTATCTGCTCGCTGAAGGAATCCGTCCGGAAACAATCTTCAAGACCGGTTCGCATATGGTCGAGGTCCTTGAGCACTACCGTCCCAAGATCATGGCTTCGGATATTCTGGTCCGGCTGGAACTTCAGGCGAGGCAATACATACTGGTCAGTGCCCATCGCGAAGAGAACGTCGATACCGCGCAGAATCTTTCCGACCTGGTGGAGACCCTCAACGCTCTGGCCGACAAATACGGTATGCCGATAATTGTATCGACACATCCGCGCACCAAGAACCGACTGGATCAGTTGCAGGGGCTGGTTCCGTCCAGCCTGATCCGCTTTCTCAAACCATTCGGCTATTCAGACTATAACTGTCTGCAATTGAACGCCTTCTGCGTCGTCTCTGACAGCGGTACGCTGACCGAGGAAAGCGACTTGCTGGACTTCCCTGCGGTAATGATCCGTAATGCTCATGAGCGTCCTGAGGGGATGGATGCGGGAACGTTGATTATGGCCGGTATGACGAAGCAGCGTGTTCTTGATGCCATCGGGATCACCACTGATCAGCGCAATGCGCGAGCGGGTCAAGAGCGCCGCCGCGTGGCGGACTACCATAACCCGGCGGTCTCTCAGCAGGTGCTGCGTATCGTGCAGAGCTATATTGAATATGTCCGACGAACCGTCTGGTCGCATGATTGAAAACAACTGCTCAGAGACCGAAGCTTGGATCGCCGGTTGTTGGATTTTCCGGCTCTGGCCACAGTGACGGGCGGTTAGCACCGCCGGAATCAGGCAGGGCAATCGGGACGTAGTATCCGATTGCCGAATGAGGCTCGTCCTCAATGTTGTGTCTACACCAATCCTCAAACGTTTCTCGCACATCCGTAAGCTCGCACATCCGTAAGGATGAGGAGCCAATGCCTGTTTAAGCTTCGACCCGCAGTTTGCCCTTGAACGCTTCGATGAAGCCGATGCCGGTCGACTTGCCCCTCCGAGCAGCGCTCCGCTTGCCTGCCGGGCAATGGGATGGTGAGAAGTCTCGTGTTGCATCCTTGGCATAGGCCCACGGTCGTGATCACGTGAGAGGAACTGACTGCCATGGTCCATTCTGATCGCCTCAGAATAGCCAGTCTGACTGCAGACCCGTCCGAGCACCTGCATCACGTCCTCGCCGCGATCAGTGAAGCGTGAATCGGTCGCCGGACAAGAGCGCGAATGCGTATCGAAGATCGACAGGATGCGCGGTGTCTTTGCCTGTGGCCAATCGGTCGTCAACTGAGTTGACCAGCCTACGCTTTCGGGCAGACCATCTGCGCGTCTGAAAAATCGGATGCCTTTGTCCCTTCCTTTCCTTCTCCCTGAGAGGAAAGTATCGCGGAAACCCCAGAATTGACATGATGCCGTATTCCGTAATCAGAGCACAGCCGGTTGCGGCCTCATGCGTTTTTCCGGAAGGTCCGAATGGCTGTTCGCCGCATTTGAGCGGATCTGGGGAGGCATAACGACTCGGGCGGCATATCGCCCATTACGTTGTTTCCAGTGCTGAGGATTGCCGACCCTGTTCGACAGGATCTGTCACGTCACTGCAGGGCAAACGCCTTATCGCGCAAGGGCTTCCGATGATTTCAATAGGAAAGGGTGGTGGGCGATGAGAGACTCGAACTCCCGACATCCTCGGTGTAAACGAGGCGCTCTACCAACTGAGCTAATCGCCCCCAGTTCGGTGGCGCATGCTTTAGGGGGTTCGCAAAAAAACCGCAAGAGAAAAACAACGAAATTCGACATCAATTCATCAACAAACTGCGCCACACCATATTCCGGTGCGGCTTTGCGAAGGCGCTTTTTCAACAAGATTGAATTTTGTCGAATTTCCTTCGCAATCGACGCTTGACAGCACAGTGCGAACCCCGTAATTCACCGCTCACGGAACGGCGGTCACACACTGTTCCGCCTGAAAAATGCGCGGGTGTAGCTCAGTTGGTTAGAGTGCCGGCCTGTCACGCCGGAGGTCGCGGGTTCGAGTCCCGTCACTCGCGCCATTTCTCTTCATGGAGAGGTGGACACATTTTCAAAAATAGCCCGGTTCTGCCGGGCTTTTTTTGTATCAAATTTCTGGAGCCATTTCTCGTCATTCCGGCGAGTTGCAAATCTGCACTATGTGTATGGCTGCCTGAGGGCTGACGATCTGGTCAGGTTGGACTTGGCGATTGATCCGCCCCGCGCTTGAATCGCCGGAGCGCGGCACCCGGGGGGAGGGGCGATCGGTCTGGTTGTCCCGATCGCTTCCCCAAGAATAGTGGTTTTGCGCATCCTTGTTGTGTCCACTGAGCGGCAGCCTTGCTGGCGCAGTGGCAATCACTGTTGTTCCAGGCAGGCTTTCAGTCGTCGTCTGGCTGCCTTTGCGTGGGTTGCCATCAGCTTTCCCGCCAACAGGCGCACCAGAATCCGTCCGAGCGACGATGTGGCGCGGCTGGTGAAAAGCCAGCGAAGCTTGGTTTGGGTGTCGCCGAATTCGGCAAGCTGGTATTCCATTCGCGGATGCAACGGCGCAAACTTGCCTTCTGTTGCCATCTGGAAGGGCGGATTGCTTTCAACGACAGGAATGGAAATGTGGCGTTTCTGTCCTGTAGGCAAGCGGATGATTTCTGAGTAGACCTTGCCAACCGTTCCGTGCGGCTCGGAAGTTTTGGAGGTGATGGAAATCACATCGGGGAACCAGAGCGCATAATTTTCGTGGTTTGCCACAAAGGCAAAGACCTGTTCGATCGGGCGGTCGATGATTATGGTCTCATCAATGAGTATCAGACGGGGTTTTGCTTTCATGGGCATAGTTTACATAATGAGTTCGATTTGTAAAGTTGACGGATGATGAAAACGACACAATCCGAGTCGGCGCCGGCCGTTGAAGCGCTTCTGGATGCTGCGTTGGAGCAATTCGGCACGCACGGTTTTGCAAAAACAACCATGACCGACATCGCAAGGGCGTCAGGCCTCTCGCGCACGGCGCTCTACAATCATTTTGCGGCCAAGGAGGATGTGTTCAGGGCCATCAGTTCGCGCCTGAACGCAAAAGTCTACGAGGCGGTGCATCGAGCGCTGCGCGACGGCGGTGACCGGGATGCGCAGATGCTGGCAATGCTGCATGCACGCGTCAGCTGGGTCTATGAGTTGTTGCATGTCTCGCAATTTGGCCGCGAACTCATCGACGAGAAGAACAAGATTTGCGGCGGCCAGGTGCTGGCGGCCAATGACCAGTTCTCCAAACTGCTCACTGATATCATAGAGGGGTATCCGAACCCTGCCTTTGATGCTGCTACGCTTGCCGCCGTGCTTATTCAGTCCGTCAATGGTGTGTTGGAAAACGCGGTCAGCCGAGAAGCCGCGCAACGCGATGTCGAGACGCTTGTCAGGGTGTTTTGCCGGGGGCTGCACAGCGGCTGATCCTCAGCCAGAGGTGATTCTCCGCCACAAGCCAAGCTGCGCAGCAATTCAGGCGCAAATGAAAAAAAACGGGAGTTGTATTGCTGATGCGCGAAACATTGAGTGGCTAAAGCTCACACTATCTGATCAAATACCGCGTGTGCTCTTGCGCCGCTTGGCGGGCTGCGCTAACCACGCCGCGTTGCAACATGATCAGCCGCACATGTGAGGGGCCGGCTCCAGACCTCAGGGTAGGGTAGGGGCTTCGAGGGTGGCGGATACAGGAACGGACGTCATGACGGAACTTCTGGGCGCTTATGTGCCGATTGCTATTTTTATGGGTCTGGCTTTGGTGATTGGTCTGGCTTTGCTGATCGCACCTTTTGCGGTCGCCTACAAAAATCCCGATCCGGAAAAATTGTCGGCCTATGAGTGCGGCTTCAACGCTTTCGACGATGCGCGCATGAAATTCGACGTGCGATTCTATCTGGTTTCGATCCTGTTCATCATTTTCGATCTGGAAGTTGCATTCCTGTTTCCCTGGGCGGTGTCCTTCGGTGACATCGGCTGGATGGGATTCTGGTCGATGATGGTGTTTCTCGGGGTGCTGACGGTCGGGTTTGTCTACGAATGGAAAAAGGGAGCCCTGGAATGGGAGTGAGCAACGCACCACTGGTGGCCCCTGCGCCCAAGGGAATTATCGATCCCAATACCGGCAAGCCGGTCGGCAGCGACGATCCGTTTTTCGGCGAGATCAATGACGAGCTCGCCGACAAGGGGTTCCTGGTTACGTCGACCGACGAACTGATCACCTGGGCGCGCACCGGCTCGCTCATGTGGATGCAGTTCGGTCTGGCCTGTTGTGCGGTCGAGGGACTGATGCAGGCTTCCGGCCCGCGCTACGATCTCGAGCGCTTCGGGATTGCGCCGCGGGCGTCTCCGCGCCAGTCGGACGTGATGATCGTGGCTGGCACGCTGACCAACAAGATGGCCCCGGCGCTGCGAAAGGTTTATGACCAGATGCCGGAGCCGCGTTACGTGATCTCGATGGGATCATGCGCCAATGGCGGCGGCTATTACCATTATTCCTATTCCGTGGTGCGTGGATGTGACCGGATTGTACCGGTCGACATCTATGTTCCGGGCTGTCCTCCCACCGCCGAAGCGCTGCTTTACGGTCTGCTTCTTCTGCAGAAGAAGATTCGCCGTACCGGCACGATCGAGCGTTAAGGAGCCATTGCCATGAGCCAAGCCCTCATTGATCTTTCGGACTACCTGACCGAGGTGAAAGCCGAGCTTATTGACCGCTCTGAAATCTCCTATGGTGAGCTCACCGTTCATACCCAGGCCGACAAGATCGTCGAGTTGATGACGTTTCTGCGCGATGACGCGCAGTGCAAGTTCATCAGCTTCATCGATTGCTGCGGTGTTGACTGGCCAGGCCGGGCGGATCGCTTCGATGTGGTCTATCATTTGCTCTCGCCGCACCAGAATTTCCGGATCCGGGTCAATCTGACCACGGGCGAGGACACCGCGGTGCCTTCGGTTACCGGTGTGTTTCCCGGTGCGGACTGGTTCGAGCGCGAGGCTTATGACCTTTATGGAATCCTGTTTTCCGGACATCCGGATCTGCGCCGGCTCCTGACCGACTACGGGTTTGAAGGTCATCCGTTGCGCAAGGACTTTCCGCTCACCGGGTTTGTCGAGGTTCGCTACGACGATGAGGCCAAGCGGGTTGTCTATGAACCGGTTGAGCTCAGGCAGGAATTCCGCGATTTTGATTTTCTCTCCCCCTGGGAAGGCACGGATTATGTGCTTCCGGGCGATGAAAAAGCCAAGGGATGAGGACGTAAGACCATGGCAGAACATAACGTCCGCAATTTTACGATCAACTTCGGCCCCGAACACCCTTCGGCGCATGGCGTGTTGCGTCTGGTGCTGGAGCTCGACGGCGAAATCGTCGAGCGGGTCGATCCGCATGTCGGACTGCTGCATCGCGGCACCGAGAAGCTGATCGAGACCAAGACCTATCTCCAGGCCCTGCCGTATTTCGACCGCCTCGACTATGTGGCGCCGATGAACCAGGAACATGCCTATTCGCTGGCCGTGGAACGGCTTTTGAATATGGAGATTCCGATTCGCGGCCAGCTGGTCCGGGTTCTCTACAGCGAGATTGGCCGTATTCTGGGCCACATCATGAACATCACCACGCACGCGCTGGATGTCGGCGCCATGACCCCGGTGGTCTGGGGGCTGGAAGAGCGTGAAAAGCTGATGGTGTTTTACGAGCGTGCCTGTGGCGCGCGGATGCATGCAGCCTATTTCCGTCCCGGTGGCGTGCACCAGGATCTGCCGCATGAACTGGTCGAGGATATCGGCAAGTGGTGCGAACCGTTCCTGACGATTTGCGATGACATCGAGGGGCTTCTCACCGACAACCGCATTTTCAAGCAGCGCAATGTCGACATCGGTGTGGTCAAGCTGGAAGACGCCTGGGCCTGGGGCTTTTCGGGTGTGATGGTGCGCGGTTCCGGCGCTGCCTGGGACCTGCGCCGCTCGCAACCCTATGAGTGCTACTCGGAAATCGATTTCGACATTCCGATCGGAAAGAACGGCGATTGCTATGACCGGTACCTGATCCGCATGCAGGAAATGCGTGAATCGGTGAAGATCATGCGCCATTGCATCAACCGCCTTCTGGGCGATGCGAAGGTCGGTCCGGTGTCATCAATCGATGGCAAGGCGGTTCCGCCGAAGCGCGGTGAAATGAAGCGCTCGATGGAAGCGCTGATTCACCACTTCAAGCTCTATACCGAAGGCTACCGGGTGCCGGAGGGCGCGGTCTACGCGGCCGTCGAAGCGCCCAAGGGCGAGTTCGGGGTCTATCTGGTCTCGGACGGCTCCAACAAGCCTTATCGCTGCAAGATCCGCGCTCCGGGATTTGCGCATCTGCAGGCGATGGATTTTCTCACGCGCGGCCACCAGCTTGCTGACGTGTCTGCCGTTCTTGGTTCGCTTGACATCGTGTTCGGGGAGGTTGACCGGTAATGTATGCAAAC
>Ga0114910_1001495_pt1 | contig 11001 bp, 18 predicted proteins | sample MalvireepMed_908_FD_83500 | JGI IMG/M metagenome (GOLD analysis project Ga0114910, IMG submission 83500) | Marine viral communities from the Global Malaspina Expedition - Malaspina viral metaG DeepMed_908 | ecosystem: Environmental > Aquatic > Marine > Oceanic | place: Mediterranean Sea...
ATTCATAGCAAGAGCTGTTGCCATATCATTTGCAGCTCTTAATGCCCCTGGAAATGTTTCTTTACCTATTTGGTCATAAGTAAGCATAAGGGCAGACATTTGAAGATTTACTTCGTCACTAACAACGCCATTTTCTTGTAATGATTTAGTTAAATTAACTATTTCACCATAAGTAATACCAGCAGACATTCCCGTTTGTATAAGTGCATTTTTAACCTTCAATTCGGAAGCTTGTTGCAATCCGTGAAGCTTTAATAACTTTCCAATACTTCTTGAATAAAGACTAATAGCAAACGCACCAAGTAATAATTTAGAACGAAATACTGAAAATGTACTATTACTGTTTCTTAAATTCCTTGTCCAAAGCTTAGTATCTTTATTGGCAGTTTTAACTTTCTTGCCAAACCTGAGAATTGCCAATCCTGCTTTATTATATTTCCCAATAAGATCATCTAATTGCTTTCTATTCTCTTCCTTTACCCTTCTTAATTCTCTTAGACTTGCTTTTGCTTTATTGACCCTAGTCCTAAATATTCCTAAACTTTCTTTTGTTTTACCGTATTGCCCGTTTAATACTTTTTGTGCTTCAGCAGTCATACCAGTCTGCTGTGCTAATGATCTTAATTCATCTTTTAATATTTTGGCTTGTTTTTTAACATTCTTTGCAACATCAGCCTTCTTTTGATCTTCCCTTACTTTTTGACGGCTTACCTTTAAATCTTCCTTCATCATGTTCACCATACCACGAAGGAGGTCAGTAGATTCTTTAGTAGAAAATCCAAGCTTTTTCATTTGAGTGGAAATCTTTTTCATACTACCAAATTTCTTTTCAAATGCTGTAATAAGTTCCTTGTCTTTAGCGAGCATTGGAACTATTGCTTGTGTTATTTTTTGATAATCTTTTTCAGCCTGTTGTAATCGCTTGGAAGCCTTATTTGTTGACTCACGAAGGGTATTCCATGCTTCTGCATTTTTTAATAAACTTTTCGATAAATCGAGAATTGGTTCAGCCATTACTTTGCTCCTTTTGATTCTTTTTTATCAACGATTCTTCTCTCTTAGCTAATGCTTTCTTTATAATAAATGACCTGTCAACCCATTTCTTTGGTTGATCGCCAAAGTTTCCATCGTAAGGAGCAACATTGAAGTCCTGACAATAGACATATTTCTCAACATATTTCTGTGCATCTTTATCATATAAAATATTCATACATGAAAAAAAGGGCAGTTGTTTTGATACTGATAACCCAACATCGAAACTTTTGCCCTTACTATTATTTTCTTCAGTCTCCTTTATAAGAAGTTTAATCACATCTTGGACATCCTCTTTGCATCTAAAAAGTCTTGTCTCTCTCTTCCCATTTATTATTATAGGGATTTCAGCCTTATAAGGGAACTCATGGAATTTACAGCTATTTCCACCCTCACACCAATTATCCAAATGGATATTAAGTTCAAGTGTAAGGGTTTCTATTCCCCCAGACTTTGGTAATCCCTTATATATTCCAGTAATTCATTTCGTTCAACATCAGATAATTCTTTAAGGACTTCATCACTTGCAAACCCTTTTATATCTAATGAAAATGATTTAAAATCACCACCAGAAATTCCACGTCTAATCCAAGCTGTTCTTGCCCTTGATACGCCCCTTACTGTCGATATATCCCCAAATTCATCATAAACAACTTCGGCAACATCATTACAATAATCAATGTCATCAACAGACATTTCTTTAAGCTTAACATTTCTGCCACTTGCAAGGGTTACATTGTCACTACTATTTTTTGCTACTACTTTCTCCGACATCTACTTTCTCTCCTTTTTTAGATTTCGCATTTAATGAGTTTCCATCCTTATCACACTCAGCCCAATCAGATTCTATTCGGCTATCCTCTTCATCAACGCATTGTATCTTAATAAAACGAGGTACTTTATAGTATTTCTTTGCCATGTTTTCTCCTTTATTATGCAGTTGCACCTGTTGCAAGATGCAATACGAAATTGCTTCCGGGATCAAGAACTTTTGCTTCAAAATTAACAGATGCTACATCATCACTTGATATTTCACATGAAGTTAATTTAGCCTTTGGTATAATAAACCCAAAAGTTTGGGCAGATGATAAAGGTATAAGATTAACATCAGGCGATTCCAAAACACTTGTAACAGCCTTATTGTTTAATATCATTCTAATAAATGAATCTTCCCCTGTATCCCTAAATGCCTCTGTCATCTTATCAGTACCCGTATCATATTTAAAACTAGCCCCTAAAGTTATAGACAGTTCAGGAACTGCTCTTGCAAAACCTTCAGGTTCAGCACTTGTTCCCTGTGCTCCTAAAAATTGAGTTGGGCTTTCAACCGTAAGTGTCAGATTATTGATAACAGGATTTATACTATCAACAGCATTAGCAGCAGCATTATAATCAATTATATCAAAGTCTTTTGTAGTTTGATCTGATAAATACATATTAGTAGCTCCAAGTGTTGTTGTAAGCTCATTTGCACCAGACACACTATCAGTTCCCTTTACAGGTTGATACATAGTCTGAAATGTTGCCGTATAATCATATCTACCAGAATTGCTTGTCATATCTCCAGTCAACGCAAGAGATGTACATACACAGCCCGGAAGTGTTATACTATCAGCAGCAGTTGGTGCTAAAAAGAACAGAGTTAAAGTCTTATTAAACACAGTAGCCCCTGTTGAATCACCATGCTCATATACTCCCGGTGTATAGCCTGTTGCTATTTTAAAATTATTATCACTACCCGTTGCAGCCTGTGAAAATACATTTTCATACAAGATGGGGAGGCTCTGAAGCTCAACCCTTCCTGATAAACTTACTTCAGTAGTAACTCTTTTAGTTGATGAAAATACTTGTCCAAATTCAGCAACTCTTCCAGAACCAGATCGCATCTCAAACTCTTGGTTTGGTGCAAATGAGGGCAATGTCATCCCCTCTACATCAAGCCTATACATTGCAGCTCCATTAGATGAGTTGTCTTTTGTCCCAACACTTTCATCTGAGCCTATATATACACTAAATTCTTTTCCTGAATATATACTTGTATTAATAGCCATTTTTATTACTCCTTATATTTTATTAGCTCATGTTCCCTACATGGAGACATTTCCAGCTCCATACGACAACGTATTCATTCTCATCACCCTGATTGAGATTACATTCATCTACTCTACAATCTATTGCTTTTGTACTATCTGAAAGTGTCATAATCATGTTGTCATGTATTAATGATTCTATTCTTGAAACATATCTTAGTATGTGGTCGAGGGCTGTTCCCTTTGCATTTACATCCCTAAAATGATATGTAATTGCTATTGAATATTCCCTTGTCTCAGAATTTGACATATAACTATCAAGAGAAGAACCTAATGGATCAATCCTTAAATATTGATTGCCAGCATCTACAGAACTACCTTTATAAATCTTTAAAGCACCTTTAAATTCATCTCTGAATACGCTTTGAAGTTTATCTAAGATATTCTTCCAATTATTTGTAAAACTTGTAGCCAAATTTATATCCTATTTATATAGTCAGGCAAGGAATTTATCTGTACCTATTAGGATTGTAAGCCCTTGTCATCTTAACAGACCTAACAACAGGGTTGTCTACCATCTCTCCCCTGCCAAAAACTTCTATCTCCCATTCATCATCTGCAGTAGCAGTAGAGTCTTTAGCAGACCCTGCGAATCTAATCTGCAGACCACCTGCAAGAGATTGATAATCTCCATTAATTGTTTCTGCTGTAACAACTTGCGTTCCTTCATTAACACCAAGCTTATCACTATCTTTAACCCATACTGAATAAGTAGCAGTACCAGTTATTCCACCTACAATAATTTTAACTTTAATAAGGTCGTAAGTACCACCCCAACTACCCCTTGTATCTACAGGGCGAATACCACCAGATATTGTGCCTACTTCACGAATAATACCCTTAGAAGAATCAGAAGTATTTTGATGTGATAGCTTTGCTTGTCCACCATTCAATAGTCCAAGATTAAGATTGTATTCTTCTTCAAACTTATCAAGCATAGGATTCATGGGATCATGAGATTTCATAAGAAATGCAACAGATATAAGAGCAACAGTCCTAACTATAAGATAATCATAATTACCTTCCTTGTCCTTCCATTGGTCTCTTGGGAGGGTAGAATCAACACGACTATCAAAATATCTTGAAGCATTTTTCATTACTCTTGTCATGAGAGTTGCAAAAACTTCTCCTGCTTCCATTAATTTATCTGCCGGATTATTTGCTGAATAATAGTAACATACATCGTCTGTTGAATTATAAAACCATTCTCCTTCTACATTCAAATCAGTATGAGCAGATTGTGCTGGCCCTAAACTCTCTCCATCTGCAAACAATTGAGTAACTAAGCCACTACCATGAGCAGAATATTTACTACCTGATACTACTGCCCATCCATATATAGCCTCTTTACTATCATAATCATTTACATTAGGAAATATATCCTCTAAATCTCTGTGTGTACAATATGTTGATGAGGTAGCCATTAATATCTCCTTCTCTTAGGTTTAGTCTTAGGCTTCATAGGTTTCTTCTTTTTATATTTAGATTTAGGCATTATGATGTTTTTATTTCAATCCTTCCTTCTGCTTTCTGTGATGACGTAGTAGCATATAAATCAATTAAACAATTTTTCCTACCCGTATCACTTGTATTTATTTTTCCAGAAAATGCAGTATTCTCTAAACAGCTAAAAACAAATTCAGCATTTGAGGGACATCCTGTCAAGTTAATAGCACCAGTTTCATAGTTGATTGTGCCACTACAAGAACCTGCCAAATTTCCCCTTCCATCATCATAGCAAAATACTCCTGATGGTTTGGCTGTATATGTAATTGGATCATAAGTAACATCATCGGGAAGTCTTGCAGGAACAGCTTTGGCAATAGCCGTAATAGCTGGTATTCTACCTTTGGCACTTGCATCTAAAAGCGAATCACTATCCCCTGTATCAGCAAGGGACATTGCAGAACCTGACTTTCTCTGACCTGATGTAAATCTAATATCACCATCTACTATTCCTACAGTTACAGCAGTTTCAAATAAGTTTCCTGCTGTATAATATTGTGTATTTAAAGCATCTTGTATCTTCTGAATTATGCCATTAGTGCCTCCAAAATTAGTGTTAGAGGAATCAACAGTAAAGGTCAAATCTTGGAATAGAGTTCCTCCATCTACTGTAAGATCAAGTTTATAAGTTCCACTCGCAGTTAAACCTGAATTTGTAGAAGATGTTACACCAGAAAGCCCAAGCGACTGATAGCCAGGATTGTAAAATTTTATATTTACACTTCCAGGGACTATCCCTGCTGTCCCTGATGCTGATCTACCTTTGCCAAAGAAGTTTGATGCCTTAAATGTGCCATTAGCATTTGTTTGACATACAGAGTATTTGCTAATATCGTGGTAATCGTTTGAAAATTGTAATCTTAAAGTTTCCCCATCTCCATGAGATGCAGCTGATGTTCCAAGCATTGCTCTATTTACAGTTAGATTTGCACCACTTATGGCAGTTATCTGAGCCACCTCTGCGTTAGCCCTTATCATATCCCCAACTCTCCAAAAATCCCCATCAGCAGAAGCAATGGTAACAGGATCGGTTGTATTGTCAAAACCAGATGATACTGTTGAAATATCTGCATACATATTAGAATTTGGTGCTTCGTTTGTTATAGCAGTTCCATCTAAAATAGCCGAGCCTAAACTTCCAGATGTTATTACTGCTCTAACGGGTGCAGAAAAAGTATCTCCCGGAAGAACCATTGTATGTAAATATTCAACATCATTAGCAGAAGTTCCATCAGCAGTCCAATCTTCATATCCAGCTATAACCATAACTGGAACTACCCCTGTGTTTGTAACTTCTACAGCAGAAGGAATTATCTCTGTTGTTTCACTCGCACTTATTGCTTCAGATATGGAAAATATCTTATCTGATGTTGCCCCATATCTAACCTTTTTTGTTTTTACAAGAGCAGTAGTAATCCCATTTCGAGAACCTCCAACACTTGTCTGTGAATTTCTCATACTTGTTGTTGTTGTTCCGTATGGCATAATTTTTCCTTTCTATTGAATATGATATTTTACAGTTATATTGAGTGAAATAGTATCTGTCCCTGTAGATTCTACTGTTGCCAATATAACTCGTCCAGAAGCTACATCTGTTGGACAATTAGCCAATGACTGATATTTAATTGCATCCTCATGGACATCTGATACAAAATCCCCCGTAGCCCCAACAGTTCCAGCAACTAAAGTCCCATCAGATAAATCACCATGATTTGTAGATGTATCTAAAGCATAACTATAAAGTTGGAAGTTTAAATTATCTGTAGTTGAAGCTGTGTCCCCACCCATTAATACATGAACTGAATCTACAGTAATCGCATCTGGTAAATACCAGTACGATGTAGCTAAATGAATACTATCATCTTCACCACTTACATCGAGTGTAGCAGCTGGATTGTTTCCCGTTCCAAGATTCCATTCTGACAAATGTCCTACATAAGAAGGAGAGCCAAGAGCCAATACCATGTGAGTATTTGCTACACATGATAACCTTGCTGCTGTAAAATATTGATACTGTGTCATGGCATTTACCTGCGAAGTTCCACATTTTACAACCGAGTTTGAACTATCAACTTTAAGTAGAGAATCTCCCCCTAAATTCTGAATATCTAATGTAGTTGTAGTATTAGATGCTTGTGGTTTAACCCTTAAATGATTAGTGGATATGCTAACAGATGTATTATTTCCCAAACCATCCTGCATTTCACGAATACTTGTATCGATCCCAGTATTTCCAACCTGGTTTACAGCAAAAATGTTCTTCCAAAATGATGCGAAAGTTTTTTGTGAAAAAGTTGGCATTTAATCAATTTCCCTTAAATATGCTAAAGCACCTGTCTTTTGATGATAAACTTTTTCAATCTCCCTTATTTCGGATTGAAGTTGTTTTATCATCTCATCTTTAGTGAGTTTTTTCTTCTCACCATTCTCTTTAATATCTTGTTTTATTTCTTTAGTTTTTTCCATTATGGTTCACTCCCATCACCTATTGTGGCTGGTAATGCTGTTGCTTCTACTATTACACCCCCAAAACCACTTGTATTTGTTCCACCTGTATAAAATCTCATGCTACTTGCAGCATAAGCCATTATATATAAAGTTTTAGTTTCTCCAGCACTCCAACTATGGTCAGAACCTTCTACTACCCAAGAATAATTTATATTAAAATTATCAGCCCTATTTGCATCATCAACATCATTTTGATATTTAGTTCCTAAAGTTGTAGCAGAAGAATCAGTTGCAAGTCCAAGCTGTATTGCAATACTTGCTGCCTGAACCCAGGGCAGATGAACACTAATTTTTACTATATTGCTTGGAGGAACTACAAATGTTACTAAAGCAAACTTATCTGTGTCCCATACAAGATTTGCAAAAGTATTAGAGATGGATACAAATACTCCACCTGTTCCACTACCAAATACATGAGTACAACCTAATAGCATACCCGAATATGAACTATTTGCAGCCGAAAATTCTGTTCCTGCGTTCATTGATATGAAAACACCATCACCTGCATCAAGGGTAATGCCACCACCAGCATCTACTACAAGAGCAGCATCAGGTGACATCAATATATCTTGATCTGCTTCTATGACCATATCTTCAGGATTATCAGAATTAGAACCTATTTTCGTATCGGCAGAATCAAAATAAATAACCCTGCCACTACTAAGGGAAATATCTCTGTCAAAGGTTGTAGTTCCAGTTGATTCAAAGGTGATAACTCCACCAGAATCAAAAGTAATATCCTCTCCCGATGCACTATTAAAATCTATAAGCCCATCAATGTTAAAAGTCAAGTCTGCACTTACTCCATCTCCAGAATCCCCATCATCAACTGTTGTTATGGTTGTTGCTCCAAGAGTGGTTGTATCTATCCTAAAATAATCACCTGAATCTACTAAGGAAGCAAATGTCATACCACATCCAGCACTTGTATATCCATCAACCCTTAGTTCAAAAGTTGTTACCTCACTCTGTATGGCCCTTATCATGCTTGTCGCAGGATTTAAGTAAATATTCCCACCTGCATCAAGGGTTATATCTTCACCCGATGGAGTATTTATATCTACAAATCCGTCAACATTGAAAGTTAAATCTGCTTCATTGCCGACTGCATCAATCGTGGCAATGGTAGTAGCACCATTAGTTCCTACGCTTGTTTTAAAGTAATCTGATGTATTGGCATCATCCATTATTTTTACACTTGGATCATCTACGTCAAAATCGAATATATTTGATGTTCCATCATTCATGTAAACATTGCCATTATTAGCAGTTATAGTAAGGTCAGTAGATATAATACTATCTGTTGTCAATGAATCAAGTGTGACATCTTCTAATACCATATCTTTTATATTGCCCTTAATATCACCAGCAACTAATAAATCTTGCGTAACCCTAAAATCACCTACAACTCTTGCTCCATTTGTATCAGAAATTTCAAGGCAAGTGCTTTGATCCCCTACTGTTACAGTAGAAAGGTTTTCTGATATAGGTTTTGAACCTTTGATTTTTAAATCATTCAACACTATTTTATCAAAATCCTTTTTACTTGAGCCCACAATTTATCATCGAGCTTATTTTTAGAGCTTTTAACTAAATAATCTCCCAATATTGCAAGAAGTTGTTTAAGTATTTTCTCTGTTAAAAATGTTTTTGTTATCCATGCTATTAATGCTGGCATATTATTTATCTCCCATTTTATCTTTAATTAAATCGTATAATCTATTATATGCACCTTCTAAAGACTCTATCTTCCTCTCCCAATCTACAGGAGGGTGTGCAATATGCTCTAAATGGCTAACTCTTTCTTCCAATCTATCTAATCTTTGCTTTCTTTGTTCCATAAATCAAACAACGTCTTAACCTTTTCCTTTAGGACATCTATATCTACTCGCATTCTAGTAAGTGTCATAACTAATATGACAAACGCAGTTAGCTGTTCCCAATAATCTTTTAAAAAATTCATTCATCGCCTTCGTGTAAAAACCCATATTGCTATATTAATCATTCCTATCGCTAACAAATGATGCCCTAAACCATTAATATAGAGATAAATATTAAAGAATCCTACAATGAGATTGACCCATCTTACTACTCCGAGCCATTCATCTCTACGAATTCCCATCTAATATTTCTCCCCAAAGGGAGGTTTTCCCTTTAATTATCTGAATTACGTGTACCGTAAAGTAACCCTTTTCAAAGAAATCTACAATAGAAAATGCGTGAGACCAGTTATGTTTTCTATTACCTAAAAAAGAATTGCCATCATCACTCATATCTTTTAGACATCCTATGCTCCATGCAGACTTAACTCCATCCATATTAGTAACAGATGATTGCTGTAGATCGTGATGATGTCCATACATAATATTACAACCTAGTTTCATTAAATGATTTCTTGCGTGATGCATAGAGGCAAAGTGATGTCCGTGATAGAAGTAGAGCTTACCTATCTTTAAGTATTTCCCCATAGGGTGATAGGAATATCCTCTACCTTCTAAGTCTACTGCGTTTTTAAATCTATAATCAAGGTATGGGTGCTCATCATTAAAGCAATTCATCCAATTATCATGATTGCCTTCTATCATGTGCTTATTACTACAATTAATTTTATCTAGGGATTCATCAGTAATATCAATCCCCTTATTAACATCAATTATATCCTGCTTTATTGATGGGAGTTGATATTCAAGAGGAGGTCGCTTCTTCTTCTTCCACTTCCAATGAGAGCTACCCTCCCATTCGCCTACATCTCCTAAATCTATATAGAGATCAGGTTTTACAATTTCAATAGACTGACATAAAACATTTATAGCTGCTTTATCTGCTAACGGGAAATGTTTATCCGGAGTTACTATCGCCCTTCTTACTGGGGTTTTCTTTGCTTTTGACATTCCACACCCTCCATGCTTTGTTATACTGAACATACGCAACAGAGATCGCTGTAACGGTACTAAAAATTAATATTAAAAATCTAAAAAATGGGGATAACATCTCAGAAAGAGATAACATATATCCACCCATTGATGCTCCTACCCCCTTAAATGGGTGATTACTTAAAGCTACTTTAATCGAATCCAACATCTTTGTTTGCCTTTATAAAATGTTCAGTTGTTCCTCTTCCGAGGTTAGTATTATATACTCTCTTCCAATATTTCGCCTGACCTTCTAAGTCATCCCACGATGGAATCGAGTGTTTGTCTCTACGATAGTGAATCCTGCATAAAGCTGCCTGGACTCCTATATTAGACATGACAGACATAACGGTATCTTTTTGAAAATTCATTCCTAGTGATACTAAATTCTTTTTGTAATGAGAACGATACTTGATATAATTATCTATCATATCGTTCATAGTGGCAGGTTCAACCTGAAAGAATCCAATTGCAGGATTCCCTTCGCCATATCCCTTCAATGCTCTATATCCTGATTCAGCCATACCTGTGCGAACCACTAGAGCAAGAGCATCATCACTATAAGCATCTATCTTATAGAGTGCATACTCTACTATCTCTTTTATCTCATTGATCATGGATATAATTTAAGGAGGAGAGCCTAATAAAAAAAGGGGTAATTAGACCCCTTTAATTATTTTTTTAGATTCCTTTCTATGTCTTTTGGGCTTCTTTATTTCATTAAACATATTTTTCTCCCATGAAGCCCTTATCTCATCTAAAAATGCATGTATAGTTGCTATCATTTAGATTTCTTTTTAGATTTTTTAGGTGAAGATACTTCTTTCCACCCTCTAGCTAACATATTTTTAATCTGAGCTTCATTGTTACACTCTTTTATTACTATATCTCCGTTACCATCTTTAGCTTCAAGCTTCATTAAAATCTCCTGTTTATAATAATAGGGGTAGAAC
>Ga0114910_1001502_pt1 | contig 10980 bp, 7 predicted proteins | sample MalvireepMed_908_FD_83500 | JGI IMG/M metagenome (GOLD analysis project Ga0114910, IMG submission 83500) | Marine viral communities from the Global Malaspina Expedition - Malaspina viral metaG DeepMed_908 | ecosystem: Environmental > Aquatic > Marine > Oceanic | place: Mediterranean Sea...
GCGTTTCTTGTTGGGATCATACTCCGAATGCGCGCCGGCAAGGCTGTAGGCGTAGGATCCCAGCGGGATCAGTTGCCGTGCCAGATTTCGCTCCACCCTGCCGAACCAGGCCGCAATGGCCGATGCTCCGTAATCCAGGCAAATCAGATATTTGGGGTCACGCTGGCGCAGAACGATATCGACCGCCACCATGCCGTATTTGTGCTCGAACAGATCGTCTTCGGCCACCAGCGACATGCCGGCCCGGATTTTCAGCCGCCGTGCTTCAAAGCGGATGAACAGCTGATAGCGGTCGGTGTCTCCGGTTTCGTCCAGGACGGTATTGTGGAACGGGATCTGAATTTTCCCGCCACTGCCCTGGTCGACCTCGATGTCCTGCACCAGCTTGAAATCTTCGCGGCTGGCCAGCACCGTCTTCTCGCCTTCGGGCAGGATATGCGCATGGGCGACAACATCCCAGCTGTCATCCAGGCTCACGACATCGAACTCGATGGTGTCGCCAAGCTCGAATTGCACCCCGCCGCCGGAGATCGGGACGGAAAATTCCAGCGGGAAGCGCTCGACAAACGGCGTTTCGCTGCGGATCATGTTGGGCACGGCGGATGCGTCACGATACTTCAGGGCCAGGATCTCGCCCTGTCTCAGCTGCAGGTCGAAATCATAGGCGCCGGAGAGAGGCGCCTGGGTTTCATCACTGAAAATGCAGCTCCAATCGAACTGCATCTGCAGGATATCGGCGCCATCGGCGGCCTCGAATATCTCATTGATCGAGACGATGCAGGGAATTGACACCTCATCGCCCGCGCGCAGCTCGCACGCCATCCCGGAGGTTGAGCGGGCAACCGCCTGCCCCATGGTGATGTTGGCCGTCACATCCCGGATTTCATCGTCCACGCGGCAGCTCAAGCGACCCGACACCATCAGGCTGGTGGGCGCGCCGCCATATTCCAGCCGGGTAACAGGCTGCCTGATGTTGATCGTAAAAAGATCAACATCGGTGTTCTCCTGCTTTTCAACCCGGCTGAGCTCCGGAATCGCGGCCTGCCGGGTCTGCACCAGTGGCGGCTGCCATTTGAGCGTCTGCAAGCGCGGGTCGACAAGCTCGACCTTCAGGTTTTGCGACTGGCCGTCAGAGCGTTTTGTTTGCAGCGTGATCGAGAGGGTAAACTGGTCTCGGGATGCATCGTCGATCTCGTCTTCGCTCGGCTCCCGGGAGCACTCAAGCACCAGATCGATGTTCTTTGCCTTCCCCAGCTCACACTGAAGTATAGACTCGCCACTGTCCAGATCGCGAAGACTTGCGTTAAGCCACGGCGCTTCCTCTATGTATCCGGCAACAGATATTTTAAGCGTTTCGTCGGCAGCCAAAGTGGAATTGGAGAGCGTAACTACGCGAGAGAAATTGCCAAGATCACAGATCACGGAGCAATTCTCTAAACGCATATGCGTTTTCTTAGGGTTACTTAGATCCCAATCCAGCATTAAAGACCCAACGCTAGTACTCACCCGATACGAGCCTGAACGATATAGTTTATAGATCCTTAGCGCAACAGCTGGCGCGTGGTTGAATCGCCGTAAAGTAAATGATTAAAATGCAACCAATTGACTGAAACTATTATGAAAGCCACTTTAATGGGATCGGCTCTGCGCCAATCCGGCGGTCGAGGCTGTCGGACGTCCCTTGCGTTTGTTTGGCGGGCGCTTCGGAAGGCTGATTTTCTTCACTGCTGATAATGGCTATGCGCAGCGCATGCAAGTCGGGCGCCTCGATCGCGCTGCCGCGATGGCCGGGAAAATAGCTGACTGCACCCGGGGTCAGCAGCGGCTCAAGACCCAGGTTCAAAATGAACTGGTCGGCGCTCCCATCTCTGAGCGGGAATTTTCTGGGCAGGGAGGACATGACATCAAGATCGGCAGCAATAAGCGCGGCAGGCCTTTGCCTTTCCGATTGCGCCACCATTCCGGAGACGGTCCAGCCAACCCGCCTGGTGATGGCCTGGAATGCGGACCCCAGCTGAATCTGCCGGTGCTGGCTGAGATTGTCGAACCAGCTCACATCCCGGGCCTGAAACGGCGGCAGCTCGACCGACCGCTCCGGCGGCGCGCTGGGCTGATTGAAAACGAAGGACTGCGCCTCCAGCCGCTGCTCGCACCATGAAAACAGACCGGGTGGGATTTCGTGCCAATACTGGATGCCCGGCAACAGCAATGTGCGGGACAGAAGGAACTGGCGGCCGCCTTCCCCCTCGCCTGCCTCGGCGCGGTAGCGCATGCGCATGATCGCCAATCCTTCATCGACCGCCTTGACAATCAATGCGCCACGCCCGGCGAACTCGGGGTCGATCATGCTCGACGCGAGATTTGCATTTCCAAGGAAGTTTGCAGGTATGTAACGCAGCGGGTTGGCAATCCCCGGGGTAACGGAATTCACGCCATACAGAGCGCTTTCATGCAAAGGGCCGCTGGGCGTGCGTACGGGTTTGCCGTAACATACTTCTTCAAACCGCAATGTTCTTGTCTGGCCGGGACTTGTTGCCACGAGATCCTCCCTTCGCAGATCATCACGATGACTGTACTGCGAATTCATGCAGCCGGTATCATGTTAAGACTGTATCTACATGCAGGCGGAAATCAACGGCTGGCGGTGAACGCCGTTTTGCTGGCTTTCCGGTGGCTCTAGTAATTCAGCCTGGAAACGTTGCGCAGTTCATCGGATGTTGCAGCAGGATAGCCGAAGAATTCCAGATAGGCGGGGATTTGCTCGAACAGCATGTCGGCGCCGATCTGGGTGACGCATCCGCGCCCTTTTGCGGCGGCCAGAAACGGCGTTTCGGCCTGCTTCATCACAACCTCGCCCACAAAGGCCTGCGGATCGATGCGGCTGACATCGACCGGCATCGGATCGTCCGGGTTCATGCCCAGAGGCGTGGCGTTGACCACGACATCCCACCCGGCTGGGTCGTTGGATCCGGTCTGAATGCCGATTTGAGGGCAATGATGGCGCAATCTTTGGGCAAGCTGTTCGGCAACATTTCCGCGGCTGTCATACAGCCCGATCTCGGCAACACCTGCCTGGGCAAGAGCTGCGGCAATGCCCGAGCCGACGCCGCCGGAGCCAACCACCAGCGCCCGGCTGCCCTTCACGCCGCGCCCTTTTCGCAGCATCCCCCGGACAAAGCCTTCGCCGTCAAACATGTCGCCGGCAAGCCGTCCTTCTGCGTCACGCCTGACCGCATTGCACGAGCCTGCAATCCGCACGGCCGGGCTTGCCTCGTCGAGCAGATCAACCGTCGTCACCTTGTGCGGCATGGTAACCAGTGCGCCGGAAATATTGCGGAGCCTGAACAGGAGCGGCAGAAACGCAGGGTAATCCTCGATCTCGCACCCCATCGGCACCACCCGGGCATCGATGCCCTTTGATTCAAACCACGGATTGTAGATCAGCGGCGCGCGAAAGGATTCCGTGGGAACGCCGAGATGGGCGATCAGACTGGTTGTACCTGATATCATGTCATTTCCACTGCTTTGCCGCTGCCGCGGCGTTTGACGCCTTATTGCCGAATTGCCTGATCAAAGCGCCACCGCCTGCCCCGAAAGCGCGGATCTCTGCACCGCGTCTATGACCTCGAGCGTTCGCAGCCCTTCCAGTGCGGACACCAATGGCGCTTCTTCGCCGCGAATGACGCGGACGAACTGCCTGATCTGGCACACAAGCGGGTCTTCATGGCTGACAGGATAATGGGTCGCGGAAATCGGCTCCCACCAGCTTCTCTGATCCGGATTGGTCCACAGCCGCGCATTGGGCAGCTCGAGGGAGCCATGGGTGCCGCCGATGAAATAGCAGGGCTGGCCGGTGGCGGGATAAGCGGGATTCTCAGCGGCTGTGAGCTCCCAGCTCCAGGGGGCAACAATGGCGTCGGACAGGCTGAACGTGCCGAGAGCGCCATTGTCGAACCGGAACACAAGCGCTGCCGCGTCTTCGACGGCATTGCCGCGCACCGCATTGGACGCCAAAGCCTGGACCGACACGATCTCGCCGACCAGGTGACGCAAGAGGTCAATGTCATGGATGAGATTGAGAAAGACCGGACCGCCGCCGGGCTGGCGACGCCAGTCGGTGTCGAAATAGGCGTCAGGCTTCATCAGCCAGAACATCCCGTGCACGGCAACCAGCTTTCCCAGCAGCCCCTTGTCAATCTGCGACTTGGCTGCGGCAATCAACGGATTGTGGCGGCGGTGATGGCCGACCAGCAGCGGCACGCCCGAGCGCTCCCCGGCAGCGACAAGATCCCGCCCGGCCTGCAGATCCGTCGCCAGCGGCTTTTCGACAAGGGCCGACACACCGGCTGCGACACAGGCGAGCCCGTTTTCAACATGGAGCTGATTCGGCGTTGCCAGAATGGCCCCGTCAGGCTTGCCCGCCTCAAACGCAGCCGCCAGAGACGGATACCACTTGGCGCTGATCTGGTTTGCATAGCTGCGGCCGGCTTCCGACGGATCGACAATCGAATGAAGTTCCGCGCCTTCGGCAACTGCAATCGCCTCAATATGACGCTTGCCGATCAGCCCGGCGCCGGCAACCGCAATTCTGGCCGGGCCGCTCATTGCGGACCCCCGGTCCGGCGGGCCTCAACCCAACACGCCTCAGCCCTGCAGGCCGCGGCGCGGACCGGTCCCGATATGGCGGCGTTCAAGCCGGTTCCGTCTTGACCCGAAGGGCGGGCGCGATGAACCATGATGTAGATCCCGGTACAGAAAGAAATAACTGAGCTCCCGGCAGGTTTCCATTGCCCCTGCTGGCAAATTGCCTATATTATTTCTTATGTCCTACATTATCTCTTCCAGTCAAGATGAACACCCGGAGGTGACAGCGTGATTGAAGCTGCGGATCACGACACAGTAGGTGACAGCGCCTATCGCCACATCAGGGACGACATCATATTCGGCCAGTTGCGCCCCAGCGAGAAATTGCGCCTGGAACCCCTGCGCAAGCGCTACAATGTGAGCGTGACCACGCTTCGCGAAATCCTCAACAGGCTGACATCCGACGGTCTGGTCGTTGCCGAGGGGCAAAAGGGCTTCGAGGTGGCCAGCGTGTCTGACGCCAATCTCTGGGAGGTGGCGGAGTTGCGGCTGCTGGTTGAGGGGCATGCGGTGTCACGCTCGTTTGCCAGCGGAGATCTTGACTGGGAATCGCAGGTGGTCGCCGCCCACCACAAACTGCGCCGTCTCGAAGACCGGATGATCTCCGGCGACATGTCGGCGCGGGAGGGCTGGAAACGGGCGGACTGGGGATTCCACCGGGCACTGATCACCGGATGCGGATCGAAGACGCTGATGGACCTGCACGGGCAATTGTTCGATAAATACCTGCGCTACCAGATACTGACGCTGGCATTCAGGGGCCAGCCGGGCGCCGACGAACATGCGGAATTGCTGGAAGCCGCCTTCGCGCGGAATGCAAAGCGCGCCAAGGAGATCCTCAGCATGCATATTCTGGGCGGCGTTGAATTCATCATCCGGGAGCGCAAGAACGGCACATCCGAGCTGTAGGATGCTCGAAGTTTTGATAATATCCTACAAAATCGATAATGTATGTTGAAATCGGCTGCGCTTTATGACAGGTTTTCTTCAAATCCGTCAGGGGCTGAAGCCACCGGATTGTCATTGGGAGGAGAATACCATGAATAGCATTACCCGTCGCATGCTGTTGGCATGTGCAGTTTCGGTCGGCGTTGCCGGCTTCGTACCCGCAAGCCTTGCAGACGACATGATCACGCTTCGCATGTCGACGCCGGCATCGGAAACCGATCAGCGCTCGGTTGCGCTGGCGGAAGTGTTCGCTCCGGAAGTGGCTGCTTTCGCCACTTACGAGCCGCATTACAACGGATCGCTGATCGCACAGGGCAGCGAACTGGAATCGATCGCTTCGGGCGACCTCGAAATGTCCATCGCCTCGGCTCAGGAGCTGGCGACGTTCTTCCCCGAGTTCTCGATCTTCGCGACCGGCTATGTTCACCAGAACGCCGCCCATCAGGTTGCGGTCTTCAATGATCCGCTGATGGACCCCTTCAAGAAGAAGGTCGAAGACGAGCTTGGCGTGAAGCTTCTTTCGGTCATGTATCTGGGCCGCCGCAACGTCAATCTGCGCCAGAGCAAGGAAGAGCTGACAGTGATGAAGCCGGAAGATCTTGCGGGCGTCAATCTGCGCATGCCGGGTTCCGACGCCTGGCAGTTCCTCGGCAAGGCGCTTGGCGCCAACCCGACGCCGATGTCGTTCACCGAGATCTACACCGCGCTTTCGACCGGTTCGGTCGACGGCCAGGACAACCCGCTTCCAACCGTGGTTGACGCCAAGTTCTACGAAGTCACCAAGCAGGTCGTGCTGACCTCGCATCTGGTCGACCTCAACTACATCGCCTTCTCCAAGGCGGTCTGGGACAAGCTGACACCCGAGCAGCAGGCGACAGTGCAGAAGGCTGCCGACAATGCCGCCGAAAGCGGCCGCCAATCTCAGCTGAAGAAGGAAGACGAGCTGGTCTCGTTCCTGCGCGAACAGGGCATGGACATCTATGAGCCGGACCTCAACGCCTTCCGCACCCACGTTCAGGCACAGTATGTCGGCTCCGAATTCGCCGCCAGCTGGCCCGAAGGCGTCCTCGACAAGATCAACGCCCTGGGCAACTGATCCCCTGAACCTTTGAAGCTGCGGTGGACCTGACATGAAAACATTCGTGAAATGGTTTCGCCGCGGCACCGAATTTGTGGCGGCCATGATGATGGCCGCCATGTTCTTGACCTTCATCCTGCAGATCGGCATTCGCTATTCGGCAAAGCTCAAGTGGCTGGGCGAAGCCTTCCCGTTCCTGGAGCCGAGCCAGTATGGCTGGACCCTGGAGTTCTGCCTGGCGCTGTGGGTGTGGATCGTGTTCTGGGGCGCGGCCTTTGTCGTGCGCGAACGCGACCACGTTACCTTCGACATCATTTATGGCCATGTCAGCCCCAAGACACGCCGCTGGTTTGCGATCATCGGCGGCCTTGCTGTCTGCGCCGGACTGTTGTGGTCGATGGAGCCAACCTGGTCGAAATTCTACATCCTGCGCCTGAAGAAAACCGCGACGCTGAGCAATCTGATCGGCGACTGGGTGCGGATGCGCGACATCTATTCGGTCTACATGCTGTTTCTGGTGGTTGTCGCCGCGCGTTATGGCTGGCGCGCGATCAGCGCATTCCGCCACGGCGCCGACATCGACCAGCCCGGGCATGACGGAGCAGCACACAAATGACACTCGAATTCGCCCTGTGCCTGCTTACCCTGTTCCTTCTCGCCGGCATCGGGCTGCCGGTCGCCTATGCCATCCTGGTTTCGGCCTTTGTCTATCTGGGCGTGAACGGCCAGGGCGTCGGCATTGCCGGCAAGGTGCTGATGGACGGGCTCTACCAGAGCTTCATCCTGCAGATCGGCATCCGCTATTCGGCCAAGCTGGAATGGCTTGGCGAAACCTTCCCGTTTTTGGAACCGAGCCAGTATGGCTGGACGCTGGAGTTCTGCCTGGCGCTGTGGGTCTGGATCGTGTTCTGGGGTGCTGCCTTCGTGGTGCGCGAACGCGATCACGTCACCTTCGACATCATCTATGGCCATGTCAGTCCGAAAACCCGGCGCTGGTTCGCGATCATCGGCGGTCTTGCCGTCTGCGCCGGACTGTTGTGGTCGATCGAGCCGACCTGGTCCAAATTTCATATCCTGCGCCTGAAGAAGACCGCGACACTGAGCCATCTGCTCGGCGACTGGGTGCGGATGCGCGATCTCTATTCGGTCTACATGCTGTTCCTGGTGGTTGTCGCCGCGCGCTATGGCTGGCGCGCGATCAGCGCATTCCGTCACGGTGCCGACATCGACCAGCCCGGACATGACGGAGCAGCCAAACCATGACCCTCGAATTCGCGGCCTGCCTGCTGACCCTGTTCTTTCTGGCCGGCATCGGCCTGCCGGTCGCCTATTCGATCCTGATTGCGGCTTTCGTCTATCTGGGCTTCAATGGCCAGGGCGTCGGCATCGCCGGCAAGGTGCTGATGGACGGGCTCTACCAGAGCTTCATCCTGCTTGCGGTGCCCTTGTTCATCGTCGCCGCCAACATCATGAATGCCGGCACCATCTCCGAGCGGCTGCTGCAGTTCTGCGTCGCCGCCGTGGGCCGCTTCCGCGGCGGGCTTGGCCACGTCAACATCGTCGCCTCGCTGATCTTCTCGGGCATGTCCGGCTCGGCCGTCGCCGACGCCGCCGGAATCGGCAAGATCATCATCGGCATGATGACCAAAAGCGGCCATTACACCCGTGGCTATGCCGCAGCCATCACCGCGGCCTCGGCGACCATCGGCCCGATCATTCCGCCGTCGATCCCTATGGTGCTTTACGCGCTGGTCTCCAACACCTCGATCGGGTTTCTGTTTCTGGCCGGCATCGTGCCGGGCCTGTTCATGGGCGCGGTGCTGATGATCATGAACACCATCATTTCGACACGGCGGAATTTCGCCATCGAGGAGCCGGTGCCGCTCAGGGATCTGCCGCGGCACACCGCCAATGCCTTCCCGGCACTGCTGATGCCAGCGATCCTGCTTTACGGCATCTATGGCGGCGTCACCACGCCGACGGAAGCTGCAGCGGTCGCCGCTGCCTATGCGCTGCTGCTGGCAAGCCTGTTCTACCGGGCGCTGTCCTTCCGCGCGCTCTACAGCATTCTGGTCGACAGTGCCCGCTCCTCGGCCGCCGTCGGGCTGGTGATCGGCGGGGCGCTGATCCTCAATTACGTGGTTGCGTCGGAGAACATCCCCAACATCGTCGCCCAGGCGCTGGTCGGGCTCGATGTCTCGCCGCTGGCCTTCCTGGTCGGGGTCAACGTGCTGTTCCTGCTGCTCGGCTGCGTGCTGGATGCGACGACGATCATCCTGGTCATCATCCCACTGTTCCTGCCAACCTGCCGGGAACTGGGGATCGACCTCGTGCATTTCGGCGTCGTCGCCGTGGTCAACTGCATGATCGGCCTGATCACGCCGCCCTACGGCATCCTGCTATTTGTCATCAACGCGGTGACGCAGATCCCGCTGCGCGAGATCATCGGCGAAATCTGGGCCTTCCTCGGCGTGCTCATTCTGGCGCTTGCCTGCCTGATCCTGTTCCCCGGCATTGTACTGTGGCTGCCACGCATGTTCGGCTATCCGGGATGAAAACCGCCATCGCCACCGTCTCGATTGCCGGTGACCTGCGCGAAAAACTCGCGGCCATCGCCGCCGCGGGCTTTGACGGCGTCGAGATCTTCGAGAACGACTTTCTTGCCTATGACGGCAGTCCCCGCGATGTCGGGCAGATGGTGCGCGATTATGGGCTCGAGATCTCGCTGTTCCAGCCATTCCGCGATTTCGAGGGCATGCCCGAGCCGCAGCGGAGCAAGGTGTTCGACCGCGCGGAACGCAAGTTCGACCTGATGGGCGAGCTCGGCGCCGACCTGGTGCTGATCTGCTCGAATGTCTCACCCGCCTCGCTGGGCGGCATCGACCGGGCAGCACGGGATTTTCACGACCTCGGCGCGCGTGCTGCCAAACGCGGCATCCGCGTCGGCTACGAGGCGCTGGCCTGGGGCCGGCATGTCAATGATCACCGCGATGCCTGGGAGATCGTGCGGCGGGCCGATCATCCCAATGTCGGCATCATTCTCGACTCCTTCCACACGCTGGCGCGCAAGATCGATCCGGAATCGATCCGCTCGATTCCCGGCGACAAGATCTTCTTCGTGCAGCTCGCCGATGCGCCGAAGATCGACATGGACCTGCTCTACTGGAGCCGGCATTTCCGCAACATGCCCGGCGAAGGCGATCTCGATGTCTATGGCTTCATGCGCGCGATCGCGGCCACCGGCTATGAGGGCACCCTGTCGCTGGAAATCTTCAACGACCAGTTCCGTGGCGGCTCGCCGAAATTCATCTCCGTCGACGGACACCGGTCGCTGGTCTACCTGATGGACCGGGTGCGCCGAGCCGAGCCGGACATCAGGATCACAACCCCCGAGATGCCGGACCGGATCGCCGTCAGCGGTGTCGAGTTCGTCGAATTTGCCGCCGACGAGGAAGAAGCCAGGGAGCTCGGCGGGCTTTTGCAGGTGCTCGGATTCGAGCGCGCGCGGCGGCATGTGTCGAAGGATGTCGACCTGTGGCGGCAGGGCGAAATCAACATCGTCATCAACACCGAGCGGGACGGTTTTGCCCATGCCTCGCATGTCGTTCACGGCATGAATGTCTGCGACATCGGGCTCCGGGTCGAGAACGCCGAGGCGACGGTGGAACGGGCCAAGGCACTGGATGCAGAACCCTTCGACCAGCCGGTCGGGCCCGGCGAGCTGAAGATCCCCGCGATCCGGGGCCTTGGCGGCGGGCTGATCCATTTCATCGACGAGCAGAGCGATCTGGCCAAGGTCTGGGACATCGAGTTTCAGCCGGTGGCTCACGAGAGCGCTGACAAGGCAACTTCAGCCGGCGTTGGTCTGACGCGGATCGACCATGTTGCGCAGACGATGAATTACGAGGAAATGCTGACCTCGCTTCTGTTCTACACCTCGATCTTCGAGACAGAGAAAACCCCGATGGTCGACGTGGTCGATCCGGCAGGGCTGGTGCGCAGCCAGGTGATCGAAAATGCGGAAGGCTCTCTCAGGATCACGCTCAATGGCGCGGAGAACCGCCGCACACTGGCCGGTCATTTCATCGCCGAGCGGTTCGGGTCCGCGGTGCAGCACCTGGCCTTCGAAACAAGCGATATCTTCGCCACCGCCGCAGCGCTTGCGGCCAACGGGTTTCAGCCGCTTGAAATCTCTGGCAATTATTACGACGACCTGGAGGCCCGGTTCGATCTCGATAGTGCCTTCATCGAGCAGCTGAAACAGGCGCACGCGCTGTATGACCGCGACGAGCAGGGCGAGTATTTCCAGC
>Ga0114910_1001503_pt1 | contig 10980 bp, 8 predicted proteins | sample MalvireepMed_908_FD_83500 | JGI IMG/M metagenome (GOLD analysis project Ga0114910, IMG submission 83500) | Marine viral communities from the Global Malaspina Expedition - Malaspina viral metaG DeepMed_908 | ecosystem: Environmental > Aquatic > Marine > Oceanic | place: Mediterranean Sea...
CTACGACGCATTGGCCCGCATGACGCAGAGCTGGTCGATGCGGGTTCCGCTGATCGACGGCCAGGGCAACTTCGGTTCCATGGACCCCGATCCGCCCGCCTCGATGCGTTACACCGAGGCGCGGCTGGAAAAGGTCGCCAATGCGCTGCTCGACGATCTCGACAAGGATACGGTCGATTTCGCGGAGAACTACGATGGTTCGCGCGAGGAGCCGACCGTCCTTCCGGCGGGCTTTCCCAACCTGCTGGTCAACGGCGCGGGCGGCATCGCGGTCGGCATGGCGACCAACATCCCGCCGCATAATCTGGGCGAAGTGATCGACGGCTGCCTCGCCTTCATCGCCAATCCGGCGATCACCACCGAAGAGCTGATCGAGTACATTCCCGGCCCCGACTTCCCGACCGCGCCACTGATCCTCGGCCAGTCGGGCGCGCGCTCTGCCTACATGACCGGGCGCGGGTCGATCATGATGCGTGCCCGGCACGAGATCGAGACCGGGCGCAACGACCGCCAGTCGATCGTGCTGACCTCGATCCCCTTCCAGGTCGGCAAGAACATGCTGGTCGAACGGATTGCGGAGGCGGCCAAGGACAAGCGGATCGAAGGCATCTCGGATATCCGCGACGAATCCAGCCGCGAAGGCGTGCGCGTGGTCGTGGACCTGAAGCGCGATGCCTCGCCCGAAGTCGTGCTCAACCAGCTGTGGCGCTATTCGCCGGCGCAGGCGAGCTTCCCTGCGAACATGCTCGCCATTCGTGGCGGACGTCCCGAAGTTCTCGCCCTGCGCGACATTATCCAGGCCTTCATTCAGTTCCGCGAACAGGTCATCACCCGTCGCACCAAATACGAGCTGAACAAGGCGCGCGACCGGGCGCATATCTTGCTCGGCCTCGTGGTCGCGGTATCCAACCTCGACGAAGTCGTGGCGATGATCCGCGGCTCATCGAGCCCGGCAGAAGCGCGCGGCAAGCTGCTCCGCAAGGAATGGCCGATCGGCGACATCGCCCAGTACATCGAACTGGTCGAAGCGATCGATGTCTCCAGCGAACAGGAAGGCGGCACCTACCGTCTTTCCGAAAAGCAGGTGAAGGCGATCCTCGAACTGCGCCTGCATCGCCTGACGGCGCTCGGCCGCGACGAGATCGGCGACGAGCTGAAGGAACTGGCGACCAAGATCGAGGAATATCTCTCGATCCTCGCCGACCGGCGCAAGCTCTATCAGGTGATGCGCGAAGAACTGGAAGCGATCCGCCAGCAATACGCAACGCCGCGCGTCAGCGAGATCGCGCCCGCGTGGGACGGTCTCGAAGACGAAGACCTGATCGAACAGGAAGACATGGTCGTCACCGTCACCCATGGCGGTTACATCAAGCGTACTCCCTTGCACGCCTTCCGCGCCCAGGCGCGCGGCGGCAAGGGCCGCAGCTCGATGGCCACGAAGGACGAGGATGCGGTGGTCGAGATGTTCGTCACCAGCACCCACAACCCGGTGCTGTTCTTCACGAACACGGGCCGCGTCTATCGCCTGAAGGTCTGGAAGCTGCCCGAAGGCAGCCCGACCACCAAGGGCCGCCCGATGGTCAACCTGCTGCCGCTGGACGAGGATGAGCGCGTGACCAACGTGCTGCCCCTGCCGCAGGACGAGACCGAGTGGAGCAAGCTCAACATCGTCTTCGCGACCGAGCAGGGCATGGTACGCCGCAACTCGATGGATGCCTTCACCAGAATCCCGTCCAACGGGAAGTATGCGATGGGCTTCGTCGAAGACAGCGGAGACCGCCTGATCGGCGTGCGCCTGCTGAACGAGGATCAGGAGATTTTCCTCGCCTCCGACGCGGGCAAGGCGATCCGCTTCGCCGCCACGGACGCGCGCGAGACCAAGAGCCGCACCGGCATCGGCGTGCGCGGCATGAAGCTGAAGGAAGGCGACAAGGTCGTCAGCCTCGCCGTGCTCCACCCGCTGACGCAGGACATGGAAACGCGCGAGGCTTACCTGCGCGCCGCGGTGTGGAAGAATAACGACACCGACCATACGCTGGACGCGGACATTGCGCAGGGGATGGAGGAGAACGAAGAGTTCATCCTGACCCTCACCGCCAATGGCTATGGCAAGATATCCTCGGCCTACGAATACCGCACCACCGGGCGCGGCGGCCAGGGCATCACCAATATTGGTGAGCCGACCGATACGAAGCGCAACGGCCCCGTCGTCGCCAGCTTCCCGGTCCGCCATGGGATGCAGCTGATGCTGGTGACCGATCAGGCCAAGCTGATCCGCCTGCCGATCGACTTCCGGCATCTCATTCCCGACGGGTTCGAGAACCACAAGGGCTGGTCGATCTACGGCCGCGGCTCTTCGGGCGTGAAGGTGTTCGATGTCGCCAAGGGCGAACAGATCGTCGGCGCGGCGCGGATCGACGAGGATGCCGATCCCGAGAACGACGCCGAAGAAGCGATCATGGACGAACGCATGGCGCGCGAGGATCAGACGACGAGCCCGCACACCACGCTCGACCGCGACGATCCGCCGCCGACGGACGTGTAACTCGGTTTGTTAGGCCTCTAACTGGAATCCGCTCGTGCCGAGCTTGTCGAAGCACTGTTTTTCTTGGAGAAAAGTGCAGCCCTTCGACAGGTTCAGGGCGAGCGGTGTTTTGTTGACGACTGCCTACCGCCTGAACCGTCGCAGCGTCTGCACTACCCCGGTCGCGATCAGCAGCTGGCCGATATAGTAGAGCGGCCAGATCAGCAGGTCGGGCAGCGGCGCCAGGTCGATCGGGCCCATGCGGCTGAAGATCAGCCAGTCCGAAACGATAAACAGTAACGCGCCCAGCCCGACCCGCCACTGGGGAAACAGGCTGAGCCAGGCGGCCATCGCCATCCCGCCCAGGGCAAGGCTGTAAACGGCGATCAGGACATCGCCCGAGAGCAGCCAGGATATCAGCGGCACCCCGACCAGCAGCAGGATCGTCGCCCATTTGCGCGCGATACTCGGCTCGGGTCGCAGGTGCCTGCGATAGAAGAAGATCGCCGCGACGTGACTGGCGAAGAAGGCCGCGCCACCGGCCAGCAACGAAAGCTGGATGGCGGCATCGCCCAGCGCGCCGAGCGCCAGCGCCAGCACGAACAGCCCCGCCCGCAGCCCCCTGGTCCTTTGCACGGCATAGAGCGCGAGGAAGCCTACCGCGCTCGCCTTGATCGCCATCAGCCACAATCCGCCGAACGCTGTCCCGTCTAACAGCGGAAAAGCGATGCCTGCCGCAAGGCTCAGGACAAGCCAGGGGCGGTGCTGGACAAGAGCGCGACGAGGAATGCGAAAGGTCCTTTCGGGCTGGCAGTTGCGCGAACTGCAATCGAGGTGCGGTGCTATGCGCTAGGCGCGGCTGAACGGTTTGCTAAACTCTCGCCAGAAACAGGGAGTTCCGCAATGGCCGCTGCCCGTCTTCCCGCAAGGCTGCTTAGTCAAGTGGCGTGGCGCGATCTCGTACCGATGACGCGGTGCGAGGGATGCCGCGAATGCACCCTCCCCCTCCCATGGCTGGCCGCGAGCTGGCTGGCCGCCGCATTCGCGCTCTGGCCGATCGCGCTGGCTTGCGCTTTCATGTTCTTTCTCGTCGCGCTGCGGCTCAATCACGAGGCGATCCATCACAATCTGGGCCTCGGCGCGCGCGGCCACCATATGGTGATGCATGCGCTCAGCATCGTGATGATCGGATCGAACCATTCGGTCGCCTTCAATCATCTGCGCCATCACAAATATCTCGATACGCCGCAGGATATCGAGGGCAAATGCGGTTCGATGAGCTTGTGGCGGGTGCTCGCCTATGGCCCCAGATTTCCGGTCGAGTGCCATCTGGAAACCTGGCGCCGGGGCGGCTCGGTATGGCGGCGACGGCTGGCGATCGACCTCGCGCTCAACGCCCTGCTGCCGGTGCTGGCGCTGGTCTTCGCGCTCGATTTCCTGTGGTTCCATCTGGGCGCGATGCTCGTCGCGCAGAGCCTGACGGCGCTGTTCGCGGTCTGGATCACGCACCGGGGCGGTGCCGGACACGCGATGGTCGCGCGCACGCAGCGCAACGCGCTGGTCAATTTCGTCAGCTACAACATGTTCTTCCACCTCGAACATCACCTGTTCCCCGGCGTGCCGACCAAGCGCCTGCCGGAACTTGCGCGCAGGCTCGACCAGGCGATGCCGCAGATCGCCAGAAGTGCGGGGCGCGTGATCGGATGAACCGCGCGGGCTGATTGCGAAGCGCGGCCCCAACCCCTAGGTCCGCGCGATGACCTACGACGTACATATCATCGGTGGCGGCCTCGCAGGGAGCGAGGCGGCGTGGCAACTCGCGCAGGCGGGCCTGAAGGTGCGCCTGTCCGAAATGCGCGGCGCGCCCGAAGACAGGGGCGGCGAAATGACGCCCGCGCACCAGACCGACGGGTTGGCCGAACTGGTCTGCTCCAACTCCTTCCGCTCCGACGATAGCGACAAGAACGCGGTCGGCCTGCTGCACGACGAGATGCGGCGGCTCGATTCGATCGTGATGGCGGCGGGCGAGAAGGCCCGCGTGCCCGCAGGCAGTGCCATGGCGGTGGATCGCGACGTATTCTCCGCCGAGGTACAGCGCAGGCTGACCGATCATCCCAATGTCACGCTGGTGCGCGAGCGGGTCGACACGCTTCCCGACGCAGGGCTAACCATCGTCGCGACCGGGCCGCTGACCGCGCGCACGCTGGCGCAGAGCATCGTCACCGCGACCGGCGAAGATCGGCTGGCATTCTTCGATGCGATTGCGCCCATCGTCCACCGCGACTCGATCGACATGAGCAAGTGCTGGATTCAGAGCCGCTGGAACAAGCGGACCGAGGCGAGCAACGAAGACGGCGACTACATCAACTGCCCGATGACGAAGGAGCAGTACGAAACCTTCGTGCAGGCCTTGGTCGATGGCGAGAAGACCGAGTTCAAGGAATGGGAGGCCGACACCCCCTATTTCGATGGCTGCATGCCGATCGAAGTGATGGCGGAGCGGGGCGTGGAAACGCTGCGCTATGGCCCGATGAAGGGCGTCGGGCTCGACAACCCTTACGACACCACCGAGGAACACCCGCAGGGGCGCTGGCCCTACGCGGTGGTCCAGCTGCGGCAGGACAACAAGCTGGGCACGCTGTGGAACATGGTCGGCTTCCAGACCAAGCTGAAATATGGCGCGCAGGTGGAGCTGTTCCGCACCATCCCGGGGCTGGAGAATGCCGAATTCGCGCGGCTGGGCGGGCTGCACCGCAACACCTTCATCAACTCGCCGCTGGTGCTGGACCGCCAGCTGCGCTTGCGCAACGCGCCGCATATCCGCTTCGCCGGGCAGATCACCGGGTGCGAAGGCTATGTCGAAAGCTCGGCGGTGGGCCTGATGGCTGGCCTGATGGCGGCTGCCGAGCATCGCGGAGAGGACTGGTCCCCTCCCCCGCGCACCACGGCGCTGGGCGCATTGCTGAGCCACGTGACCGGCGATGCCGAGGCAGAGACCTTCCAGCCGATGAACGTCAATTTCGGCCTTTTCCCGCCGCTGCATGAGGTGAAGAAGAAGCAGCGCAAGGAAGCCTACACGTCCCGCGCGAAAGCGGATCTGGGGGAATGGCTGGCCGCGCGCGAGCCGGTTCCCGCCTAGCAGTTGCAGCGCGGCTTGCTCGCCCGCCGCTTGGGTGCGGTCGTCGCGAATTCGGCCTGGGTCAGTGTCCGGTCGCCATCGGCGTCGGCTCCGTCGAACCTGTCCGCCGTCGTGACCGCCCATTCCTCGAAGGTCAGCAGGTTGTTGCCATCCTTGTCGAGCTTGCGAAAGCCGTCCGCACGGGTCGAGAGCATTTCGTTGCGCGTGATCTTGAGGTCGCGGTTGCGATCGTAGCGGAAGAAGCGGCGTTGCTCGCGCGTGAGTTCGGTGGCCTCGGGCGGTGCGGGGCCCGTCAGGTCCGCCGGATCGACCTGCGGCAGCTCCGCCTCGGTCGCGCTCTCGGTCGGCTCCGGGGGCGGCGGAGCGGCCTCTTCGACCTGGGCCCTGCCCTGCCACCAGAACATGCCGACCCCGGCGAGCGTCAGGCCGAGCACGGCCCCCAGCACCAGCCGATCCAATCCTTGCTCCTTCACGCGCGCCTCCCTGCGATCCGATCAGAGCCCTAGCATACCCGTCCGCACCGCCGCGAGGAAATCGCTCTTGGCGCCGAGCATCGCGCGCCGGTCCATGATCGCGCGATGGGCCAGCCGGGCCAGGATCGCGAAGGGGCGCAGGTCGCGCGGGAGGTTGGGCGAGGCAAACCGCTGCCTTTTCATTGAGTAGAGCCAGGCTCGCTCTCGGTCGTCCGCGTCACCGATGTGGTCGGCAAGATCCGCGACAGCCCAAAGCGCACCGGCATCGCGGACGAGATCGCAAACCTCTGGATCGTCCTGGCCGAGTGCGCGCGCCGCAACTTGCCAGCTCTTCGCCCTGCCCTCGGCAAACGCGGCGATTGTATCTTCCGACAGCGGGCCCTCGGCCAGCAATGCTTCCCACCCGTCGACCAGCGCGCTCAGGTGCGAGACATCGGCGTCCCACGACGCCAAACGCGCCAGCAGCGGCTCTCCCTTCGGCCAATCCGGGGGCGATTGGGCAAAGCGGTCGCGCCACCAGGCTAGCTTGAGCTGCGCGATGATCGGCTCGCTCGCCTGCCGCACCGCATCGGCGAGCCGCCGGTCGAGGGCGAACAGGTCTTCGAACACGGGCCGCGCATCCTTGCGCGCGTAGGCCAGCGCCAGCGCGATTGCAGGATCTTGCTGCCAGGCGTCGCCCGGGGAAGGTTTTTCGCGCGTCACGGAATCGCAAATGCGCAGGTCTTAACGCGTCTTCAACCCCATTCGTTCAAGACCGGCCAACTGGCGCGGATGGTGCGCCCGATGGTGCAATTGCCGAGCGTGGAGCGGGATTTTCGATCATGAGGAAGGGGCGGGCATGAGTTTCCTGAAACGTCTGCGCCACGACGTTGCGGGCAACACGCTCGCCATCGTTGCCGCCTCGCTCGTCCCGCTGATCGGCATCATCGGCAGCGGCGTCGATATCAGCCGCATGTACATCATCAAAACGCGGCTGCAGCATGCGTGCGATGCGGGCGCGCTGGCGGGGCGCAAGGCCATGGCCAGCGGCCAGTGGAGCCAGGCCAATTATGCCCCGCGCCGCGCGGCGGAAAAGTTCTTCGATGCCAATATCGCACCCGGCGCTTACGGGGCGGAGGATATCCAGCGCACTTTCACGGAAAGCGCGGGCAAGGTCACCGGCACGGCTTCGGCCGACGTCCCGATGAGCCTGATGACCATTTTCGGGTTCGAGGCCGATACGATGGCGGTCACTTGCGATGCCGAAATGCGTCTGCCGAATACCGACATCATGTTCGTGCTCGACGTGACGGGCTCGATGAATTCGAACATTCCCGGCGAATCGACGAAGAAGATCGATGCTCTGAGGACCTCGGTGAAGTGCTTCTACGAAATCGTGGCGCGGCGGGATACCGATGCCAATTGCGTGACCGGCACACCCTCCGGCGGCACGAGCAGCGACGTGCAGATCCGTTTCGGTTTCGTGCCCTACAATACCAACGTGAACGTCGGCCGCCTGCTGCCCGCGTCCTATTTCAAGGACACGCATTCCTACCAGACGCGCAAATCGGTGGGCGGCACCTCGAGCTGGGGCCCATGGTACACGACCGGTTGGGAGGGCTGCGGCCAGGGCAATAGCGCCACGGTCCAGAACGAACTCGTTTCCAGCTTTTTAGGCATCGCATGCCGTTATAACCGGCGCGAATTGACCGGCACTCCGCCGAGCCTGACGTACGACCAGTTCACCGTGGATGTCAGCGGCTTCAAGACGGGCGACCGCGAAGAAGCCGAGGTGACCATCGACGGTAGCGATACCCGCACCGTCGACTGGCCCGGCTGTATCGAGGAACGTCAGACCGTCCGCGCGAACAATTACTGGCCGATCCCCGCGGATGCCTATGATCTGCAGATCGATCTGATGCCGACCAACGATGCGACCCGTTGGGCCCCTGCCCTGCCCGATCTGATCTATACGCGCGGCGCGGTCATCGCCACGCGCTCGCAGGATTTCGAGCGGGACCGGATCAGCGGGACGAACACCGAGTACGGTCAGCCCGCGGACTACTGCCCGACAGAGTCGAAAAAGTTGCAGGAATGGCCGAACGCGGACGATTTCGAGGACTATGTCGATAGCCTGTCCACCCACGGAAACACTTATCACGACATCGGATTGCTGTGGGGCGCGCGGCTCCTGTCGGCCAGTGGCATCTTCAAGTCCGATAACGAGCTCACCCCCAAGGGAGGCGAGATCGACCGGCACCTGATCTTCATGACCGACGGCGATACGGTCGCCAAAAACTACGATTACACCGCTTACGGGGTCGGCTGGTTCGATCAGCGTACGACGACCGGCAACAACCACAATAGTCAGGTGAACAAGCGGTTCGAAGCGCTCTGCAATCAGATCAAGAACATGGCGCCGCGCGGCATCACGCTGTGGGTGGTCTCTTTCGGCGACGGGACCAACAACGCGACCAACAACCGCCTGCAGCAATGCGCGACGGGCAATACCTACTATTTCCATGCAGCCGATTCCGCGCAGCTGCAGCAGACCTTCAAGGAAATCGCGGACGATATCTCGCAGTTGAGGCTGACGAGGTGATCGGGCGAGTTTTCTTCAAGCGTCTGGCAGATGCGCGCGACGGCACGACGCTGGTCGAGTTCGCGATCATCGCGCCAGTCCTGTGCCTGATGCTTATGGGCGCGTTCGACATCGGCCACTCGCTTTATCTGCGAACGGTAATGGAAGGCATCATGCAGAAAGCCGGGCGCGATTCCACGCTGGAGACCAGCTCGGCCACCAGCGTGCAGGACGCGCAGGACGCAAAGGTGGAAGCGCGGGTTCGTGCGCTGGTGAAAGACGCTGAGGTCGATACCACGCGGCGCTTCTACCGCAGCTTCGCCGAAGCCAAGGCCGCCAAGCCCGAAACCTTCAACGACAGCGATTCGAACGGCCGTTGCAACGGCGGCGAAGCGTACGAAGATGCCAACGGCAACAATGTGTGGGACGAGGATGGCGGCAATGCCGGCCAGGGCGGTGCGAAGGATGCCGTACTCTACACGGTCACCGCGACCTACGATTCGCTCTTTCCGCTGTGGAAGATGATCAACGGCACCCAGTCCAAATCGGTCACCGCGTCGACCATCCTGCGCAACCAGCCCTATAACGAACAGGGCAGCTATACCGCACCGGTGTGGAGGAACTGCGCATGATCGTCGCCATGGCGAGACGGATTGCGCGGCTGCGGGCGATTGCGGAGGATCGCAGCGGCCTGGCGCTGGTCGAATTCGCCCTGTCGCTGCCCCTGCTGCTCGGCCTGTTCCTGACCGGGGCGGAGCTGACCAACTACATCACGGTGCGGATGCGGCTGAGCCAGCTGGCGCTCCATCTGGCCGACAACTCCGCGCGCGTCGGCGTGGGCGGCCCGCGCGAAGCGAAGAAGGTCTACGAATCCGACATCCACGACCTGATGGACGGTGCTCAGGTCCAGGCAGGCGAGCTCGACCTCTACGACCAGGGCCGGATCGTCATCACCAGCCTCGAGCCCATGCCCGGCGCCAATCCCGACAATAAAGCGCGGATCCGCTGGCAGAGGTGCAAGGGCAGCAAGACCTACGATTCGCCCTACGACGACCAGACGTCGGACCTCGACGGTATCGGCCCTGTGGGACGGCAGGCCGTTGTCGAGGCCGACGGGGTCACGATGTTCGTCGAGGTCTACTACGAATACCGCCCGCTTATCTCGGCCAGCCTCGTGCCCGACATCGAGATTAGCGAAATCGCATCGATGATGGTTCGTGAACGTCGCGACACGTCAGGCCCGGACGATGGGCTTTATCCCGTGAGCGGCGTAGCCCCAGCCACCTGCGCATCCTAACGCCAGACGCGAGGAGCATCGGCTCCTTAGGATATCCCGCGACTCTTGCGTGCCCGGCGCGCCGACACATTCGGTGATCCGACATCGAATGGAAACGGCGCCGGGTTGCCGCCAGCGCCATTCTCATAATGCTCAGTCGACGTAACACACCTTCTTCACCGCCTTCACGATGCGGTCGGTATCGATCAGCGCCATCGCCTCGAGATTGGCGGCATAGGGAAGCGGCACGTCCTCGTTGTTGACCCGCGTTACGGGCGCATCGAGGTAGTCGAAGCCGTCTTCCATGCAGATCGCCACGATTTCGCTGGCGATCGAACAGGTCGGCCAGCCTTCCTCGGCCACGACCATGCGGTTGGTCTTCTTGAGGCTTTCGAGCACGGTTTCCTTGTCCAGCGGACGCAGCGTGCGCAGATCGATCACCTCGGCGTCGATGCCGTCTTCGGCCAGCTTTTCCGCCGCTTCCAGCGCGAGGCCAACGGCGATCGAATAGGTAACGATGGTGACATCGCTGCCTTCGCGCATGATCCGCGCCTTGCCGATCGGCAGCACGTAATCGTCCAGCTCGGGCACGTCGAAGCTGCGCCCGTAGACCAGCTCGTTCTCGAGGAAGACGACCGGGTCTTCGCTGCGGATCGCGGCCTTCATCAGGCCCTTGGCATCGGCGGCATCATAGGGCGCGATCACGATCAGGCCCGGCACGCTGGCGTACCAGGGGCCGTAGTTCTGGCTGTGCTGCGCGCCCACGCGCGAGGCCGCGCCATTGGGGCCCCGGAACACGATCGGGCAGCGCATCTGGCCACCCGACATGTAGTTGGTCTTCGCGGCCGAGTTGATGATGTGGTCGATCGCCTGCATGGCGAAGTTGAAGGTCATGAACTCGACAATCGGCCGAAGACCGCCCATGGCCGCGCCCGTGCCGATGCCGGCAAAGCCATATTCGGTGATCGGCGTGTCGACCACGCGCTTGGCGCCGAACTCGTCCAGCAG
>Ga0114910_1001504_pt1 | contig 10974 bp, 16 predicted proteins | sample MalvireepMed_908_FD_83500 | JGI IMG/M metagenome (GOLD analysis project Ga0114910, IMG submission 83500) | Marine viral communities from the Global Malaspina Expedition - Malaspina viral metaG DeepMed_908 | ecosystem: Environmental > Aquatic > Marine > Oceanic | place: Mediterranean Sea...
CGCAGTTATAGAGCGCTTGCTGCCTGCGCCATTGCACAGCTTGCAGTACCTGCACTGTGTGTTGTTTGTGATATACAGGCAGCTGCGTTCCTGGCTGCTCTCCTGCTCTCCTGGCTGCAGTATCGTATACGTTCGATATCCTGCGCCCCAGGCTAGGCGCTTTAGCTGGTCTACTGTCAACCCCTGCCTTTTAGCTGTTAAATGGTCTATACTGGCCATTAACACAGTGCTATAGCTTGGCGCTATATCCTGCCACAAATGCGTATAACCTGTATGACTGCCTGCTGCCTTTATCAGCTGCTGCAGGAGCGATAAAGGCAATAGGCCAGGATCACCCCAGCTGCCTAGCCTTATAGGCGCTCTCAGCTGCGCAGGTACTGCGCTTACTGCCTGGTCAACTGTCTGGTCATATACTGCGTTTAGGCTCACAGTATTGACATAGCAGCTGGTTATCATTGCGCAGCTGCTGCAATTAGGCAGCTGCCTGGTTTTAAGCGCTTCTGTTGGTTTATTATCAATAGGCAGTATGGCTAGTTGTACCATATCGCCTGTTTTCGAATTGCTGCTGCTGCGCTCTAAACAATAGAGCGCAGCGTATATATTGCGCTGCTGATCCTCATATATTTTTAAGCTGTTCATTGTTTATTATCTCTTAGTGAAAAGGCAATAAAAAAGCGCCCCAGGTTAATCCCTGGGGCGCTAATTACTGCAGCTGCTGTGTGTTTAGGCTGCATCTAATTTGGTCAGTAGCTTTGCAGCTGCTGTATCAATAGCTGTCCTATCTGACATATACTTACTCTGCTGACTAGCTCTAGTCAGACCTTGTACCCAGCCCCAGGTTGTGCCCTGCCTGCCTCCGTGGTCCTGGGGAAATTGCTCCTGCATAACCTGCCCTGCCTGAACTACTGCTTTAGGTAGGCCAGTTGCGCTGGTAACCTGGTTAATGTCCAATTTGGTATCGGCTGCTTTATTGATCAGCTGCTGATCATTGTCTGCGCTTGCTTGCTCAGCTGCTGCGATTGTGCCAGCCAGGAAAGCGCGACCATTCAGGCGCGTACTGTTAGCGCTGCCCCTATGCACTAGGCGAATATTAGCGATAGACTCAGCAGACCATAGGATATGATTGCCACAGACCATAGAGTAAAGGATACACTCGACATTGTAGGACGCAGCGCCCACCTCACTATTCCGCAGGATAAGCGCCCTATACATTGCGCCACTAGGCGTATCAATAGAGCGCTCCTGGTTGACCAGCAAGGCGAACATATCCCTATCACTACCATACAGACCAGCAGGGCCGCAGGTATCGCCTATCCTAATTGACAAATTGCCTGCATCACCTGGCAGTATATCCTCAGCTGTTGCCTGCCACATATCCTCAGCAGGGCAGCCAGGGTACGGTCTGGCAGGTGGAACTCTCCAGCCATCTATGTCCAGCGTATTGAGTAGATCCGACACAACATCACAATCCCAATATCGGCTGTATTGGTCTGAAGTTATCGCCTTGCACATATTACCCTGGTCTGTTTCTTCAATAAGCAGGTTCCTGCTTTTATCAGGATATTTTGGCAGACCAGTATTAAGACATTCAGCTGCTAGCTTAGCTGGCAGGGTACGCAGGTACCCAGCAGGAGCGCCGATACCCTGGGCCAGCTGGCCTAGAGTGTAATTATTTAGAATTGCAGCGCCCCTATCATTAGCAAGCGCCAGATTATCGCCTGCAGTCATAACTCGCATAGTGGGGATAGGCAACGCTCCTGTTTCACTGCTGCGCTCTTTTCGCGCCTGTAGATTTACCTGCATATCAGCCAGGCTTTTAAATCTTTCCTCTGCTGGTCTGCTAGACCATTGCGCAGCTGCTGCCATTATGTGCTGCTTTGTTGTTGCGCCATTACTTGGCGCAGGTGAGATAGATACCATTATTGATATCTCCTATAGTAAAGGATTAAAGGGTTGATAACTGGCAGATCCAATTATCAATACCTAATATAGATCCGATCCTATCCTATAACAAGCGCTATTATGCAATTCTATATATTTTCTTTGCGCTCTCCATTGACAACATACTGCCCATTCATTAGCTTAATAAATCGCCATTAAGCCAGCTTAATCAGGCGCGATTAAACTGGCGAAAAAGCGCCCCACCTCGCCGCTGGCGTACTAGTAAAATTGAGTTGATTAGAGCGTCAATTTCAAATTTGAGTTGATTAAGCGTGGGATTCCAAAAAAGAGAATCACACGCTTTTTAAAAGGAAACTGAGTTGATTAAGGGTTTAATTTCAAAAATAAAAAAGCCCCTGGCAACCGAAGCTGCTCAGGGGCACCCTTTAATCTTTACACTCCAATACTACGCTTCTTCGGGTTCCTGGTCAACCCTTAATTCCAATACATCCGAAATATCGCAGTCCAGCGCAGAGATCAGGCGCTCTATCGTATCTCGCGTAAAGTTCGTCTTGTTGTTAAATAGGGATGAAATGTTCGTGGGTTCAGTATCCATGCGACTGCCTAAATCCTTGATCGACGCAATCCCTTTTTCATCCATGATTTCCAGAATTTGGAACTTCCTTAGCCGTATCATATTTCCACCTCTCAGTTTCCGCTTGCGCTAATTGCACAAGATCACTACACTGGCTTTAATACATGTTGATATTGTAAAATATACGATACATCGCATGGCAGAGCAAATAACTCTAACAAAGGAGCAGCACGTTGAAGCACACACCCCCCTGTAATATGTCATCCCTATCCTGCGTGCAGTGGTTTATTGTGGTCATAGCAACAGCCTACCTCTGTGCGCGTATCGTGCCTGCCCTGTGGTCGAGGTGAGGCATGGCACCAGAGCATATCACCCCCCAGCTATTAGCTGCACTGGCCGAACCCTTTGCCTCGGATGCCATCCATTGGCGCGTAGGATCAACAACCTCGGATAACAAGCGAGGCATGGCGCTGGCCTATGTCGATGCGCGTGACGTTATGAACAGGCTGGATCAGGTCTGTGGTGGTGCATGGCAGGACCACTACCAGGAGGTCTGTGGTCGCGTAGTCTGCTGTATCAGCATCCACAACCAAACCCGATCAGATGGTGCTGGCGATACCCAGGTCGAAGCAGAGAAGGGTGGGCTGAGTGATGCCTTTAAACGTGCAGCAGTGAAGTGGGGCATCGCACGCTACCTGTACCAGCTGCCCAACGAGTGGGTGCAGCTGGATGCCAAACGAAAGATCATGCAGCCCCCTACCCTGCCGCATTGGGCGCTGCCATCGGGAGTGGTGTCGGAGCAGGACATCGACTTTGAGGCTACTGAGAAGCAGGCCCAGGAAGATATAAGCCAGGGGCACCGCGACCTCATAAACTCCATCAAGGACACAGAGTCGCTTCTCGTATCCAATGATCAGATAAGCATTGAAACGCGAGACTTGGCCCGACAAAAATACCTCTCGGTTACGGAACTCCTAAGCGCCAGCGAAGAGAAATTGATGGTCTATTACGATGAGTTGGTGCGCTTCCTGAGAGACAAGAAATGAACGAACGAGGACGATGGCTAAGCAGCATACCCCCTGAGATCACGCAGCTGATGAGTGAACCCTACCCCTCTTGGGATTGGCAGGTCAGGGACATTGACGATGAAGAATGGTTTGTTGCGCGGCTCATTGACAACAATAAGTGCCAGCGCATCGTAGCAGGGCGCGTTGCGGTTGTCGTAGAGGAACCACCCCACGAATGAAGGACGTTACTCCCCAGTACGACCCACTCCAACCCACCATCCATAGGGGATAGTTAGATGATCAGTATTAATTTTGTTGCATTGCTCGGAGAGATCAAAGATGAAGTCGTACATCGGGAGACAGAGAAGTCGCAGGTAGCAAACTTTACCCTGGTGACCAAGCAGAAGGCGCACCCAAACGCTAAAATCGACTGGATCACCACCTGGCATAACATCACCGCATGGGGACCAATGGCTAAAGTGGTCCAGCACAGCAAAGAGGGGGATGTCGTGCAGATAGATGGGGCCATTGAGACTGACTCCTGGACCGATAAGACCACGGGGCTTAAACGCTACAAAACGGTGATCAAGGCGAATAACGTGACCCTGATGGACGAAGTGGTCACTGAACCCAAGTCGCGTGCCGAAAAGGCACAGGAGGAAATAGATGCCCCTTTCTAGCATCCCCTCCCCAGGCCGCAGGTCCCGCAACAAGGGTGCCCGTGTAGAGCGTGAGATCGTAGCGCTGCACCAAGCGATGGGCGTAGAGGCTGAGCGTGTGCCCTTGTCAGGGGCGGCTGGCGGTAGCTACACAGGCGATGTAATCGTAGCTAAGAAGTACAAGGCCGAAGTAAAGGCCCGAAAGAATGGGGGTGGTTTCGCCCTGATCGAACGCTGGCTGGAGGGCAACGATATGCTCATTGTCAAGTCAGACCGCAAGGAACCCCTGGTTGTATTACCCTGGAGTGTATACGGTCAGCTAATCACAGGAGAGTAGTTGTACAGTGCTGTCACAATTCAACCCTAAAAACTGAGAGCAATGTACAGCTATGCACGCACCCGAAGACTTCGATGTAGAGCAGGCGCTGCTGTCTGCCTGTATGCAGCGCAGCGCAGCCATTAGTGACTGCGTAGACAAAGGTATAGAGGTCGAAACCTTCTGGACCCCTACCAACCAGAAAATATGGCTGGGTCTGCAGGATGCGATGGTTGCAGCCCCTGCGGGTACAGATGCGATGGACCCTATGCAGCTGCTGCGCTTTGTTCGCCCCAGGGCACCTGAGATCAGTCTGATAGACCTGACCAAGCTGTTCACTTTGATGGGCACAAGCCACAACGTAGCGTGGCACGCGCAGACCCTGCTGGACCTGCAGCAGCGGCGTAGGCTGGTCGAGATGGGTAAATCCATGTCACATCGTGCGGTGGATATGAGTGACGATCCTGACGATCTGATCTTTGATCTGGAAGAGCAGCTGCTGCGTAACGCACGGTCAGGCGATGCTGGATTGGTGTCCATAGGCCAGGCGCTATCTCACACAGAGCATTGGGCACGCCAGAACAGCGGCGTGGGCCTGCTCGGCATCAGCACTGGATTCAACCAATTAGATTCAATCAGCAATGGCCTGCAGCCAGGGCAGGTCGTTATACTCGCCGCACGCCCCTCGAAAGGCAAGAGTGCTTTAGCCTGGCAGATCGCCTCCCATGTAGCACACAATGGACCCGTAGCGTATTTCAGCCTGGAGATGGACGCACGCAGTTTAGTGCTGCGTGCCTTGTGCCAGCAGACTGCGATACCCATCCCCGATCTGGCACGGCACCGAATCCCACCCGAAGCACAGGACTCTTACGATGCGGCAGCGGCGAATCTGCGCACGCAGCAGCTGCACGTAGATGAACGGGGCAGCGTGACGATGCACGCCCTGAAGAGCCGCTGCAAGCGGCTGCATCGCATTGAACCGCTCAGCCTCATTGTGGTGGACTACCTACAGCTGATGACCGCTAAATCGGCTGTTAATAGGGAACAGGAGGTGTCGCAGATCAGTCGCTCCTTGAAAGCACTGGCAATGGACCTCGGCGTGCCCATCCTGGCTGTCGCTCAGCTGAACCGATCCATTGAGATGCGACAGGGTGAGCAGTCGCGCCCCACCCTTTCAGACCTCAGAGACTCAGGGCAGATCGAACAGGATGCGGACATCGTTGCGATGGTGTGGTGGGCCTGGGAGCATTGCTCGGATCTGGTCGATGGCGAGTGTGAGTTGATCGTAAAGAAGAACCGCAATGGACCGCTTGGCACAATGATCATGGATTGGAAACCCGATATGGTGAAATTCTGTGAACGCACTTGAGCCTATCCTGCCAGCAAAAGAGCAGCGAGAACTGATCAGACGCTGGCAGGATGAGCAGGACCAGCAGGCACGCGACCAGCTGGTGCGGATGACAATGGCGCTTGTCGTAAAAATGGTAAGCGAACGCGATGTGGTGCTGAAAGAGTTCGATGATGCGTATCAAAATGCAGCGCTCAACCTGATGACTGCGATTGACAAGTTCGACCTGGACACGCCTTGGAATTTCACCACGTATGCACGCCACTGGATACTCAAATCCTTTGGTGACACGATCTCGGAAACCCATGCGATACCTGCCCATGTCGCACTGCGAACCAAGAAAATACGGCAAGTTGAGGCCAATGCGCATAGAGAGGGTGCCTCGCCCCTGCGTGCCGCGCAGGCCGCATATGACGCGCAGACCAGGGAAGAAAAGTTCCGACTGCGGCATCAGTGCAACATTGACCTGATAGACGAAAGGCTGCTTGGGATTGAGCCGCAGGAGAAAATAGATGTACGCGAGATGCTGGCGAGTATCAAAGACAGGCGTCAGGCCACGGTCATACGGTTCAATTTTGGATTTATTGGGGCCAGACCGTGGAAACTGGCCTATATCGCCAGGGTGATGGGGTTGACCAGGGAGAGGGTGAGGCAGCTGCGTGAGTCAGGGCTAAGCGATATTAGGCGTAGTGTGTCGAGATAGTGGCAGTGGGGAGACTGCGCTATTACGCTACGCCTGGGGTGGGCGGTATTGGGGAGTACTGTCCACCCCGCTTGATTAAATACGAGGCACAATGATTAGTGTAAAACTAAGCCAGGACCAGCTGAGGGGTGCGCTCTACCATGCGCAGCTGAACTGTGGTCAGGGCATCGGGGGCATGAACTCCCAGATCCATGCTACCCCCCTGCGCCGACAACGCATGGGGGTGGACCAGGCTACTGGACAGGTAGCGATGTGTGCGGTCAGCACCTACCTGCACGGGGATGCGTCCAGGTACTTTACGACACGGTTCTTTCGGAATTTGGACCCGAATGTCCCAGATGGCGGGTATGACTTAGGATGTGCCAATATCGATGTGAAGGGCAGTTTTATGCGGTATTCGAAAGACCCTGCCAACTACAACTTGCTGATGCGTCCCGAAGAGGTGCAGGACGATTGGGTCTACATCCATTGCCTGATCCATCACGCGAATGAAGATCCCAAAACGTGGGTTGATACACCGCCCACAATCTACATCACAGGCTGGGCTGCATCTGCTGACCTGCCTGATACCCCTGTTGCAGAGGGTCATTTAAAAGGTGCGTTAAAAATCCCTGTCCCGAACCTGAAACCTCTCCCACCCATCCGATACGATTGGTTCCATCATGGATTCGTTGCGAGAGAGGATCGTTGAACATTTGGCCGAACACACCAAAGAGAATGAGGTGCTGTTTTTCGAGCCGCCAGAATTGGATGAGGCGCTTATTGGCATTGCCCTGCGCATCGGGCTGTCGGTGCCAGCTTACGATTACGACAAGCTGATCGATGTATTCCAGCGCATCAACCACTGGTCATACGAGGATGCCATCGAATGGTTGGAAGTGAACACAATGGGCAGCTATGTGGGACCCGACACGCCAGTGATTGTGTGGAAACCACGTTAGCGAATCTGCACCTGCAGCATCTATGGCAGCGCATCGGGCGAGATGGGACTACCTACATTGTGGCCCGATACCCCACCATTGAAGTGGGCGAAGACCGCTGGAGCTGTACATGCAAAGGGTATCAATACCGATCCAAGGCGCGGTTAAACTACCGCTGCAAGCACATAAAGGAGATCAGAGCATGGCTAATCGAAAAGCTGTAAAGAAGCTGGGTCGCTTGGCGAAGCAGCGGCGTTTCAGCAAAAGCAATGGGGTGAAGGTCGATCCGCTGGAAGGCAAGCGGATCAGTGAGGACCTGGATCTGTGTATTAAAAATGCCAGGCTGGTAGGCCAGTACATGAAGGAAGGCGTGACGATCTACTCCTTCGGCAAAGGCAAAGCGATTACCTATTTCTTCCGCTTGGAGAATGATCCCCGTGAAACCTGCGAATACTTCAAGAAAGAAGTCGATTTCGGGTTTTAAAGCACAGGGCAGGCGCTATGCCCACCCTGTGCTGGTTGCAAATCTGCCCCCCCCCTGGAAACAGAAATGCTATCCCCTTGCGTCCACGTATGCCTGCCCCAGTACGTAGGCTGCAGCCACCATTGCCATCGGCCAGGTAAGCTCTACTACGCCTGTGCCAGCTGCGGCAGCTGCGACTGCGGTTACGCCCAATTTGCGTGACGCGAGACTCTTGATAAACTCCATGCTACTCCTCCGAATTAGTGTCTAGTACTGCGATGGTGTCATCCTCATCGTCAGAGCTATCGGTTGATAACTCCTCCAGGACCATCAGTGCGCCCTGTTGCCGCTGCGCCAATGCGGTGAGTTCCTGCATTGTCGCTTGTGCCTGCTGAATACGCGATAACGTATCCTGTTGATTCTTGCGCAGGTCTGCAATCTTCGATTCTACTGTGCCCACCATGTTCACTCCTTGCCTAATGGGAGTCTGTCTCAGGGACGTTCGATCACCGTTTATTTGGCGCGTCTGTTGCGCCCACGTTTCGCTGCCGTGTTTGATTGGTGAAGCATCGTGAGCATTACAATCCCGATCCCGCAAAGTGAGATAATCGCCAGCAGCACAATAAACCCTATCTCGCAATGCGACACTACCGCAATGGGCGCACCGCCCATGCCAAAAGGATGCCCAACATTACCTGTATCGTTGAGTAGACGATCTCATGGTTGAAGAAGTCTTCGTAATGACCCCAGCCGCCAGGCACGGTCTTGACAAACTCGTAGACGATAACCATGACCGTGCCAGCCCCTGCCGCATACTTCGCAGATGAGGTGTTTTCATCTTTTATTTTCTGTGTCTTGGTAAGCGTCACGGTCAACTCGCGCTTCGCCTTAGCAAGCTCTGCTTTTGTGCCCCGCGCCTCGCCTGTGCGGTCACGAAGCACTGCGTTGGTCGCGCCCTTCATGCGCCGACACTCGTCAAGCTCCTCCCACAACTCCAGGTAGTGGCTGCGCAGTTCACTGAACGACCCAACTTTATGCGGATCTCGCGGTGGTCTTGGTGCCATTGTTCACTCTTCCGGTAGCTTCAGGCTGTCCAGTGGGCGCTCGATTCTAAGCGATGCAAGCTCTGAATTAGGCACGGTCAGCAATGTGCCCCCTCGGATCTGACCCTTCTCCACCTCGTACAGGTAAAACGAGGTGGAAAATAGTGTAGTTTTAGTGATCCGCGCAGGTCTTCTGGTACCATTAGTATGGACCCAGCATACCATATCTTCATTGTAGTCCGAACCAAGGAACATCGCAATGCCAGCCAGCGCATTCGTTACGCTGTCTCGGACAAACAGTAGAGCGAATGCTATTACAAAATACCAGACGTATTGCTCGACCAATACTGCCAGCCCCGACTGCTCCCCGAAATTGCGTAAAGCCTCCTCAGCGGCCTCAGCCTCCATTACACCAGATCACTCGCATCCGCTACAGTAGACTGCGTCTTGAGATCCGAATAAGCCGCCGCAAACGGATCACTCGGCTCGTCATCAGTAACGATTTTGAACCGATCTACAGAGGGTGCGACCAACCGCGTTCCCGGGTCGCTGTTACGCGCAGAGGCGTTGACATAGCAATGCACCCCATACACCATCTGCCATTTGTTGTTATCATCGCCGCCGACAATTTTTTTGACTGTCAAATCGCCTATTCGCAGATACGCATTAGTCGCGGTCAAGCCGCCCATCGTCACTATCGTTCCTTGTACTGCCATTTTAATTCTCCAGTCTCATAAGCCGCGATTCTAATGCAGCGATTTTATCTTCATAAAAACCTTTAACATCTTGCAACTGCTGATGCACCTGTCTTATTGCACCATGATGTAGCATCTGCAATCTGGTTGTGCAGATCATACCTCGCGTCTTGCCGTCTACTTCACGCAACGAGTCCTCTCCAATAATGCCAAGTTTCTGCAAATACGGTGCGTCATATTTCATCGCCTTGCCGAACATATCAGGCACCATCGCCGCTTCGAGGTCGTGCAACATCGCCACATCATCGTGGTCATCGAATGTAGTCCATTGCACTTCAGCATAGGCATCGCCGTCACCATCAAAAATAAAACGAGTCGAACTTGAACCACCTACTTGCAGTGTCAATATATTCTCATCTGAAGCTAATGCGCGTATCGCAGAACCATCGCGTGCTTGCGCGGTAATTTCAAGGTTGCTACGGGCGGCGGCAGTCTTGGCAGTATTGGGGGCGGTAGCATTAGCAACGAGCGATATAGCCCCATGAGCCGCTGATGTGAAACCCCAGAGTGCTACGCCACCAGTTGTTGCCCCAGCCTTTTTTAGCGTACCATAAGTATCGGCCTCTGCCAAATCTGTCATAAGATGCGCGACATCTGTGCTCGACTTTAGCGATATAATTTCGGTGTCATAGCTGGTCTGGTTAATTGTCCAGCCGATGCCCATAAAGGCGTTGGTCTGCGTAGTTCCGCCCATTACCGCATAGGGGCCAGGCATAAAGAATGTGTGAGTTCCCTGTTGAACACCAAGTTCCATGTGGTTGGTTGATGCATTATGCCAGCGGAGATAACCAAGATTCACCGATGAGAATGTCTGATCGGTGAAGTTCAACGCGCTTGTGCCACTGGTGCTGGTAGCGAGGACGATCTCACTGGTAGCATCACCCGTATCGCCTATGACTAAGCCGTGGACGCTCTGTATATACGAAGATGGTGCGGCATTGCCGATTGCAAGATCAGTGCCGTCAAAGGTTAATTCAGCCTCGCCATTGAACGTCCCGCTACCCGTAGCCGTTGTAACGCGGTTATTGCCATCGTTGGCGAGAATTGCCGTGCCGTTGATAGTCAGAGCATCGGTTTCAAGGGTGCCATTTATGTCCATATCACCCTCTAAATCAATATCACCACCTACTTTTAGATCGACTGATACATCCACTCGCGTAGAAGCATTGAGGTCAATTATCGCCTCGCCATCTATGCGTAATGTTCCATCTGCCGACTGCTGCACAAACGATGCAACATCACCAAAGGTCAGTTTGTTGGTGCTGTTGAGCGTTAATCCAGTAC
>Ga0114910_1001519_pt1 | contig 10922 bp, 7 predicted proteins | sample MalvireepMed_908_FD_83500 | JGI IMG/M metagenome (GOLD analysis project Ga0114910, IMG submission 83500) | Marine viral communities from the Global Malaspina Expedition - Malaspina viral metaG DeepMed_908 | ecosystem: Environmental > Aquatic > Marine > Oceanic | place: Mediterranean Sea...
CCGTTCACTTCCGCTATGATTTCGTCCGCCGGACGCCGCCTGGACCAGTCATCCAACACCACAACCACAAAACCCTGATTGAATGACGAACTGCCAAATCCGGGCGCCCGCAGCAACAGGCGGCTCACCTCGCCGCTCTCTGCATAAGGGATCAATCGCCGTTCAATTTCGTCCATATAGCGTTCCATATACTCAAAGGACGCGCCTTCAGGACCCCGTATACTGACGAAAAATGCCCCGCGATCTTCAACGGGAACATATTCCTGCTCAATCGTTTGCGACAGGCTGTATGCGCCCGCAAACAAGCCGACCAGAACGACACCAACTGCTATCGGCCTCATGATCAGTCGGTCCAATACCCAGCCATATCCTGTTCGAAGGCGGCCGAATGCGCCGTCTATCGCGTTCGGGATAACCGCAAGCCATCCCGCACTCTTTTCACGTTTCAGGAGTTTTGAGGCCAGCATGGGCGCTAGTGTCAGGGCCAGGATGCTGGAGAATGCGACGGCCGCAGCCATCGTCAGGGCGAACTCGGTGAATAGTCGCCCAACATCACCCTGCATAAAGGTGATAGGCACGAAGACCGCGATCAGGACAAGCGTAGTGGCCACCACCGCAAAACCAACCTGCCGGGTACCGCGGAACGCGGCAACCAGCGGCGTCTCGCCTTCTTCTTCCATGCGGCGAACGATGTTCTCCAACACAACAATGGCGTCATCCACGACCAGTCCGATTGCAAGAACAAGCGCCAGCAGTGTCAGCAAGTTGACTGACAGGCCCAGTGCGTAGAGCACAATGAAAGTGGCGATGATCGAGACCGGAACAGTGATTGCCGGGATAATGGTTGCCCGGACGCTGCCGAGAAACATGAATATCACCAGTGTCACCAGCGCCACTGCGATGGCAAGCGTGGTGTAAACTTCTCGAATCGAGGCGTCGATGAAGACTGAACTGTCGAAACTACGCGCGATCACCATGCCTTCTGGAAGCGTCTCGTTCAGTCGGTCAGCAAGTTCCCGCGCTCCAGCCGCAACCTCGACTGTATTCGCAGTCGACTGCTTGATGATGCCCAGCCCCACCATCGGAACGCCGTTGCCTCTGAACATGTTGCGGTCCTCGACCGTCCCACGCTCAACCCGCGCCACGTCTCCCAGTCGCACCAGATATCCGTCCTCGCCTTCGGCGATCACGAGCGCGGAGAACTCTTCCGGCGTCTTGAAAGTGCGATCAATTCGGACCGTGAAAGTTCGCTTTTCCGATTCCAGACTGCCGGCTGGTGCTTCGATATTCTCACTGCGCAATGCTTGCTCAATCTCGGCCACGGTCAGATTGCGTGCCGCCAAGGCTCTACGATCTATCCAGACGCGAAGGGCATAGTCTCTGGAGCCACCAACTCGTACGCGTGCCACCCCATCCAGGGCGGAGAACCGGTCGACAAGATAGCGCTGAGCATAATCTGACAATTCCGGCGTAGTCATTGCCTCGCTGGCAAGGTTCAGCCAGATAATGACATCATCATTGGAGTCGGCTTTTTCGACCTCTGGCGGGTCGGTATCCTCAGGAAGATTGTCCAGCACACCAGAAATCCGGTCGCGGATATCGTTCGCGGCCACATCAATGTCCTGGTCTATGCCAAACTCCACGCTTATACGCGAGCGGCCATCGCTCGAATTGGAATCGATGTAGCGAATGCCCTCAACACCAGCGATGCGGTCTTCGATAATTTGGGTGATCCGTGTTTCTACAACACTGGCAGACGCCCCTGGATAGTTCGTATCGATGGAGACGATTGGCGCATCGATGTCAGGGTATTCTCTCAGGGGCAACCGATCGAACGCTACCATGCCAAAAATCACGAGTATAAGCGCAAGCACCGACGCGAATACGGGCCGCTTGATCGAGGTATCCGACAGCAACATCGTCAGCGACCTGTAGAAGCACGAGACCCGGCTGCACCCCCGCTACGATTCTTGCCGCTGATGGCCTTGGGAAGGAGCATTGACTGGTCCTGAATTTCCACGGCGGCACCCTCGCGAACACGGATGATACCTTCGGTAATCACGTCTTCGCCAGCCGTTAGACCTGACATCACTTCCACATACCCCGCCTGGCGTAGCCCGAGTTCGACTTCCTTACGCCGCGCGATGAGTTGTCCACCTTCGTTTTCAACGACGAATACAAATGTGCGCGGCCCTACCGGCTGTATTGCTTCTTCAGGTACAGCCAGAGCTTGCCGTGGATCCGCCACCAAGGTTACCTGCACAAACATGCCAGAGATCAGCAGACGCTCCGGGTTGGGCAAAGTGGCACGCACACGAACGGAACGCGTCACAGGATCAATTGCGTTGTCAATTGACGCAATCACTCCATTGAAAGTTTCCCCGGGAAGATCCGCTGTTCTTGCTTCAATTTCCGTACCTTTGGCCAAGGTTCTCAAGAATGTCGACGGCACGGAAAAGTCCAGATTCATTTCGCTGTCATCTATCAGCCGCGCAACGATATCCCCTGGCTGAACATATGATCCAACACTGACCATCCGGAAGCCTAGCACGCCATCAAATGGAGCAACGAGAACGCGATCCTGTTGGCGAGATTGCACCGCACGCAACTGTGCCGCAGCGCTATCAAGATTACGATTTGCCTGATCGAGTTCTGACTGGGATACAGCCTGCTGATCTGCCAGGCGCGCGAGCCGTTCCTGCTGGCGCCGCGCTTCATCGAGCGTTGCTTCAGCAGCTTCTACAAGTGCTGCCTGTTCGCGCTGCGCAAGCGAGAGCAAGGTCTTGCCCTGCTTCACGCGATCACCATCGTCAAAATAAATCGCCCGCACTCGGTCAGCCGCATTCAGGGTCAGATCGACTTGCTCGTTGGGTTCTAGCGTGCCCAACGCCTCAATCCTCATCGCAAAACTGCGTTCCTGTACCGGCTCAACGAAAACACTCGCGGGACCACCCCGCTGCGCCTGAGCTGATAGCGACGATACAAACACGGCAGCTAAAATGAAAAGCAGGTTTCTGGTAAACATATCTATTCCAACGCGATTGCGGGTTCTGTCCCATATTGATTCGGCATTTCTATACCTCCCAATGCTCGATACGCGGCAATCGCCCGGCTAGATGACTGAAGTCGGCTTTCAGCCAACTGATCTTCCGCCGTCAACAATGTTCGCTGCGCTTCCAGCACATCCAGATAATCGTCGAGACCTTCTTCGAACCGTAGACGCGCAAGTTCTATCGCCCGCTGCGCTGATGCCGCCGCTCTCTTTAGATCGTCGCGGCGCTTCAACTCATTCGTGTATTCCGAGAGAGCGGATTCGACTTCGCTCAAAGCATTCAATACGGTCTGTTCATATTGCGCAATCGCCGCGTCTGTTCGTGCGTCGGTCGCATCTATGTTTGCCCGCACCCGCCTGAGATCAGGCCACGCCCAACTTATCGAAGGGCCAACGCCAAATCCGAAGCTCGTCAAATCGCCGATATCATTGGCATCATCAAACAAAGCCAGAACGTTCGCATTGACGGTTATCGTCGGAAACAAGTCCGCACGTGCAGCGTCGCCCAATGCCAGTTGGCGCGCGATCACCACTTCTGCGCTGCGAATATCCGGACGTCGGCGGACCAGATCTTCAACCGACCCTGCCATGATCGCGCCGCGGTGCTCTGGAATATCATCCGCGCTGGTCACCAATTCCATCACCAGACCCGATCGAGAATTTGCCGGCTGTCCAGTCAACGCGGCGAGCGCGCTCTTGGCTGATTCTATGGCCGCCTCGTAGCGAGGAAGCGACGCGAGCGTCGTACGATACTGAGCCTCTGCTCGCTCCATATCCAGTCGGGTTGCCCGGCCATTGTCTAAAAGTGTCTGTAACAGGTCCAATCCTTCAGACTGGGTGTCGGCATTCTTGCGCGCAACCGCAAGTCGTCTTTGCGCACCGCGCAATTGCACATAATTCAGAGCCGTCTCACTGGCGACGATCACCGCAACATCTCGGCGAGCCTGCCGAGCCGCTTCGACATCAAATTCTGCGGCGGCGATTTGGGCTTCAATGCGACCGAATGCATCGTACTCCCAACTCGCTCCAAGCGCCCCTTGAATCGAGGCCCTCACGTCTTGGCCTGGCTGAGCGGACCGCCCAACATCTCCATCAAATGACGTAGAAGCGGAGTAGCTGCGATCAAGCCGAGCTCCAGATGCAATCGCTTCAGCAACTCTTACATTTGCAGCAGCTTGGTCGAGAGACTTGTTTGCGGATAAGGACTGGGCGATGAGGCTATCGAGAACCGGATCTCCAAACTGTTTCCACCACTCCAACTCAAGGCTCAAATCAGCAGCTTCTGACAGATATGTTCCATGAACCGGCACATCCGGCATTGTCGGACCAGCGGGCGCACTGACGCACCCCGCCAGCATTATGGCAGTGGCACCTATGGACGCGTGGCAGGCGACGTATCTCATAGCGCTCATGTACCCTAACTGACCTTAGTATCCAGTTACATTCGGGCGCCAAAGTCCTCACATCTTCGTTAGCTCCGAATACCGGGCAGTATTCGTCAAGTATGCTCAGGCAAGTCAGCGCCTGCCTCGATTAGCGCTGAAGGCTCCTTCGAATGTTCGACCATTTGCTTGCCCAGCTGTCGAACCATAGTTTCCAGCATCGAATCTCTCATCCACTCGCTGGTGGTTATTTGGCATGACGCTCGCGCAGAGTCCGAACATAAAAAAACCACCGAACGACTGACCTTACACAGGGCTGCCGTTTGGTGGCGATGTTTGCACCAGCTGCGCTGGTAAGTGCTTATCTTAAAAGCACTTCTACCCCTATGGGCGCTTTCCGAAAATCCAGTCCCAGATGTCGCGCTGTGTTGGTTTTGTTTGCTTCTGCATGATGTAACCTTTGACATGTTAAGGAGCAGTCCATCTGCCCCAGACGTCAAAGGTTAACTGAATTTTGCAAATTTCAAAGTAATTTTATGGAAATGTTAAGCTTGCGCTACAGCTTGCACACTACTTGAGCTTTCTAGAATAGACAGGATTTCTTCCGCACCGACGGGCTGTCCTATAAAGTATCCTTGCGCCAGATTGCATTCCAATGTGCGAAGAATTGCCAACGTATCCGGGTCTTCCACACCCTCGGCCACAACATGCATTCCCAGTGATTGGGCAACGCTGATGGTAGACTGGATCAAGAGCTGGCTACGCTCATTGTACCGAAGCGTGCTAATAAGCGTTCGATCAAGTTTGACCTCGTTGGCGGGCACCTTCAACAGATAGGTCAGCGTGGACAGGCCAGCTCCGTAATCATCAATGGATATCCCGAAACCGGCGTCCCTGAGCCGCCCCATAGCATCCTGGGCTCCGGAATTGTTTAGTAACTGCTCGTTTTCAGTGATCTCAAGCATGATGCTGCTAGCCTTGACCCCATACACACGTAAGGCAGCGTGCAGCATGAACTCAAATTCCGCGCTACCGATCAGGCTGGGCGAGATATTCACTGCGATGTTGAATCCGGGATCAATTTTTTGAGCGTCACGCAGAAACTGAAATGATGACTGAATGACATATTGTGTAAGTTGGTCGATGCGCTTTCCCCGTTCAGCCATCTGGACGAATTCGGCCGGCGAGATGACGCCCATTTCCGGGTGTGTCCAGCGTACCAATACCTCGGCGCTTGAAATCCTTCCGGAACGGATATTCAACTGGGGTTGAAGCGCTATATAGATCTCGCGGTTACGAAGCGCCTCATCCATTTCAAAAAGGACCCGGCTCTGCCACAGCAGCGCGTCTTGCGCATCCTGATCATGCAGCTTGTACGTTTTTCTCTGTCGCGCGGCAGCCTGGGCAGCGGATTCCGCCGTTTTCAGCCGCGACGCCAAAGAGGCAGAGGCGATGCGTTCAACACCAAAGGCAACCTGAACTATCAGAGTTCTCTCGCCAACAATGACCCCCTTGTTGAGTTGGTTTGCCGTGGCTTCGAACAGGTCTTCCATTGCTGCTTCGTCAAAATCGGTTTGCAGCCAATAGAATTGACCGAGGTCGCCTTGATATACGGCTCCAGAACTCGGTAAAGCATTCGCTATCGTATTCGCGGTGATCCCTTCTTGTTCGGGAGTGAGGCCAGTCGAAATAGCCGCATAGTTTGTCACCACAGCTGCCACCATGACACGCTGGTCTTGGCCGACATGAGCGCTCAAGCATTGCGCACTGGGAAGATGGGAAAGATTGTGCGTGAACGCCTTGTTCGCAGTTTCCCGTTTTTTCAAACGCATCCACGCGATCAATGTCCCGAACGAAATCATTCCGATCGCATGGCCGCTACTCGTGCGAATGGAAAACATGTCCATGACAATGGGGAACACGATCATGCATGCCAGCGCGACTGGTGCCCAACGCAGCGCCATGGAGCCAAAACGTCGACTGAGCATCAAGCCCACTACGCCTACAGAAAACAGCCAGGCAGGAAGAAATCCAGCGTTAAGGGGACGTTCTTCGCCCAGAGTCATCGCCGCCATCAGGATGACTTCTGCCAGAGAGCCGTTTCCCTGCGAGGGCATCAAATAGGGATGGTTGTCGCCTTGACTGGCTTGCGCCACGACAAGCCGTTTCCCGCGGACAAGCGCCGCGTCGAAATCTGGCGCCAGCACAGTGCTCAAATCAAGCCGCTGAAACGCCTCAACGTCAAAAGCATAGTCAATTTCGAATGAAGGGCCGATATTGTCGGTTTTGTCAGAGAGCTTACTCTCCGGAGACTGCAGGAAAACATCGCCGTACTCGGCACCAAAAGACCCAAATTCGACGCCGCCCCAGTATCGTTTGAAATAGTTTGAGGACGTCAGGTGGTCTCGTAATCCCTCTGATGGAGACTCCAGTTTGAGATTTGGAGCGGCGGACACCGACACGGTATTCGTGGGCTGTTCCAGCGCCCTTGTCAGCAAGGGTAATTGAGATGTCGACGTGAAAACGGGCTCGACAATAACTGCCGACTCCACATCGAGCGTATTCAGAAATGACACAAGCTCGCTAGTGAACATATCCGACCAGGTATCGCCTGCCGCGACGTGTTCGAATCCATCATTCACTTCGAGGATGACAAACCGGTCGTCGACCGCCGGAGACCTGAGCCCGTTGGATATTCCGTTGAACACCAGATCCAATGGGGAGAACAGATTCACCAGGCCCGCGAAGCCGAAAAACAACGCGGCAATCACAAACGTGCGTGCACGGCGTGGGGCAGCTGGTGGTCCATAGTCTTGCATGTCTGACACCTGTAGTGGAATCTACAGTTATCAGCGCGTAGTTTAGATCTGTGAAAGCGCAGCCGTTGAAATGACCACTCCGTATTCAACAATTGTTAAAGGGTGCTGTCAGACAAACTCGAACCAGTCTCCGTTTTTCGCGAACGAGCAGGCCTTAGGCAGCGACTAGCTCGCGCCATTCGAGAAGAGCGGCGTCGCGTAGAGATTTGAACCTGGCCCTGCTCTCGATATTCCTTTGATGATTGAAGTGGTTGTGCACCGACGAATGGATTGAGACGAATTTTTGCAAACTTCGCATACGCCGGAAACGAGACATGGCGCGTTCTCTTCGTCGGAATGGCAAGTGTGAGTTTTCGGCGCGATTGTTCAGGTGCCGGCCGGTCTCTTGGCGCCCCTCGCTCCCGATCACCTTCATCGCCGCCCGATATGATGGACATTTGTCCGTCACCACGACTTTCGGATTGCCGTAGCGCCTCATGGCTTTTCTCATAAATTTCAATGCGGAAGCCTTATCCCGAGTTTTCGTGACGAAGGACTCCAGAACCTCACCCTCGTGATCGACCGCTCGCCAAAGGTAATGAGTCTGACCACGGATCTTCACAAAGACCTCGTCCAGGTGCCATTGCCACTGCGGACTATGCTTCATGCCCTCCAATCGACGCTTGCGGATCTTGTGCGCGAAATAAGTGCCGAAGCGGTCCACCCAGTGACGAACCGTCTCGTGGCAAATCTCGATCCCGCGTTCGTGAAGCAGGTCTTCGACATTCCAAAGCGAGAGCGGAAATCGGACATACATCAGTACGGCGAGTTATAGGGTTTATGGCGACGTTTCGAAATAGCGGAATAAGCTCTGGCTCATTTCTGGAGCCTATGCTCACGGTCAGTTCTGTTGACAATGCCAGTTACACTGACAATGCCCGCAAGTTTGCTACTTGGGTCGCATCACGCACCACACGATGTAAAAGAGAAAAACCAGAAATGCGCTTGGAAGCGCAAATGGTCGCAGAACGTTTAACGGCCCCCAACTAAAAAATGTCGACAAAAAAACAACGCCCACCAATGCGAATGGAGGCCCAATTTTCCCAAAAGTATCCAAGTACCACTTCATTTACTCGATCTCATACTTAGCGAGATCAGCCGTGGCGCCAAAGCCCGCGGTGTGTGGGGCTTTCGGCGGAAGTGACGGTACTTTTCGCTGCTTGGCAGTCTGGCTGGCGGTGCTGTCAGACTAACTCGAACCAGTCTCCCTTATTCGCGGACCAACTGGCCTCAGACAATGATCAACTCGCGCCATTGGAAAAGAGCGACATCACGTAGCGATTTGAACCTGGCCCTGCTCTAGATATTCCTTTGATGCCTGAAGTGGTTGTACACCGACGAATGGATTGAAACGAACTTCTTGAGACTTCGCATGCGCCGAAAGCGAGACATGGCCCGCTCTCTTCGTCGGAATGGTAAGTGTGAGTTCTCTGGGCGATTACTCAAGTGGCGGCCGGTTTTGCGACGGCGAGCATTACCGATTTCGCGCATCGCCGCGAGTTGGATGATTTCAGGTGACGTCTTGAAGTAGCGGAAGGTTGATTTAGTCATTTTCAGAGGCTAGACGCCCCTGCCCTGCGCCACAGCCTCGCGCTTGAACTCCTCAGTATATCTGATCCGTCCCGACAAGGGCCCATACTCCTTGCTTCAGGTTTTAGGTGGTGTCAGACTAATTCGAACCAGTCTCCGTTATTCGCAGGCGAGCAGGTCTCAGGCAGCGATCAACTCGCGCCATTCGAGAAGAGCGACGTCGCGTAGCGATTTGAACCGGGCCCTGCTCTCGATATTCCTTTGATGGTTGAAGTGGTTGTGTACAGACGAATGGATTGAAGCGAACTTCTGAAGACTTCGCATTCGCCGGAAACGGGACATGGCTCGCTCTCGTCGGCGGAAAGGTTGGTGTGAGTTTTCGGCGCGGTTGTTCAGGTGCCGGCCGGTTTCGCGGCGGTGCGCGTTTCCTATTTCGCGCATTGCGGCACCATACGAGCGAAGCCTGTCGGTCACCACAACCTGAGGATTGCCATACCGTTTCATGGCTTTTCTCATGAATTTCAATGCGGAAGCCTTATCGCGCGTTTTCGTGACGAAGGACTCCAGGACTTCGCCTTCATGGTCGACGGCACGCCAAAGGTAGTGAGTCTTCCCACGGATCTTCACGAACACCTCGTCCAGATGCCACTGCCATTGTGGCAAATGTCTCATTCTTTCAGATCGGCGCTTGCGAATCTTGTGCGCGAAGTAAATCCCGAACCGATCGACCCAGTGGCGGACCGTTTCATGGCAAATATCGATCCCGCGCTCGTGAAGTAGGTCTTCGACATTGCGCAGAGATAACGGAAATCGAACGTACATCATGACCGCAAGTTGGATGACTTCCGGTGATGTCTTGAAGTAGCGGAATGGGTTCTGGTTCATTTTTCGAGCTTATGCGCCAGGATTGGCGGCCTCAAGCTCAGTTCCGCTGACAATGCCTGCACCGACGATGCGGTCGATATCGCCCATGTCGAAGCCGGTAAGTTCGAGATCGAAGTTGAGGTCGCCGAGCGCCTGGAGTTCGATCGCCAGGATGCCTTCATCCCAACCCGCGCGGAGCGCCAGCTGGTTATCGGCAATAATATAAGCCCGGCGCTGCGTCTCGCTCATATGCTCGATGCGCAGGATCGGGACTTTCTTCAGCTTCAGTTGCTTGGCTGCGGCGACCCGGCCGTGGCCGGCGATGATACTGAGGTCTTTGTCAACGAGAACCGGGTTGGTGAACCCGAACTCTTCGATCGAAGCAGCAATCTGGCTGATTTGCTTCTTGCTATGGGTCCGCGGATTGTTGGCCGCGGGGATGAGCGACGCAATGGGCGCGCACTCGACGTTTTTTGGTATCTGCATGACTATTGCTCACGTTCAGAAACGACGTTGAAAGGCTCAATTCTTTCTCCGTTTCTGAACGCACGACCCCGGAGTGATCTCACGGAGAACAGCGTATTCCGTCAGGGCACGTGGCCCGTCTGGTCGCTCAAGGCAGGTTTACCGCCGAGCTGCTGTGAATATGGGAAGTTGAAGACTGCAGGTCAAGGAAAAACGACTCTACAGACTCCATTGAAGGTGCACTGGCGAATTTCCCCCGACCAAGACTCGCGATACAGAACGTAGTGCCCGCTTTGGGCGCAGGAGCGGACATTAGAACTCGACAAGCAACGATAGAAATGGCCTTGCTTGGTTTTATGCAAGTCTCCATCTGGTGGCCGACATGGTAAAGCGACCAAATTCGTTCAGCGACCAAGCCGAACAGCTTCGACCTCCGATAGTACGGTCACGCGGTGAAACGCCAACGGAACGCCAACTCGTAAAACTCAGTGAGGGATCATTCCTTGATCTTTGGTCGTACCCAAATTTGTACCGGGATCAAAAGCTAGCTGGCGGCACTGACGGCAAAGAGCTGTGCGATCTACTCGTCGTCTGCGATCCGCACGTAATCATTTTCAGCGAGAAGAACATAAATTGGTCTGATAAACCCGTTCAGGTAGCGTGGAGCCGCTGGTTCAAGAAGGCTGTGGAGAAGTCTGCCGATCAGATCAATGGCGCTGAGCGATGGATTTCGGAATTCCCTGACAGGGTGTTTTTGGACTGAGCGTGTAC
>Ga0114910_1001528_pt1 | contig 10891 bp, 5 predicted proteins | sample MalvireepMed_908_FD_83500 | JGI IMG/M metagenome (GOLD analysis project Ga0114910, IMG submission 83500) | Marine viral communities from the Global Malaspina Expedition - Malaspina viral metaG DeepMed_908 | ecosystem: Environmental > Aquatic > Marine > Oceanic | place: Mediterranean Sea...
AGGTTGAACTGGGATCGCTGCCGGCAGAAGTGGCCGCGATTGCGCCTGATCAGGACGAGGCTCCCTCCGCGCCTCAGGCTGAGGCCACTCTAGACAGCTTCGGTCTGACGGTGGTCCCGGCAGAAACCGGATCCGGCCTTGTGATCACTTCCGTTGCACCCGACAGCGCCGCTGAGGAACGCGGTCTGCGCGCCGGTGATGTGATCCTGGCGGTCAACAATCAGGATGTCTCGAAAGCCGCCGATGTGGTCAGCATCATTGATGCCGCCGCCAAGGATGGCCGCAAGGCAGCCCTGTTCCAGGTTGAAAACGAAAACCGTTCGCGGTTCGTCGCCCTGCCGATCGATCAGGGCTAACCCGGCCTGATGACCTTGCATCCGGAACGCATGAAGCGCTCCGGATGCCACAACGCGGCGGGCCGCCCCCAAATTGCTCGCCGCGTTTTTTTGTCCTGATTTCCGATGATACCAATCCGGCGGAAAGCGCTCTAGGATAGCTCCATGAAGATTCTCATCATCGAAGACGATCTGGAAACCGCCGCTTATTTGTCAAAAGCCTTCCGTGAGGCCGGCATCACGGTTGATCATGCCAGCGACGGGGATTCCGGTTTCTTTCTTGCATCCGAAAACAGCTATGACGTGCTGGTGGTGGATCGCATGCTGCCCAAACGCGACGGGCTGTCCATTATCAGTGAATTGCGCGGCACCGGCGACGATACGCCGGCACTGATCCTGTCGGCCCTCGGACAGGTCGACGACCGGGTGACCGGTCTGCGCGCCGGCGGCGACGATTATCTCACCAAGCCCTATGCCTTTTCCGAGTTGCTGGCCCGGATCGAAATTCTCGGGCGTCGCAAGGGGGGCCGCGAACAGGAAACCACCTACCGCGTCGGAGACCTTGAACTTGACCGCCTGAGCCATGAAGTCCGCCGCGCCGGTCAGCAAATTCCCCTGCAGCCGCGTGAATACCGTCTGCTCGAATATCTGATGAAGAATGCAGGTCAGGTGGTCACCCGCACCATGCTGCTTGAGCATGTCTGGGATTATCACTTTGATCCGCAGACCAATGTCATCGATGTCCATATTTCGCGGCTGAGATCGAAGATCGAAAAGGATTTCGGTGAGCCGCTGCTGCGCACCGTACGCGGCGCCGGATACATGATGAAAGCCGGAGGCTGATGATCCGTCTCCGTGCCATGTTGTCGACGACGGCGGTCCGTCTGTCGGCGTTGTATCTCGGTCTCTTCGCAGTTTGCGCGGTGGCCCTGGTGTTCTATGTCACCGCGATATCCGAGGGCATGCAACGCGACCGGACCCAGAGTGCCATTGCCAACGAGTTGCGCATTGTTGCTGCTGCCTACCGTGGCGGCGGAGTGGCCGGCCTGGTGCGGATCATCGAACGCCGCTCGCGTCAGCCTGGCGCCAATCTTTATGCGATCGCCGCGCCCACCGGTGAACTGATTGCCGGCAATATTGCATCGCTGCAGCCCGGCGTGCTTGATACCGAAGGCTGGAGTGCTGTTCCGTTTCGCTATGAACGCATTGGCGAGACATCCGATGAACGGCATCGCGCCCTGGCTCAGGTTGTGTTCCTGCCCAATGGTATGCGGCTGATGGTTGGACGCGATATCGGCGAGCGCGAACAGGTGCGCGGGCTTGTGCGCCAGGCACTGGTGATGGCGCTGGCAATAATGTTCGTCGGCGCGCTGGCGATCTGGTTCTTTGTCGGACGCAGGGCGCTCCGGCGGATTGACCACATGTCCGAAGCCAGCAAGAAAATCCTTGCCGGTGATCTGTCGCAGCGGCTTCCTGTCAACGGCTCCGGTGACGAGTTCGACCGGTTGAGCCTGTCGCTCAACATCATGCTGGGCCGTATTGAACGGCTCAATGAAGGTTTGCGCCAGGTGTCCGACAACATTGCCCATGACCTCAAGACCCCGCTCACGCGGTTGCGCAACCGGGCCGAAGCCGCCCTTGCCGATGGAAGCGCCGCCGCCCAGCATGATGCGCTTGAGCAGATGATTGCCGACAGCGACCAGTTGATCCGCACCTTCAATGCGCTGTTGATGATCAGCCGTGTCGAGGCCGGCTCGTCAACTGCGCAGATGAGCGATGTCGATTTGTCGGGACTGGCCCAGGATGCCACTGAACTCTACGAGCCGGTGGCCGAGGAGGAGGGGGTGAAGCTGACGGCGCAGATCGCGCCCGGCATCACAATCCGCGGCAATCGCGAGCTTCTGGCGCAGGCGCTGTCAAACCTGATCGACAATGCCGTCAAATATGTCGGCGACGTGCCCAAGCCGGAAATCACCGTGACCCTCAACCGGTCCGCCGGTCAGGTGCGGCTGGGAGTTGTCGATAATGGGCCGGGCGTTCCGGCAAACCGGCGCGAAGATGTGGTCAAGCGCTTCGTGCGGCTCGATGAAAGCCGTTCAAAACCCGGCACCGGGCTGGGATTGAGCCTTGTTCAAGCCGTTGCGGCGCTGCATGGTGGGCAATTGCTGCTTGATGACGCGTCACCGCAAGCCGGGGATAAACCCGGTCTGGCCGCGATCATGGCAATGCCGGGGGGGAAATGACACAGACGCCAGAATCCGGATTGATTGCTGATCTTTCCAGCAGCCCCATTCGCGCGCAGTCACAGGCTGCAGCCAAGTCTGTTGCCGCCGATCTCAAACCACTGGCTGCCGAGCACCCCGGGATCGCCGCCATTCTTTCCGCAGACGGAGCGCCGCGTGAATTTCTGCTGGCGGCCCTGGCCTTGTCACCGTACTTGCGCGAAACCGCACTGATAGATCCTGAATCCCTGGCTTTGGCGGTGTCATTGCCGGCGCCGTTTCTGGTGGCCAGAACCATCGAGGAAGCAAGGACTTGCTGGCGCGATGCAGATGGCGGGCTGAGCAGCGAAATCGATCTGATGCGGCAACTGCGGCGCGCCAAGCGGCGGGTTTCGCTCACCCTGGCACTGCATGATCTGGCCCGGCTGATTGACGCAAGGCACACCACCGCAGCGCTCAGTGACCTTGCCGATGCGGCCTTGGGTGCGGCCTTCGACCACCTGCTGCGTGGCGGACATGAGACGGGCAAGCTGGCCTTGCCGGATCCGGACCATCCAAGCGAAAATTCCGGCCTGATCGTGCTCGGAATGGGCAAGCACGGCGCCCACGAACTCAATTACTCCTCCGACATCGATATTGTCGTCTTTTTCGATCCGGCTGCCGGCGTGGTGAAGGACCGGGATGAGGCGACCGATGTCTTTGCCCGCATGGTGCGGCGGCTGGTCCGCATCATGCAGGAGCGCACGGGTGACGGCTATGTCTTCCGGACCGACCTCAGGCTCAGGCCTGATCCCGGGTCGACGCCATTGGCTTTCCCGCTGGACGCGGCGATGAACTATTACGAGAGCCGTGGCCAGAACTGGGAGCGCGCGGCCTATATCAAGGCCCGGCCGGTGGCTGGCGACGAGAAGGCCGGAGAGCGGTTTCTCAGGGAGCTGGTGCCATTCGTCTTTCGCAAATATCTCGATTTCGCTGCGATTTCGGACATTCATTCGATCAAGCGGCAGATCCATGCGCATCGCGGCTTTGGCGACATTGCGGTCAAGGGCCACAATGTGAAGCTCGGGCGCGGCGGTATCCGCGAGATCGAGTTCTTCGTTCAGACCCAGCAATTGATCGCCGGCGGCCGGATGCCGCGGTTGAGACTGCGGCGCACCGACGAGATGCTGGTGGCGCTGGCGCGTGCCCGTTGGATTGACACCACGACGGCCCGGCTGCTGGCGGAAAGCTACTGGTATCTCCGGGATGTTGAACACCGCATCCAGATGGTGCGCGACGAGCAGAGCCACACCTTGCCCGAGAGCGAAGCCGAACTGGCGCGCATCGCACTGATGATGGGAGACGCCGATACAGCCGCTTTCGGCAAGAAATATGTCTCTGTGCTGGTCCGTGTCGAGGAATGTTATGCGGAACTGTTCGAGAAGGAGCAGGGGCTCTCCGGCGGTGTCGGCAACCTGGTGTTCACCGGTGAGGACGATGATCCGGGCACCCTGAAGACGCTCTCCGATCTCGGGTTCGAACGGCCGTCAGACATCGCCCGCATCATCCGGACATGGCATTATGGCCGCTACCGGGCGACCCAGTCCAAGGAGGCGCGCGAGCGGCTCACCGAACTGACGCCGGAGCTCTTGCGTGTGTTTGGCGCCACCAAGCGCGCCGATGAAGCGCTGCTCAGATTTGATGCCTTCCTCTCGGGTCTGCCCGCCGGAATCCAGTTGTTCTCGTTGATTGGCAACAATCCCGGCCTGATGTCGCTGATGGTGACGATCATGGCCTCCGCGCCGCGTCTGGCCGAGATCATTTCGCGCAAGCCGCATGTCTTTGACGGCATGCTTGATCCCGGCCTGATGGCCGAATTGCCGACCCGTGCCTATCTTTCCGAACGGCTGGAGAATTTCCTCGATGGCGCCAGAGCCTATGAGGAAATCCTCGACCGGTTGCGGATTGTTGCGCTGGAACAGAAATTCCTGATCGGCGTCCGCTTGCTCACGGGGTCGATTTCGCCCGAACGCGCCGCGCGCAGCTTCTCGCATCTGGCTGACCTGATCATCGGCGCCGCACTCGAGGCGGTCCGCGAAGGCATGGAAGAGGCCCATGGCCGGATATCAGGCGGACGGGTTGCGGTGCTTGGAATGGGAAAACTTGGCAGTTACGAACTGACCGCTGGCTCCGACATCGACATCATCCTGCTGTATGACCACGACGCGGACACCGACGAGTCCGATGGCCCCAAGCCGCTGGATCCTGTTCGCTACTACACCCGTATGACGCAGCGACTTGTGGCAGCCCTGTCGGCGCCGACTGCCGAAGGGATCCTCTATGAAGTCGACCTGAGGCTTCGCCCCTCCGGAAACAAGGGCCCTGTGGCGACCTCGATCCGTTCGTTTTCCAAGTACCAGGCGGAAGAGGCATGGACCTGGGAGCACATGGCGCTCACCCGTGCCCGCGCCGTGTCCGGCGACGTCAGCCTGTGCAGTGAAGCCCGTGCGCTGATTGATGAGGTGCTGGCCAGACCCCGTGACCGGGCGAAGCTGATCGAAGATCTCAATGAAATGCGCCAGCTGATTGAAGCGGAAAAGCCACCGCGCGATATCTGGGACGTCAAGTTGATACCCGGTGGTTTGATCGACATCGAGTTCATTGCCCAGTTTCTCTCGCTTGGTGCGCGTGCCGACGGATGGCTGCCGGCCCCCCAGGACGACGAAGCGGCGGGTTTGCTCGATGGCGCCGATCCGGATCGAATCGTTCAAAGCCTGGATCACAATGAATGCACCAGCACAGATGCGACGCTCAAGACGCTGGGGCCGGATGCGCTGGGCGAGGAAATCACCGAAAGCCTGCGTCATGCGCTGGCGCTCTGGAGCGGCCACGCCCAGATCGTCCGGTTGTGCACCGAGGGGGATTTCGCCCCAAAGGAGGCGCCAGCAGGATTGATTGATCTCGTCGTCCGCGCCGGCGAGGCGCCGGACCTGGCAAGTCTTGAGACAGATTTCAAAGCCACGTCAAAACGGGTGCGGGCAATTCTCCAGAAGATCATGGTCTGACCCGGACTGGACCCCGCATGCAGTGAGCAAGCCGGTGGCGACCAGTGGTCCATAATCACTGGTGTGAACTGGTTTTTTCAATTTATGCAAAATTAATACAGATTTGCGAATCCTGCCGGTAACACGCCGAATGTGTATCAAGGATTGGTTCAATAAGATGATGGGTAACTTCAAGATTTCCACGAGATTGTATTTCCTCGTTGGGCTGGCTCTGGCAGTTTTCACGGCTGCTGCTGTGTATACGCTTTTCGACTCCCACAATTCGATGGTGGTCGAGCGCAAGGCAAAGCTCAATGCGCTCGACGAAAACGTTATTGCCATGCTGCAGCATTTTCATGACCTCGAGACGGCAGGCACGCTGACCAGGGAAGAAGCGCAGGCTCGTGCTCTCGAGGCGGTGCGTCCGATGCGCTATGAGGACGCGGGCTATTTCTGGATCAATGACATGTCAAACTTCATGGTCATGCATCCGATCAAGCCGGCGCTTGAAGGAACAGACCTTTCTGGCCTCAAGGATCCCACCGGAAAGTTCTTTTTCCAGGAATTCATCAAGGTCGTCAAAGCCGATGGTGAAGGCTATGTCGACTACTACTGGCCCAAGCCCGGCGCAGAAGAGCCTGTGCTGAAATACTCCCACGTTGAAGGCTTTGCACCTTGGGGATGGATCGTCGGCACCGGTGTCTACGCTGACGACCTGGCTGCCCTGTTTCGCAAGAATGCGACGAGCACTGCGATCACCCTCGGGATCGGCGCGCTCGCTATCATCCTGATGGCCTATGCAACCGTCCGCAGTGTGGTGAACCCGATCCGCAGCCTCAACACAACCATGCAGGCCATTGCCCGCGAGGATGTCAGCGGCGATGTGCCCGAGGCCAGCCGCAAGGATGAAGTTGGCGAGATGGCGGCCTCTGTGCTGGTCCTGCGCGACTCCGTGCGGGAGCGTTCGCAGATGCGGGTCCGGGAAGCCGAACAGCAGCAGCAGCTTGATGCCGAGCGGGAAGATGGAGTCCGGCGTCAGCAAAACATCAGCCAGTCGCAGGCCGATGTCATGTCCAAGCTTGGCGGTGCGCTGGAGAAGCTGGCAAGTGGCGATCTGACTGTCCAGATCGACAATATCGCGCCTGAATATGCCAAGCTGCGCGACGATTTCAACAAGGCGGTGTCAGCGCTGGGCGATGTCATCACGTCGATTGCGCAGTCCACCGATGTGGTCAACGCCAGCGCCGACGGCATTTCCGAGGCGGCCAACAATCTGTCGCTCCGCACCGAACAGCAGGCGGCGTCGCTTGAGGAAACCGCAGCGGCACTGGACGAAATCACATCAACCGTGCGCAGTTCGTCTGAGCGGGCCACAGAAGCCAACCGGATGGTCGGCGAAACCCGCCAGAGCACCGACAAGTCGGGCAAGATCGTCAATGAGGCAATCACGGCGATGAACCGGATCAAGGATGAGTCCGATCGCATCGGCAAGATCATCGGGGTTATTGACGAGATTGCATTCCAGACCAACCTGCTTGCCCTCAATGCCGGTGTCGAAGCTGCCCGTGCAGGTGAAGCAGGCCGTGGCTTTGCGGTTGTGGCACAGGAAGTGCGCGAACTGGCGCAACGGTCGGCAACGGCTGCACAGGAGATCAAGCAGTTGATTTCAAGCTCCGCCAACGAAGTGCAGAATGGCGTTGCCCTGGTTCAGTCGACAGGTGATGCACTTTCCGAAATCGAGAAGTTCGTCACTCAGGTCAATGAACAGGTCAATTCCATCGCCACCGCTGCAAAGGAGCAGGCCAGCGCGCTTGCCGAGGTCAACACCGCGGTCAACCAGATGGACCAGATGACCCAGCAGAACGCGGCCATGGTCGAAGAGACAAGTGCCGCCAGCATGACGTTGACCCAGGAGAGTGCCCAGCTCAACACCATGCTGCGCAACTTCCGTCTGCCGCAGGCCGGTGGGCATGGCCAGCAGCAAGGCCGCCGCGCGGCCTGAACATCGCTGCGCAACGATCGCCACCCATGAAACCGGCGCCTGCAGTCACATGCAGGCGCCGGTTTTATTTGTCTGAGGGTGAGCTTCCCACAATGCCGGTCTGCCGGAAATCGTAACATGGCTGGTCTGCAACGGAAGACCAACCGGAATGCCATGGTAGGCGGAACTATCTCTCCAAAAGTGCGTTCAGGTGATCGCAATGTCGTTTTGGACAGTAAGCGTATAAGTTCTGCCGCAATCTGCATCATGTAGATACATTCCGCGATGAAAGCCCTTCGCCAACCAGCCACTGGATCCGTCCCATGCGCCGTTATGCCTGTCCCAACTGCTCCAACGAAGTGCATTTCCGCAACAGCGAGTGTGTCAATTGCCATTCGCGGCTGGGCTATGTGCCCGCATGGGATCAGATGTTTTACGCCAAACCTGATGAGCTGCTTTGGCACGACGGGGCGACAGCTTACAAAGCCTGCGCCAACCGGCAGCAGATCTATTGCAACTGGCTGGTCGAGGATACGGAAGAGGACGAACACTGCCTGAGCTGCCGGCACACGCTGGTCATTCCGGATCTGTCATCGGATGAAAACCGCGAGCACTGGGCAGCGCTGGAGGAGGCCAAGCGGCGGTTGTTCTATTCGATCAAGAAATTCCGGCTCGGGGTCGGCGATCTGGTCACCGAACCCGGCACCGCTCTGCGGTTTGAATTCAAGGCCGACACGCTGTCCGCTGATGGCGAGACGAGGCGCGTGCTGACCGGCCACGAGCACGGCCTGATCACCATCAATGTCGCTGAAGCCGATGATCCGACGCGCGAGAAATACCGCAAGGCAATGGGCGAACCCTACCGCACACTGATTGGTCATTTCCGTCATGAGACCGGGCACTACTACTGGGATCATCTGGTGTGGAACACGCCCAGGCTCGATGCCTATCGCGCCATCTTCGGTGACGAGCGCGAGGATTATGGCGAAGCGCTCAAGCGCCATTATGAGCAAGGCCCGCGGACGGGCTGGGAGGCTGCCTATGTCAGTTCCTACGCCTGCGCCCATTCCTGGGAAGACTTCGCCGAAACCTGGGCGCATTATTTCCACATAGTCGACGGCCTGGAAACGGCCGGATGGTATGGCCTCGACGGACATACCCCCGATGCGGGACTGAACCGGACCCCGGGCGCTTGGTCCGACGCCGGGCCCTATGGGGCAAAGGAATTTCGTCCGCTGATGGATGCCTGGGTACCGCTGACGGTGGCGATGAACGCCATGAACCGGTCAATCGGCCTGGGGGATTTCTATCCCTTCGTGCTGTCGGACACGATATTTGCCAAGCTTGAATTCATCCATGGCCTGATTCACGATCGCATCTGACCCGCTGACCCGCTGAACCCGCGGCTGGCGCCCTTCCTGCAGTCAGCGAAGGAGGGGCGGGATTGATTGATGTGACGCCTATACGGCTTCCGCAACGGCATCTTCGGCGGAGTGCTGATCTGCACACGGCCGCACTTCGACGCAGTCGAGGGGCATTCTTATGCTGACGATGGTTCCAACGCCTTCCCTGGACCTGACCTTCATGGCGCCGCCGTGCAATTCGGCAAGACTGCGCGAGATGGCAAGACCAAGGCCTGAGCCGCCGGTGGATTTCGAGAACTGGTTCTGCACCTGCTCAAAAGGCTGGCCTATGCGGCTCAGCAGGGCCTTGGGAATACCTATGCCGGTGTCTTCGATGCTCACCGTCATTGCGCTGGACGTCTTGCGCGCCCTGACCATGATGCGGCCTCCCGGTTCGGTGAATTTGACAGCGTTGGACAACAGGTTGAGCAGGATCTGTTTCATCGCACGCCGGTCGGCGTTCAGCGACAGTCGTTTGGAAATCTTCTGCTGAACCTCAATACCCTTTTTCTCCGCCTGGATGGCCACCAGCCTCAGAGCTTCGTCAAGCAGCGGCGCCATATCGACCTGTTCGCAATCAATCTGCATCTGGCCGGCCTCGATTTTGGCCATGTCGAGAATGTCATTGATAACGGTCAGCAGGTGGATGCCGGAATTGTGGATGTCATCGGCATATTCTGAGTATTTTTCCGATCCGAGTGGTCCGAACATGCGTGCCTGCAGCACTTCGGAAAATCCGATGATGGCGTTGAGCGGCGTTCTCAACTCATGGCTCATATTGGCGAGGAATTCGGACTTGGCCTTGTTCGCGGCTTCCGCACGCTCGGTTTCGATCTGGTAATCCTTGTTCAGATCCGACAGTTCCGCCGCTTTGCGCTTGAGTTCGTTCCGGGAGGCTGTCAGGTCGCCGATGGTTGCCATCAGGCGTTTTTCGCTTTCGCGCAGCCGCTCCTGATTGCGCTTGAGGGGAGTGATGTCGGTCCCCACCGAAACCTGGCCACCGTCACGCGTCTGGCGCTCGTTGATCTGCATCCAGCGGCCGTCGCCCAGCTGGACTTCATAGCTCTGGGCCAACCCCTTGTCGCACGCAACAGCCAGGCGGCGCTCGACGATGGGGCGGGTAGCCGCCGCTTCGACTGCCGCGCGCGGCGTGCCCGGTTCGAGAGTGCGGGCCGAAAGCCCGTGAATGGCCTGATAATGCTTGTTCCAGAGCACGAGGCGATCATCACGATCCCACAACACGAAGGCTTCCGACGTGCTCTCGATGGCGTCGAACAGCCGTTGGTCGGCTTCCGCGGTCCGCTGCTGCAGCCGGTGCTGTTCGGTAATGTCCATGGCAATGCCGATCAGGTGGGTTTGAGCCGAGGTCGGGTCAACGACCTGGGCCCGTGCCCGCATCCACAGATAATGTCCGTCGGCATGGCGCATGCGAAACAGCTGGTCGACCTGCTTGATATCGCCGCTCGCCACTTTCTGGGCGATCTCGTAAAGATTGCCATCGTCGGGGTGAATGAGTTTCGAGGCTTCGCCAAATGAGATCACGCTGTCGCGGGGTTTGAGTCCGAGGATTTCATACATCGAACTCGACCAGTAGAGCCGGCCGCGGGCCATGTCCCAGTCCCACAACCCGCAACGCCCGCGCGACAGGGCCATGTCGACCCGCCGGTGGCTTTCCAGATAAATCCCGTCGGCTTCCTGGGCCCGGCCGGCCTGGCTGAAATAGGCGTAGAGAATGACAAGCAATATCGACGAGGTGGCGATGAACAGTGTGACATTGACCGAGACGGATTGCCGCCAGGCTGCATTCATGCCGGCAATCGGCGTGACCGACAGGATCGACCCTACGCCGTCAGGCAATTTCGACATCGCCGCCAGCACCGGTTCTCCATTGAAGTCGATTTCCTGCACGCCGGCCCGATCCCCGAAC
>Ga0114910_1001542_pt1 | contig 10844 bp, 11 predicted proteins | sample MalvireepMed_908_FD_83500 | JGI IMG/M metagenome (GOLD analysis project Ga0114910, IMG submission 83500) | Marine viral communities from the Global Malaspina Expedition - Malaspina viral metaG DeepMed_908 | ecosystem: Environmental > Aquatic > Marine > Oceanic | place: Mediterranean Sea...
CGCATTGACCGCGCGGCGGCAGCTCGAGGTCTATCCGACGCTCTCCTGGGTCGATGGCCGGGCCGTCACGGTGAGCGGCAAGAAGGATGATTTCACCGTCGCCACCGCCGACGGTCAGCTTCATCACGGCCGGCGGCTGCTGTTTGCAACCGGGCTCGAGGATCGTTTGCCGCCGGTCGCGGGCCTTGCCGAGCGCTGGGGCAGGGCGGTGTTTCACTGCCCCTACTGCCATGGCTACGAGCTTGACCAGGGCAAGATCGGCGTGATCGCCGCCGGGCCGATGTCCTCCCACCAGGCGGAGATCGTCTCGGACTGGGGGCCGGTGACATTTCTGATCAACGGCGCCGTAGAGCTTGATGCGCCGACGCTCCAGGCGCTGGAAGGCCGCAACGTGCAGATCGAGGCCGCGCCGATTGACCACATCGATGGTGCCGCTGATGTCGTGCTCGCCGATGGCCGGCGCTTGCAGTTTGCCGGACTGTTCACCGCGCCTTTCTGCGTTCCGGCGAGCAGCCTCGCGGAAGAGGCCGGCTGCGCTCTGGAGGAGACCATGATGGGAATACAGATCCGTACCGACGCGGCAAAGCAGACCTCGATTGCCGGGATATCTGCCTGTGGAGACGTGGCACGTATGCCGCATTCGGTGACGCTTGCGGTGGCGGATGGCGCCTGGGCCGGTGCACAAATCCACCGCTCGCTGCTCTGGCCGGATGCGTGAATTCCGCTTGTGATGAGAGACGTGTGACATGACAGGCTTTTCTGATCGCAAGGCGGTTTCCTCCTATCGGGCCCGGACCTTGCAACTGGTGCCCGGACTTCACGACCTGCACAGGATGACCGGGGTGCTTCTGGCCGAGCGGGTGCCGGGCGATGCCCGGATCCTGGTTCTCGGAGCCGGCGGCGGCATGGAGCTCGAAGTGCTGTCGGGGATGCAGCCCGGCTGGCGTTTCGTGGGCGTGGATCCGTCAGCCGCGATGCTGGATCTGGCGAAAACCAGCCTCGGTGAGGCCGTCTCGCGGGTGGAATTCCACGAGGGCTATATCGACACTGCTCCAGAAGGCCCGTTCGATGCGGCCGTCTGCCTCTTGACGCTGCACTTCCTGCCGGCGCCGGAGAGGCTGACCACGCTGCGGGCGCTCAAAAACCGTCTGAAGCCTGGAGCGCCATTCGTCTGTGCCCATTACAGCTTTCCCACCGATGGCGCAGCCCCGGACACATGGCTCAGCCGTGCTGCCGCATTCGCCATCGAGTCCGGTGTCCCTGCGTCCCAGGCCATCCAGAACATTGCAGGATTGAGGGAGCGGTTGCCGGTGCTGTCTCCGGATCGGGATGAAGCCCTGCTTGGCGACGCCGGATTCTCGGACATCGAACTGTTCTATGCCGCTCTCGCATTAAGGGGATGGGTCAGCTACAGACGTGGGACATCAGCGGAGGAGGGCGCCGCAATTCCGCGCTGATCCATAAAGTGCAGCGGCCGCCGCGCCGTCACGCTTGTCAGCCTGGGCCAAAACGCCGATAAGGCCTGAGCGCAGGGCTTTTGCCTTGTCTGCGCAGAACGCCCGCCGAGGGCGCGGGGGCCCGATGAACAGACTGTTTGAAGAACTCGACTACCGTCCGACACCGATCGGAGCCCTTGTGCTCAGGCGGCGGCACGAGGCGCGGCTGGGTGTCGATATTCTCGAGATCAAGCTCGGCGAAGAGCATCTGATGTCGGACCTGTTCACGGCGTCGGAAATCGCGCTGGCCAATCTGGGATTGGCTGCCTGCACCGGCGAGGGGCTTGATATCGTGGTCGGCGGCTTGGGTCTCGGTTACACCGCCAGGGCCGCGCTGGACGAGGCACGCACCGGATCGCTGATTGTTATTGAGTATCTCGAAGCGGTGATCGACTGGCACCAGTCCGGTCTTCTGCCACTCGGCGAGGGCCTGACCGGTGATCCGCGGTGCCGTCTGGTGGAAGGTGATTTCTTTGCGTTGGCGCGCGGCACGGACGGGTTCGACCCGGATGCTCCGGGGCGGACGTTCGACGCCATTCTTCTTGATATCGACCATTCGCCTGACGCATTGCTTGATGCGCGCAGCACCAGTTTTTACCAGCCGGAGGGGCTGGCAAGGCTGGCCGCCCATCTCAAGCCCGGCGGAGTTTTCGGGCTCTGGTCCGACGAGCAGGCGGATAATGCGTTTACCGAACGGCTGGCGAGCGTGTTTTCCGAAGCCTGGGCCGAGCCGGTGACGTTTCACAACCCATTGCAGGACAAGCCGTTCACCCAGACTGTGTATCTGGCGCGCAAAGGCTAGGTCCCGTCGCTCCAGCTCTGCGGCTCTCGGATGTGGCGCAAAATGAGCGGCACCACATTGCCGTGAGCCAGGCTTCCGGATCGGGCCGGAAATCTTCCTGGTTTCGTGCCTGCCGTTTCCCGGATTGCCGATTTGACATCCGGGCAAATGGCAAAAGCATATGGCCGTTTCTCAGGTCTCTGCCCTGCTTGGGTCATGGCCCTTCAGGGTCGCGACTTCGGCTTCAAGCGCGGCGATGCGTGCGTCACGCGCGGCAAGCGCTGCAACCACATCAGCGGCCTCGATCCGCCGCGGAATGTGCTGGGGGCAGTTCATGTCCCAGGCCGCAACGGTGAACAGCAGTACCTGCTCGGGCCGGGCTCTGTAGCCCGCCGGCATCAGCCTGCCGATCAAGCCGGAGTCTCCCTCCACCACCGAAGCTCTGCCCCAGATTTTCACCCGGCTGCCGCGGGCATAGTCAATCAGGAAAAGGAAGGCCTGCGGGTTGTCGGCAAGATTGCCTTGCGAGATAAACTGCCTGTTGCCCGCAAAATCAACGAATCCCAGCGTCGTTGCATCAATCACCCTGAGGAAGCCTGCCGGGCCGCCCCTGTGCTGGATATAGGGCTGGCCCTGGGCGTTGGCGGTGCCGAGAAAGACACTCGTCTGGGCTTCAATGAACTCGCGGATATCGGGTGTGATGAGGGTTGCCCAGGAGCCCGATGCTTCCTGATTGGCGTAGGCGCGCCGCGATCCCTTGCGGGACTGGATCTGCTTGACCGTGGGCGTGAAGGCGATGTCGCTGGAAAAGCTCATGGTGATGATCCTAGAGTTCGAGTTGGCTCAAGCCCGGATGGTCATCGGGCCTGCGGCCCAGGGGCCAGTGAAACTTCCGCTCGGTCTCCGCGATCGCCAGATCGTTGATGCTGGCATGACGGCGTTGCATCAGACCATTGGCATCAAACTGCCAGTTTTCGTTGCCATAGCTGCGGAACCATTGGCCTCGGGCATCGTGCCATTCATAGGCGAAACGGACTGCGATGCGGCAGTCATGGAATGCCCAGACTTCCTTGATCAGGCGATAGTCCTGTTCCCGCTGCCATTTGGCGGTCAGGAAAGCTTCTATGGCGGCGCGGCCGGTCAGGAAGTCGGAGCGGTTGCGCCACTGGCTGTCAGGCGTATAGGCAAGCGCCACGCGGGCCGGATCGCGGGAATTCCACGCATCTTCGGCCATACGCGCCTTTTGCGCCGCGGATCCGGGGGTGAATGGAGGCAAGGGCGGGCGGGACATGGTGATGCTCCTGTGGGAGCGCCGCCCGGACCGGACAGCGCTCGGATTAGAATGGTTCAGGCGGCGAGAGCTTCGGCCACCGGGAAATCGATCGCGGTCCCGGCGACTTCGTTGACGTAGTTGGTGAACGAGTTGAGGGCGATATGCAGAACAATCTCGACCACCTGCGCCTCGTCGTAGCCTGCCAGCATGACAGCACGCAGATCATCGTCGCTGATGTGGCCGCGAGCCTTGGTCACTTGTGTTGCGAAATGTACCGCGGAATCGGCCTTGGGATCGTTGGAATGGCCGTTGCGGTTGGCGAGGATCTCGGCGTCATCGAGTTTTGCCAGGTTCTTGCCGAGATAGGTGTGGGCCGAGAGGCAATAGGTGCAGCCATTGATTTCGGCCACCGCAAGCGCAATTCGCTCGCGAGTCGCGGCGGGCAGGGTGCCTTTGCCAAGGGCCGCCGAAAGGCCCAGATAACCTTCAAGAGCTGCCGGGCTGTTGGCGACCAGGCGGAACAGGTTGGGAACCGAGCCAAGTTGCTTGTTGACGGCCTCCAGCAGGGGCTGCGATGCGGCGGGGGAACTGGCCACAGTGGCCGGCATGTTGAGACGGGACATGGGATTTTCCTTTCAGCGTTTAACCAGATTGCCTGGACGCCCCAGATATACGTCCTTTCATTTTTTCCGAAAATATGAGAAAAACGAAAGGTAACCTTCCAGAAAACGGGAAGATGATGGACAGATTTGACGCAATGTCGGTTCTACTGACGGTCGTCGAGGCCGGAAGCCTTTCTGCCGCGGGGCGGAAACTTGGCCTGCCCTTGTCGACCGTGAGCCGCAGGATTGCCGACCTTGAAACCCATCTGGGGGCACGGCTTCTGATCCGCTCCAATCGAAAGGTCAATCTGACCGAGGCCGGGCGCTCCTATGTTGCTGCCAGCAAACGGATACTGAGCGATCTGGCGGATGCCGAGCGGGCTGCGGCAGGCGAATATTCCAGTGTCCGGGGCGAGATGGTGATCACCGCGCCTGTCGTGTTCGGCCGGCTGCACCTGTTGCCCGTGATAACCGCGTTTTTGCAAAGATATCCGGAAACCAGCATCCGGCTGGTCCTGGCCGACCGGATCGTGCACCTGGTCGACGATCATGTTGATCTGGCCCTGCGCATCGGAACGCTGCCGGACAGCAGCCTTGTCGCGGTCAAGCTCGGGGAGATCCGGCGCATGGTCTGCGGAAGCCCGGACTATTTTGCCCGCCGCGGCCAGCCGCTGGTTCCCGAAGATCTGCAAGATCATGAATGCGTGACCTTCACCGGCCTCGATACAGGCGACAGCTGGTTTTTTCCCGAAGGCAAGCTGGAACGCCCGGTTCCGGTCCGGTCACGGCTGGCGGTGAACACGGCCGAAGCCGCTATCGATGCGGCGATTTCCGGGGTGGGACTGACGAGAGTCCTTTCCTATCAGATCGCTGCGGCGTTGCGTGCAAACCAGCTTCATGCGGTGCTTGAAGCCCATGAACCGCCTCCTGTTCCGGTTAGCCTGGTTTATAGCGAGCAGGGAATGCTGCCCAGGAAACTCCGCGCTTTTCTGGACTTTGCGGTGCCGCGTGTCCGGGCCGTGCTTAGGGATAAGCCGGAGTAAAGCCTGGCCAGAGCCGTGACGTTTCACAATACGCTGCAGGACAGGCCGTTCAGCCCGACTGTCAATCTGGCGCGCAAACGGCCTGGCCCGGATCTGGCAGTCCAGTGCGCAAGTGCCGGGGCGTTGGAGCATTGTTTGGGCCGGTGCACCGTCCGGACCGGTGGTCTTCACAGGCGGAAAACGCACAAAGCCTTAAATTCCAACTGCAAGCTGCGGCAATCGTTCTTTAAGTAGTACTTAAGGTAAGCGTGCAACAACAACCGGCTAAGTGAACTCGGCTGAACGGCCTCAAAAGCGAATGTGGGGTATCCCATGATTAAAGTACTCGGTTGTGTTGTCAATGAACACAACATATGGTTGGTTCTTGTTGCGGCCTTGGTCTGCGCCTCGGGCTCCTGGGCGATCATTTGCCTGTTCGAACGGGCGGCGCGCACCAAAGGCATGCAACGGGCTGGATGGCATTTCCTGACTGCCGTCGCTGCGGGAGCCGCGATCTGGTGCACCCATTTCATCGCCATGCTGGCTTACGAGCCCGGAGCACCGGTTACATTTGATCCGCTTTTGACAATGTTTTCCTTGCTGATCACAATCGTCGGCACCGGTGCGGGCTCTGTCGTTGCAGCCAGCGGCCTGACCCGGTTTGCCCCGGCATTGGGCGGGGCCATCACCGGCATGGCGATCGCGTTGATGCACTACACCGGTATGATGGCCTACCGGGTACAGGGAACCATCGGCTGGGACATGGGATATCTGATTGCTTCCATTGTCCTTTCCGTGGGGCTGTCTGCCGCCGCGTTCCATCTGGTCATGCGCAGATCCTCGCGCGGACACCGCTACATGTCGGCCAGTGCCCTGCTGTTCGCGATCGTCAGCCTGCATTTCACCGGCATGACCGCATTCCAGGTAACGCCGATGCTGATTGATGACGGCTTTTCAAACCCGGCAGCGATGCAGGCACTGGCACTTGCTGTCGCCATTGTCGCGCTGGTGATCGTCGGCGCCGGGCTTGCCAGCTATCTCATCGATGACAGCGCGCGCAATGAATCGCTGGACCGGTTGCGTCACATGGCGCTCAATGACACGCTCACCGGTCTGCCCAACCGTGCCAGCTTTGCCGACCGGCTTGATCACGAGATTGATCTTGCCAGCGAGACCGGCGGCAAGGTGGTGTTGATCGGCATCGATCTCAACAAGTTCAAGGACGTCAATGACCTGCGTGGCCATGGTGTCGGCGACATGGTGCTGAGGGTGCTGGGCGAGCGCTTGTCGGGGCTGACCAAAGAGGGGGAATTCGTGGCCCGTACCGGAGGCGATGAATTTGCCGCCGTCCAGCGCTATGTCGACCAGGTCACTCTCGAAGGTTTTCTCGACCGGCTGGAGGAAGCGCTGTTTACGCCGATTGCCGGGCATGATTTCGAAATTGTGCCAGGTGCCAGCCTCGGGGTGGCTTTCTACCCTGACAACGCAGACTCGCGCGAAATCCTGATCAACAATGCCGACCTGGCCATGTACCGGGCCAAGGCAAATGTGGCCCATCATGTCTGTTATTATGACCAGTCGATGGATGATGTGGTGCGGGCACGCCGCAGTCTGGCAAATGATCTGCGCGCGGCGATCGAAAACAATGAACTCGATGTCTATTATCAGGTGCAGACATCGATTTCGACCAATCAGATCCGCGGTTTCGAAGCCTTGCTGCGCTGGAAACATCCGGAACACGGTTTCATTCCGCCGTCGGACTTCATCCCTCTGGCGGAAGAAAACGGTCTGATCCTGCAATTGGGCGAGTGGGTTCTCAGGGAGGCCTGTGCCGACGCCGCGTCCTGGAGGCCGCCCTACAAGGTGGCGGTCAATCTTTCGCCGGCGCAGTTCGTCCATGCGGATCTTACCAAGCTCATCATCGAAGTGCTGATGGCGACCGGCCTTCCGGCAAACCGGCTGGAACTGGAACTGACGGAATCGACGATCTTTCAGGACAAGGAGCGCTCGTTCAGCGTCCTGCGGCAGATCAAGGCGCTGGGCGTCAACATTGCTCTCGATGATTTTGGCACCGGATATTCGTCGCTCGAGATGTTGCGGTCATTTCCGTTCGACAAGATCAAGCTTGATCGTTCGTTTATCAGCGAGGCCGAGGAAAGCCTTCAGGCCAAATCGATCATCCGGGCGGTTCTGGCGCTGGGCAAGAGTCTGGAGATCCCGATCCTTGCCGAAGGTATCGAAACCGAGGGGCAGCTGTCGCTGCTTGGCGACGAGGGATGCGACGAGGCGCAGGGCTATTTGCTGGGCCGGCCAATCCCGATTGAACAACTGCTTGAAACCGGCAAGATCAGCCTGATCGAAGCGGGCGCCGGCCGGCAATCCCGGACACCCCGGCAACCCGCTCCGGCTGCCGATGATGCTCAGGACCCGATCTCGCGGACGGCATAAGAAAGGGGCCGGGGAGCTGCGCTTGCGCCGGTACCATCAGTTTGAATCATCGCAGGTTCAATCCTATTGAATTGACTGGTCAGCAGTGCTGACCTATCGATGAGGGCATAGGAGAGTCTCCCATGTCCCCCATCCGTTCGGAATTCTTTCAAGGCGTTCGCGCCAGCCTGCCGATTGTTGCCGCGGCCGCTCCGTTTGGCATGTTGTTTGGCGCTTTGGCTGTCGAAAATGGCATGACCGTCGGCGAGGCGGTGTTGATGAGCGCGATTGTCTTTGCCGGCGCCAGCCAAATGGTCGGACTCGAAATGTTCGGCGCCAGGATTGCGCCATGGATCATTATCCTGTCGGTGTTTGCCGTCAATTTCCGCCACGTCTTGTATTCCGCGGCGCTTGGCCGCCGGATCGGGCTTTTTGCCGGCTGGCAAAAGCCTATCGCCTTCTTCTTTCTCACCGATCCGCAATATGCCGCATCGGAGGCACGGGCTGACCGGAAAATGCCGCTGACCATGAGCTGGTACATGGGCATGGCCTTGCCGGTTTATCTGCTGTGGGTGATCGAGGCGTTTGTCGGGGCGGTGTTTGGCAGCCTGATCACTGATCCGGCGGCGCTGGGGATTGATTTTCTGCTGCCGATCTATTTCCTCGGACTGGTTCTGGGCTTTCGGACACGTTCGAACTGGCTGCCGGTTGTCATCGCTTCCGGACTGGGATCGATCCTGGCCTTCTACACCGTCGGCTCGCCCTGGCACGTCAGCCTGGGTGCACTGGCCGGTGTGTTGGTGGCGGTGGTGATGCCGCCGAAAACCGCTGATCCCGTCGAGGTGGCGCCATGAGCGAGATGTATCTCGGCGTTTCGGTCAATATCTGGATCATCATCGGCTCGGCTCTGGTGACCTATGCCACACGGTTTGGCGGCCATCTGGTGCTGTCGCGGTTCAAGCGGATTCCGCCGCGCGTCGATGCGGCACTCAATGCTGTTCCGGCCGCCGTGCTGACCACGCTGGTCGCGCCTGCCGCTGTTTCCGGCGGCCCGGCCGAAGCGTTGACGCTGGCCATCTGCCTGGTGATTGGCTTCCGGCTGCCGATGATGGCAATGTTCTGCATCGGCTGGGTGCTGATCGTCACGCTCAGGGCTACGGGGATTTAGGGGGCGCGCTCGAATTTTCCATAAATTAGCTTTCCCGCGGGTGTAGTCGGGGCTATGGCCGGTTCTTGTCCATGTGGGCGTTGTCCTCAAGACTTTAGACATGGAGAGGGTGGCGACTGTACTCACTGCAGGCCATCAAGACGCCCGAAATCTCCATAACACTGGAAATTCCTTTACCTATCGATTATATGTTGTTCACAGAGGACGATATGCAGATCAGAGTGAACACATATCCGCAGCTTCGTATGCTGTGCTGGAACCGTACCGACGATGCTGTCGTTGACGGGGCGGAGGCGCTTGCGCTTTATGAGCGTAACTGGCGTTTTGTGGATCCTGATGCGTTCACAGATGCAGAGCGTAGCTTGCTTCGTACCTTGGTGGCTGATTATGGGCACGGGGTGCTTCTTGCTGCCTGAGAGCGCATTTTATGCAAAATGTATTTCGCCGGCCTCATCATAATGCGATCCTGAATGCATTGCATTGCTTCGATGGCAATCTGTTTGAGCGCGCCGAATGTTTCTTCGGCGGCGGCACAGCAATTGTCCTCAAATTGGATGAATATCGCGAAAGCGTTGATATCGATTTCCTGTGTGCGTCCAGGGAAGGCTATCGTATTTTACGTGAAGTGGTGTGGAGCAAAGGGTTCGCGGGGCTTGTTCGGCCAGGAGCCGAAATCAGCGTGTTGCGTGACCTCAAAACCGACCAGTATGGAATCCGGACGATTCTTCATATTCAGGGTGTTAATATCAAGTTCGAGATCGTGAAAGAAGCGCGGATAACACTTCATGGAGCGGTCGATGATTTGTTCGGTTTGCCTGTACTCGGTCGTATTGACATGTATACCGAAAAGCTCCTGGCCAATGCCGATCGCTGGCTCGATAAGTCTGTTCTAAGCAGAGACGTGATTGACCTGTCAATGATGATATCACAATGGGGCGACATTCCAGATGAGGCTTGGCAACGCGCAAGAGACGCATATGGCGGATCTGTAGACGACGCTTACAACAGGGCAGTTGATCGCATTCGTGATCAGGATTGGTTGCGGACTTGTATGGAAAAGATGAACATGGACCCCAACTTGGCGTCCCGTATCTTGGCACCCCACGCTGATCCAAAACCCTAGATTAAACAGCTAAGACAGTTAGACGGCCTCTCGTTTCGGCCTATAATAGTTCCGTCGCCGCCTTCAACCATTCCAGCGCCGGATCGTCCGCCAGCAATGGTGAGAGCTCTTCGCGCACCCGGACGTGATAGGCATTGAGCCATTCGATCTCTGCCGTGTCGAGCAGATCGGTGAGGATCAGCCGCCTGTCGATCGGGCACAGGGTCAGGGTTTCAAAGCCCAGCATCGGCGCGTCGCCGCCGGCGATGGGCTGCGGTTCATGCACCCAGACCAGGTTCTCGATGCGGATGCCGAAGGCGCCGTCGCGATAGTAGCCGGGCTCATTGGACAGGATCATGCCGGGCAGCAGCTCCTGGCTGCCGCGCCGCGAGATCGATTGCGGGCCTTCATGCACCGAAAGATAGCTGCCGACGCCATGGCCGGTGCCATGGGCGTAATCGGCGCCGGATTTCCACAAGGCGATGCGGGCAAAGGCGTCGATGTCGAGGCCGCGGGTGCCTTCGGGAAAGCGCAGGCAGCTGATTGCGATCATGCCCTTTAGCACCAGGGTGAAGAAGCGCCTCTGCTCATGGGGCACATCGCCCACGGCAATGGTGCGGGTGATGTCGGTGGTGCCGGCAGTGTATTGGCCGCCGGAATCGATCAGCAGCATCTCGCCGGATTCGATCCGGCGGTTGGTGTCGGTGTTGACGCGATAATGGATGATCGCCGCGTTGGGGCCGGCGCCGGATATGGCATCGAACGACAGCGCCTTGAGCGGCATCTGCATGGCTTCGCCGGTCTGGCGGCGAAACTCTTCGAGCCGGGTTGCTGCGGTGATTTCATCGACCGAACCGGGCTGCTGGTCATCGAACCAGGCCAGAAACCGCACCATCGCCGCGCCATCCTGGCGGTGCACGCTGGCGCTGCCGGCAATCTCCGCGGCATTCTTGCAGGCGCGGGGCAGGCGGGC
>Ga0114910_1001545_pt1 | contig 10835 bp, 15 predicted proteins | sample MalvireepMed_908_FD_83500 | JGI IMG/M metagenome (GOLD analysis project Ga0114910, IMG submission 83500) | Marine viral communities from the Global Malaspina Expedition - Malaspina viral metaG DeepMed_908 | ecosystem: Environmental > Aquatic > Marine > Oceanic | place: Mediterranean Sea...
AACTGGTGGCGCAGGTGGTGGTGGTGGAATAACATATACTGCACCTTATGTTCCAGAGGGAGCGGCACAAGATACAGGGGGAGCACCTCAAACAACCGAGGGAGGAGGAACGGTTCAGGCGTATGTTGTTTCTACACAAATGACAAATCAACAAGCATTAGATGAGGAGTTAGAATTACAATCAACATTATAAATAAAGAGGGTTATTCAAAACGATTTTCAACTCCTCTCCTTATCAGCTCATCATTTGCAATAGAGCACTTGTAATTCCATTGTTCGTTTGTTCTGTTAGAGATAAACTTTTTTAGAGTTTTGGTAGGTGTTTTTTTAACCTCTATTTTAAGTTTTTTGATTTCCCATTTTTCTTCTTCTTGTTGTGCTAATTTATTAAACGTCTTGTTTAAAATTCCTTCTAATTTTGAATACTTTGTTTTTTTCATTTTAGTAATTTTTAGTAGTTAATATACTTTAAGATACAAAAAATAAAATAAATGGGTTTTAGGTTTTTTGAAAAAACGATTAAATTAAGTAAGATTATAAACAAAAAAGACAAATTTATATTTATAATAAAAAGGAATGGAAGAAAAAAAACTTGTAGAACTTTTAATAGATGAAGAACAACAAGAGGAGGAGTTTGGAATACAAGCAATTTCACTTGTTCAATTTCCTGCATTTGAGGATGATGCTAATTTTATATTTTTCAATAAGAACCATAATTTAACATTTGCAAAATTAGATGAGGATAAAAGGTTGTTGATTGGTTGTGCATTAGTGCCTGAAAAAAAGATACCAAGATTAGACCAAAGCACAGGAGAGGAGTATGATGTATATTTTTCAAAGGAAACAATAAAACAAGCATCAGAATTATTTTTAAAACATAACAAACAAAAAGAACACACACTTGAACATCAAGAAGAAATCACAGGTTTATCAGTTGTTGAGAGTTGGATTGTGGATGACGATAAACGTGATAAGAGTAGGGTTTACGGTTTTACTGTTCCTGTTGGTTCTTGGATGGTCTCTATCAAAGTTGATAATAACGATATTTGGGAACAGGTTAAAGAAAAAAGTGTTAAGGGTTTTTCAATAGAGGGGTTTTTTGTTGATAAGGTAGTTGATATGCAAAGTGTAGATTTAGAATGTAAAGATTGTCCTGATATAGATGGTAGAACATTTGGTAAAATTAAAAACTTAATACTTGACAACGAATTAATGCCTGTTGCTATTTTAGATGGAGAGCCTTTATTTGAAACTAAACAAGAAGCAGAGATGTATGCTACATTATTTAAAGGTTGTAGGGGGTTTCATCCTCATAACATAAACGAAGAAAAATTATATATGGCTTGTGAAAGTCACGAAGTAGCAGTAGATGATAATTATGAAGAAGATGATTTTGGTAAAAAGAAAAAGAAATACAAAAAGAAAAATTATATGGCTGAACAAATAATTTTTGCAAGAAGAAAAGCACTTGCGAAATATCCTTGGGAACAATGTATCCGTGACCAGAAAAAAAGGTATGGTAGTGAGGAGACAGCAAAGAAAATATGTGGCTATATAAAGTCCAAATATGGTAGTTAAAAATAAACAAACTTTAAAAATTTATATTTATGAAAAAAGAACATATGTCAACATTAGACAAAATTAAAAATTTATTAACTCTTTCAAAGAGTGCAAAAACACACAAAGTCGTATTTTATAAAGAAGCAATTTTAGATGATGGTAGAACAATAGTAACCGAGGAGGAAGATTGGAGTGCAGGAGTAGAGGTTAGGGTCTTATCAGAAGACGGAACAGCGGTTGCGTTAGAAGCAGGAAATTATGCTCTTGAAGATGGAACAGCATTAGTGATTGATGAAAACTCTTTATTAGTTTCATTAGGAGATGCAGAAGAAGAAGAAGTCGTTGAAGAAGAAATGCAAGACGAAGCAGAAGATGACAAAGAGATTAAGGATGCAGTAGCAGATGAAACAGGCGAAGCAGTAGCAGAAGCAGTAGCAAGTCCTGAAATGGTAGATGTAGTTGCAACAGCAATTGATGAAGCAACAGGAGATGAAGTAACTCCTGAAATTGCAAAAGAAGCGGCAGTTGCAGCAGTTGGAAGTATTGAAGCAGAAATACCTGCTGTTACAGAAGAAGTAAAAGAAGAATTAAGTAATGTTGAAACATTTAGTGCAGTAGCAAACTTTATTGATGAAAAATTCAGCGAACTTGAAAAACGAATTATTGAATTAGAGGATAGTCCTGCAAGTAAAGGATTAACTCATTCTCCTACTTCATTTAGTGAAGTTAAAGAGCACAATAAAAAAATAGGCGATATGCCTATTAAGGATAGAATTAATTATTATATAAAAAATTAAATACAAAAAAAATGGCGAAAAAAGAAATGTATAATTTAAGTTCAAACAGCAAGTATAACTTTGATATTACTATCACAGATAATACTTATGCAGGACAATTGGCTTTACCTTATGTAACAGCAGCATTGAGAACACCTGACACGATTGCAAAAGGATATGTGAGAGTTTTAGATGGATTAAATTGAAAAGCAGTTATTAATAATATAGCATCAAGCAATCCTGTTGTAGCAGCAGCGTGTGCGTTCTCATCAGGGAATGATACTTCTGTAACTGAACAAGTATTGACTTTAACCGATTTAAAAGTTAATGAGGAAATTTGCCGAGGCACAGTTCTCCCAACTTGGATTGGACAGGGAATGGATAGAAATGGCGATTTGCCAAACGATTTTAGTGAATTTTTATTAGGTGTGGTTGCGGCAAAAGCAGCAGCACAATTAGAGATTGGAATTTGGCAAGGTGCTTCACCATTTGGAACAGGCTTTTTAAGTGATGATGGAACACAAGATGAAACAGGAGCAGATGCAAGTGCTTGTAAAGATTTTAGTGAAGTAGATTTTGACAATGCTATAGATAATGCTGATGTTTTGGGTTACATGGCTGAAGTTTATGATAAAGTAGCAAGTGATGTTAGTGGTATTCTAACGAAGCCAGGAGCAGGTTTCTATATGAATAACAAAACTTATGGATTCTATATTCAAGCATTAGCGAATGCAGGTTCTAATCAAGGTCAAGTATCAGGAGCAGGATTTAATTTAGATGGAGACAATATGACTTACTTTGGATTTCCAATTTACAGATGCCCAGGGATGTTTAATGATGTAATTTTATTTACATATCCTGAAAACTTGGTATTCGGAACAAACGTAGGAACGGATTGGACAGAAGCAAGAATGATTCCAACGTACCAATATGATGGTAGCGATAATGTGAGAATTACAATGCAGTTTGCAGTTGGAGTTCAAACAGCGGTAGCGACAGACGGAGTTTACGGTTCAACAGTTTGGGATTCATAGATAGTAGTGAATTAGGGGAGTTAATTCTCCCCTACTTTTTTACTTTCATTAATTAATAAAAAAAAGATAAGATATGGCTTGTAATTTAACAAGGGGAAGATTAGTCGATTGCAAAGATGTAATAGGTGGAATAAAAGCAGTTTTTTTTACTGTAAATTATTGTTCAGATATAAGAAAAGAAGCCACCTTTGGAAGTGGTGCAACAGCAGACACAATGAGTGATGCAGGTTTTGAAGATTGGGATATAGTATCAGGACCAACAGTAGATGTATATAAATATGATTTAAGACCTGATTTATCATCTTGCACAATCAATTTAACAGCAGACCCTGCAACAGGAACAACATTTTTTGAGCAGACACTTGCTCTTACACTACAAAAGCAAACAGCAGCAGATAGTAACCAAATGAGATTAATTGCTTATAACAGAGCACAGATATTTGTTCAAGACACAAATGATAATGTTTATTTATTAGGAATGGATAATGGAATGGATATGACAAGTGGAACAATAGTTTCAGGAGCGGCAAAAGGAGAGATGACAGGATACACTTGGGGTTTTGTTGGTAGAGAAAAAGAAGGGCAAATTTGGATACCTGCAACAGGAGGACCATCAGAAGCAGGATATCCATTTGATGGATTAGCTGATGCACCTGCTGATATAAATATAATTGTAGGAACATAGTAGAATTTTAGTAGTTTTTTAGAGAAAGAGAGGACTTTTGTCCTCTTTTTTTTTGGTTTTTATAAACAAAAAGCACTTTTTTATATTTATAATAAAAGAAGTTATGACTTGGAAAATAAAAGAAAAGTATAAAGGACACCAACCAATTAATTTTAATTTACCTTTGGATAAATTATCACAGAAACAAATAAAAGGTCTAAAACAAAAACGTAGAGAGCTTTATTTTGAAAAGACAGGCTCGGACATCAAAAAAGCAAAAAAGGTCTTTAAAGCAAAGAAAATAGAGGAATTATAGAATGTTGCAATTATCAAGAGGACAAACAAATAATTTATATTTGAATTTATCTGATGTAAGGACAAATTCAACAGGATATTATTACCTCTTTGCTTTAACAAATGAAATGACTCAATCAACTACTTATGTTATTGCAGTTAAAGTATCAACGAATGACAGATACGATAAATTACAAATAACAGAAAACAATACAGAAGACAAACCAAATGGAACAGTTAAATTATTTCCAGAGGGATTTTTTAAATATATTGTTTATGAGCAAACATCTTCAAGCAATTTAGACCCAACAGATTCATCAGTAGTTGGAGAATTAGATAGGGGAGTTGCTTTTGTTTCTGCTTCAACTTTTATGCAGGAATCTACTTATACAGAATATACAACAACTGATACTAATACAATCTATGTCAAATGATAGAGAAGTCTAAAAATACAGGTAAAATAAATTTTTCTACAATAGATATGGCTCCCTGTAATCAGCCAAAAATAGTAGAAAGAAGCGGTCAAGACTGGATAGGTTATGGAAACAATAATGATTATCCTGAATACTTAATTGACTTGTATCAAAATTCGTCTATAAATTCAGCACTTGTTAAAGGAATAGCGGCTCAAATTTATGGAGAGGGATTAGATGCAACTGATAAAGATGAGAAACCTGAACAATGGTTGCAGTTACAAATCTTATTAGAAAAAAGTCAAAAAGATTTTTTAAAGAATGCCTGTTTTGATTTGAAACTTCACGGATATTGTTTCTTAAATGTTATATGGAATAGGACAAGAACAAAGATTGCAGAGTGTAAACACATACCTGCACAAACAATAAGAAGTGGAAAAGCAGATATGAGTGGTATTGTTGACACTTATTATTATTCAGCAGATTGGGCAGATTACAGAAAAGGAAAATATAAACCAAAAGGAATTAAATCTTTTGATTTAGATGATAGAACAGAAGCATCTCAACTGTTAATGATAAAAGATTATTCTCCAAGAGTATTTTATTATTCAAGTCCTGATTATGTAGGTTCAACAAACTGGATTCAATTAGATGTTCAGATATCTGATTTTCATTTGAATAACATTTCAAATGGTTTGTTTCCTTCAATGTCAATTGCCTTTAATAATGGAATTCCAACAGATGAAGCAAGAAAAGAAATAGAAAGACAACTACAACAAAAATTTAGTGGAAATCAAAATGCAGGAAGATTAATGATTACCTTTAATGATGGAATAGATAATGCTCCTGTTATTAATCCTATTAATACAAATGGCGCAGATGGACTTTATCAATACCTATCAACAGAATGTGTTCATAAAATTTTAAGTGGACACAGAATTACCTCTCCTTTGCTTTTAGGTATTAGAGACACAGGTGGTGGGTTTGGAAACAATGCAGATGAATTGAGAGATAGTTTTGATTTGTTGCAAGGAATTGTTATTCAACCATTTCAAGAAACCGTGTTAAATTCATTCAAAGAAATTTTGAGTGTTAACGCAATCAATTTAGATGTTTATTTTAAAACATTAAAACCGGCAGGATTTTTAGATGAAGAAATAGTTGATGTTACATCAGAGGATGAAGCAGAAAAAGAGGGCGTATCTTTTTCCAAAAGAGATATGAATGAAAAAGAACAAGAATACTATATGTCTCAATTGGAAGAAGATGCACATAATTCTAACGACTTGGATGAAGAATGGGTTTTATTAGATGAGGGAGAAGCATTTGACAAAGAACCAAATTATTGGGAATTTGGAATAGGACATTTACCAAAAGGAGATATAAGAGATTGGACTGCTTGGGGGAGCACGAATCCAATGTTTAGAGTTTTTTATAGATATAGCACAGGATATGGAGGAGGAAAGTCAGGAAAATCAAGACCATTTTGTAGAGCAATGGTAAGGCTATCAAAAGGAGGAGCAGTATATACAAGAGAACAGATTGCAAATCTGGATGATAGAAACCCTGATTTTGCACATTCAGGAAATAGTTATGATGTCTTTAATTGGAAGGGCGGTGTGTTTTGTTATCATAAATGGTTACGAGTAGTTTATATGAGACGGAGAGTTCCAATGGATATGAGTTTAGGGTGGAAAGTTGATGGAGTTAGATATATGCCTGGCGAATTATTGCCTGATACTGCAATTAAATACTATAAAAAATCAACTCAAAAAGCATTAGCGGAAAGCGGAGGTTTTACAAATGATGATTTCCTTGCACAAATTAGACCAGTAGATACAATAGCAAGAGGAGCATATCCGGGTGGAAGACTTGACCCAAGCGGAGCAGAAACAATATAAAAAAAGAAACTATGGCAACACTATTTATATCAGCAACAAAATTAAAAAAAGACACAGCATTGAGTGGAAGTGTGGATGATAATATGATACACCCTTATATTCTAAACGCACAAACAAAAGAGATATTTCCTTATTTGGGAACAGATTTATATGATAAATTGATTTCAGATATTGCAGGAACGCCATCAGGTGTTTATAAAACTCTATTAGATGATTATGTTCAGAACGCACTTGTTCAATTTGCATTTGCAGATTTATTACCATTTTTAAGATTAAGGTTTGTTAATAATTCTGTTGTAATAATGGACACAGAAAATGGAACATCAGCAACATATGAAGATTTATCTCCTGTAATTGAAAGAGCAACAAATCTTGGACAATTTTATAGAGAAAGAATGATTGAGTATTTAGATTTTAATTCAACATCTTTTCCTGAATATACATCAAACACAGGAGCCGATTTAAGCCCTACTCACAGAAATTATTTTGTTGGAATGAATTTAGATGTAAATACTGCTTGTTGTTCAAATCAAAAAAAAGCATTCAAAAGTGCTATTGGAAATAAAGATTGTTGCTAATGAAAAGAAAACAATATAAACCAACTATAAAAAACAAAAGATTGTTAAAAAAATACTTAAACGATGGCAAACGAAAAGTTAACAGATAAAGCGGCATTTCCAGGTGGTGGGTCAGCACAAGCAACAGACTTGTATCATTCAGTAGTTGTAAATGATAGCACAGGTTCAGCAGCAGGAACATCTACAAAACAGACTTATCAGCAATTACAAAATGGAGTTAATTTATTGACAGAAGGAAACACACTTGACCCTGATGCAGATTTTATTCCTGTGTATGATACATCAGGAAGTGCAACAGTTAAAGTGCATCCTCAATTTTTGAAGCCTTGGAGTATTGGAAGTAATAACGCATCACACTACACATTAGTAATTGGAGATTCAGGCGGAGTAGTAAGACAAGCAAGTGCATCAGCTAATAATTTAACTATTCCCCCAAATTCAAGTGTTGCTTTTCCTATCGGAACAGAAATAAAAATTTTACAATCAGGAGCAGGACAAACAACACTGGTTGCAGGTACAGGTGTAACAGTAGTAAAACCAAGTGCATTGACAATAAATGCAAGATATGGAGTGGCAACAATAATAAAAATACTTGCTGATGCTTGGATTTGTACAGGAGATTTAGATTAAAAAAATGAAGAAATAATGCAAGAGAGAATGTGTAGTTTTTGTGGTGGTGGATTATTAAATATAATCGTAATGCCTTGGGAGCAAATGATTGAAGTTTTTTTATTGGGGTTTGTTGGGGGTTTAGCAGGAATCATAGCAAGAGAAGTTTATAGTTATATAAAAAAAATATGGAAATAATGGATTGGACAATTAATAATACAGCAGATGGAGATTTTGAAGTGGTTTACATATATTACGAATATGAGTAAATTTAGATATTTTAAGTATTCAGAATTTGATTCTCCTGATTTGAAAGGTAGCGGAGAAAGAATGAATGATGATTTTATTCATATGTTGGATGAAGCAAGAAATTGTGCAGGAATGCCATTTCATATAAATTCAGGATTCAGAACAAAAGAACATAATCAATCGTTACGAAATCGTGGGTTTAAGGCAGTTAAAAATTCTGCACACCTCAAAGGGTTAGCGGCAGATATTAGATGCAAGACAAGTCGTGAAAGGTGGCTTATAATTGATTCCTTGATATTTGCAGGATTCAAAAGAATTGGCGTTGGGAAGACCTTCGTGCATTGTGACACAGATAAGACAAAAACACAAGATTTAATTTGGGATTACTATTAATATAAAACAAAACAAATGGAAGTTTTAAAAGAACACTGGTTAGAATTAACTTTGGGCGTATTAGCTCTTTTGAAAGTTATCGTAAACATTACTCCAACAGAAAAAGATAATAAAGTTTTTGGTTGGCTTGATAGTTTAATTAATGCAATTGTTCCTGATAAGAAAAAGTAATGAATTATTGGGATTCAATTATCAAAGTTTTAGAGAATTTTGATATTACTGAAATTTTCAAAACAAAAGGTAAACTTAAAAGGTGGAGTGCAAAGCGTTCTATTGGAGGAGTGATAGTTTCAATAGCAGTTGCAAATATACAACAAGAGGGGTTGAATAATATGAATTTAATTCTTTGTGGTATTGGTATTTTGCCTTTATGTTTGAGTTTCTTTGAAAAAAGTTAATGCAATTTAGACCGAGACTTAATAAACATCAATACGAGTTTCTTAATTATCACAAACACTCAAACGTAGTTGGAATAATAAGCGACACGCATTTTCCTTTTCAACATAAAAGATATCTTGAATTTATTTATGAAACTTTTAATCAGTTTCAAGTAAACGAGATAATCCATATTGGAGATTTGGTTGATGGACACGCTTGGAGTTATCACGAAACAAGTAACGAGGGTTTATCTGCAAATCAAGAAGCACAGTTAGCGAAAATTGAATGTGAGCGAATGTTCGCTACTTTTCCACAAGGACACCATATAATGGGAAACCACGATGCTTTAATAAGTAGAAAAGCACAAACACACGGATTGCCAAAACAATTTATAAAAACATTTGAGGAGATTTGGAATTTTCCAAAAGATTGGACAAGTCAATATCATATGGAAATAGATGATGTTATTTATATACACGGAACAGGAAAGTCAGGAGCCTATTCTTCTGTGGGATTAATGACAGATTACAGACAAAGTGTAGTATCAGGACACACTCATTCTAACGGAGGGGTAAATTATAGAGCAAGTTATAAGGATTTGACATTTGGATTAAATGTAGGTTGTTTAATTGATGTAAGCGCTTATGCTATGGAGTATGGTAAAAACTTTTCCAAGAAACCAACGCTTGGTTGTGGTATAGTTATAGGGGGTAAGATTGCTCAATTTATACCAATGAACTTGGGAAATAAGATAAGTTACAAATAAAAAACAAAAAAAGTTTTAATTTTATCTTCTTGATAATCAAGTAGTTATAAAAATAGTTAAAAAATAACTATAAAAAAACTTGCCTCATATATTAAATTTTTCTTATATTTGTATTATAATTGAAAGGGATAAAGGAAGTGAGAAATTAAAAAGATGCTTTTCAAACTTAAACAAGTTTGACCAATTAGAGTAAAATTTTGAGCCCAGTACAGCCGAAACTCTTAATTGAATTAATAAGGTGCCCTAGGTGGTTATTAATTAGGCTTTAAACCCTCACATTAACAAAGTGCACAAAAAGTTGATGTGGGGGGTTTTAAAATATAAAGTTCTTTATTTATTGAAAAAAGGAAATTTGTTTATTGGGTGTCATCCCCAATAGTTAAATTACGAGTAGAGGGGTTGAGTTTAGCGGCAAGAGATGCCCTGAAACATTGAGTTGATTATGTGAATTTATGAATATAAAGATATAGTGAGAATAACCAAATACATTATATTAACAAAAAAACAAAAGGTGTTACTTGGACAAGGGATAACCAAATAGAACCGAAAGTATTGAAAAATTATATTAGTAGGGGGGTTATTAAATGACTTTCAAAAACCTGGGAAAGCAGGGGGATTAATACGAACCTTTCATTCTAACTTAATCTATGATTCATCCTAACTTTTTTTAATAAATAATTTAAAAATATATTAAATAAATTTGGTAGTTTGTAAAATTATTTGTATATTTGTAGTATATAAATAAGGTAATAAACCTTAAATGTAGCTGAGTAAGTGAGTAGAAATGCGACTGCATGTTTTACCAAGTAAGGCACTAAAAGGCAATTAAAACCTTGTTGCAACCTTTGGCAACTAACCCGACCGACTGAGGAAAGAGCACCAAAGCAATACAGCAGGGTTTTTTTATTTCTTCCATATAGTTCCTGCTGTTGGAGAATGAACACAAGTCCATCCTAAATTTCTTAAATGTTTATGGTATCTATTTAATTTACTACTATCATTACCAATAGTCCATTCTAATTTTTTATCATAATAATCAGGAAATTCATTTACCTGATTAGTATTTTTATTGCTTCTCCTTAACCAATTTCTAACAGCAGCCTTCCAACACTTCATAGGAGTATTACCTACCTTCCACCCTTTACTCTCATAATAATCAAAAAACACTTCTGCTTCTTTTACATTACCTTTTTCTTTAAAATAAGAATATAATTCATCTA
>Ga0114910_1001546_pt1 | contig 10830 bp, 11 predicted proteins | sample MalvireepMed_908_FD_83500 | JGI IMG/M metagenome (GOLD analysis project Ga0114910, IMG submission 83500) | Marine viral communities from the Global Malaspina Expedition - Malaspina viral metaG DeepMed_908 | ecosystem: Environmental > Aquatic > Marine > Oceanic | place: Mediterranean Sea...
GCCCTGGAACTTGCCGATCGGCTGGCCGAACTGTTCGCGCGTCGCGGCCCACTCGACCGAGTGCCGGAAGGCGCGGTCGGCACGGCCAAGGCAGGTGGCGCCAACCTGCAGCCGGGTTGCGCCGAGCCAGGTGTTGGCGACTTCAAATCCCTTGTGGACTTCGCCGAGCACGTTCCCGGCGGGAATGCGGCAATTGTCGAATTCGAGGATGGCGTTGGTGTAGCCGCGGTGCGAAACATTGCGGTAGCCGTCGCGCACCCCATAGCCGGGTGTGTCCTTGTCGACGAAGAACGCCGTGATCAGCTTCTTGCGGCCGCGCGGCGTGTCCTCCTCGCCGGTGGCCATGAAGCAAATCGTGAAATCGGCGATGTCGGCGTGGGAAATGAAATGCTTGGTGCCGTTGAGCACCCAGTCGGAGCCATCCTGCCTGGCGCTGGCCTTCATGCCGCGCAGATCGGAGCCGGCGCCGGGCTCGGTCATGGCCAGGCAGTCCCATTTCTCACCTCGCACGCAAGGCTCCAGATAGCGGGCACGCTGATCGGCTGTGCCGGCGCAGAGAATGTTGGAGGGCCGTGCGACACAGGTCCAGTGCAGCGCGTAGTTGGCGCGACCGAGCTCCTTCTCGTAGAGCAGCCAGGTCGGCGTATCGAGACCGGCGCCGCCGAACTCTTCCGGAATATTGGCGGCGTAGAGACCAGCGGCAATCGCCTTCTGCTGGATCTCGCGCACCAGATCCATGTCGAGGTGACCGGTGCGCTCAACCTGGGCTTCATGCGGATAGAGTTCATTTTCGACGAAGGCCCGCGTGGTCTCGACGATCATCTCCTGTTCCTGGGTCAGTCCGAAATCCATAGTCTCACACCTTCGGGTCGGGGTTTTCAGTATGGCCGTCAACAGGGATCACCTGGCCGGAAACCAGCCGGGCGCCGTCGGAGGCAAGAAAGACAGCCATGTTGGCGATGTCCTGGGCTGTCACGAATGAACGCATGGAGACACCGGCCTCGTAGCCTGCGCGAATGATCTCGGGTGTCGTGCCCTTGGCCTTGGCCTCGCGCGCGATGACGCCATCGATCCGTGGTCCTTCAACGCAGCCCGGCGCGATTGCATTGGCGCGGATGCCATAGGGGCCGAGCTCCATGGCGAGGGTCTTCATCAGACCGATTTCCGCCCATTTGGCCGATGCATAAGGTGACCGGTTGGGAAATCCGTTGATGCCCGCATTTGACGATGTGATCAGGATCACGCCCGACTTCTGCGCCTTCATCAACGGCGCCGCATATTTGGCAGCCAGGAATGCACCTTCGAGATTGACGGCGATGCAACGGCGAAAATCCTCTATCTCGACGTTTTCGACGAGCGCCGTGGGACCGGCAATGCCGGCATTGGCACAGACCACATCGATGCCGCCCCATTCAGAGGCAATGCGCTCGAACACGGCGCGCATGTGTTCGGGATCGCTGGCGTCGCCTTGCATTTTCAGCCAGCTGCCGGGGCACTGAGCCAGCGCAGCCTCATCCATATCGGTGACAAGAACCCGTGCGCCACCGGCTGCGAAAGTCTCGGCCATGGCCTTGCCGATGCCGGATCCGCCGCCGGTGATGAGTACCCGCTTGCCCATCCCCTAGTCCCGCATGCTGGCTGGTTTGGGCAGCTTCGACTGGGCTTCGCCCAGTGCGGTGATCTTTGCCAGAACCTCGCCTTCCGGCTCGCAGGTACGGCGGGTTTCGAGCGAAACATGGAGCAGCAGCTGGTTGCAGGTCGCCAGCAAGTCGCCGCCGGCGGTCCGAATCATCTCGTGATACAGCCGGAGCTTCTTGCCACGAGATTCCAGCACCTGGGTACGGACGTGGATAACGTCTCCCAGATGGGTCTCGTTGAGATAGCCGATCTCGTTGGAGACAGTGAAATAGGACAACCCGCCTGCGATATAGGCCTGATCGGCGCCAACCATCGACATCACGACATCACCTGCGTCGGAGAACACCTGCCCATAACGGCTTTCGTTCATGTGGCCGTTGTAATCCATCCAGTCGATTGGAATGACGCGTTCAAGTGTGGTGAAAGGCTGATCGACGTCCGTCGGCAGCGGCGGCTTGTTGCGCGCGTCCTGAATGTTGAGCAGTTCTCCCGAACCCCAGTTGCGGCCCTTGAGCGCCCGCATCATCGCGACCAGATTGTCGTCGCGGATACGCTCGAGCTCGCGGATCGAATGCATGCCCGACTGGACGTCCGACTGGTCGGCGATCATGTTGGTCAGTTCGTCGGTGAGTTCGGGCACATCCATCAGCTTGGTCCAGGGCCAGCTCAGGCACGGGCCGAACTGGGCGATGAAATGGCGCATGCCCGCCTCGCCACCGGCGATGCGGTAGGTCTCGAACAGGCCCATCTGCGCCCAGCGCATGCCGAAGCCGTAGCGGATGACGTCGTCGATTTCCTGGGTGGTGGCGATGCCGTCCTTGACCAGCCACAGCGCTTCGCGCCAGACCGCTTCCAGGAACCGGTCAGCAATATGTGCGTCAATTTCCTTGCGGACGATCAGCGGCTTCATGCCGATGCCATCGAGCACGTCTTTGGCGCGGTCCACCGTTTCCTGAACCCCGACAAGTTCGATCACCGGCAGCAGATAGACCGGGTTGAAGGGATGGGCGACGAATATCTGTTCAGGGCGCGCAGCACCCTGTTGCAGTTCCGAAGGCTTGAAGCCTGAGGTAGACGAGCCGATCAGCGCATCGGGACTGCAGTGCTTCTGGATCTCGGCAAAAATGATGTGCTTGACGTCGAGACGTTCCGGGGCGCTTTCCTGGATCCAGTCGGCACCTGCGACGGCGTCGGCGATCGACGCGGCATAGCTGAGCGTGCCTTCTTTCGGCACGTTGACATCCGACAAGGCAGGCAAGGATCGTCTCGCATTGGCCAGCACCTCGCCGACCTTGCGCTCCACTTCCGGATCGGGATCGGAGACGACGACGTCCCAGCCATTCAAAAGGAAGCGCGCAGCCCAGCCGCCGCCGATCACGCCGCCGCCGATGATGGCGGCTTTCATAGGTTCACTCATGTGTTTCGCTCTTTGGCAATAGTTGTGTCTGTCAAGGCCACCCGCTCGCCGGTGCGGATCACGGCTGGATCATAGGCTTTGCGGGCAAAGACCTCTTCGACCATATCCCGGAAGAACTCGATGCCCTCATGCGGATAGCCGGGATCGAAGCTGTTCTGATCCCAGCGCTCGCAGAATGTGGCGCAATCATCATAGTAGGCATGATCCTTGTAGGCGTCGCGGGAATGCGGATTGCCGCCGACGTGATGGGCATAATAAAGCTTCTGGAAGTCCCCATGCTTTTCCACCACCCAGGCACATTGTTCGCGCACGAAAGGTCGCAGGATCGCGGCTGCGTATTCATCATGATTGTAGGGTGCGTAGATGTCGCCAATGTCATGCAGCAAGGCCGAGACAACCCAGTCGGCATCGGCACCATCGCGCCAGGCGCGGGTTGCTGCCTGCAGCGAATGACCGAGCCGCGTGATCTGGTAGCCCGACATGCTTTCATCGAGGTCGACCATCGCATCCAGAAGCCGTGAGGCCGTCTTGGTGGCAAACTCGATTTCGTGGCGGTTGAGGAATTCATAATCCTCGCGGTCGCCATCCTTCATTGCGGTAAACTTGACCTTCTCCATGCCACCCCCCTTTGGACTTCAAGCGGCTTCCGGTGCGCGCTTGGTGAGGTTGAGCCGCTCGCGAACCTCTTGCGGGGTGATGACGCGCGCGCCCATGTTCTCGACGATTGTCACCGCACGTTCGACCAGCTGCGCATTTGTGGCAAGCTGGCCTTTGCCGAGCCAGAGATTGTCTTCCAGCCCGACGCGAACATTGCCGCCGGCCAGCACGGAGGCTGCGACATAGGCCATCTGATTGCGGCCGAGCGCAAAGGCCGACCAGTTCCAGTCATCCGGCACATTGTTGACCATCGCCATGAAGGTGTTGAGGTCGTCGGGCGCGCCCCATGGCACACCCATGCAAAGCTGCACCAGCGCGTCGGGTGCAAGCACTCCTTCCTTGACCAGTTCCTTGGCAAACCAGAGATGACCGGTGTCGAATGCCTCGATCTCCGGCTTGACGCCAAGCTCGGTCATCATCGCACCCATGGCGCGCAACATGCCCGGCGTGTTGGTCATGACATAGTCGGCTTCGGCAAAATTCATCGTGCCGCAATCGAGCGTGCACATTTCCGGCAGGCATTCGAGAATGTGCTTCATGCGCTCGGATGCACCGACCATGTCGGTGCCGACCGGGTTGAGCGGCAAAGGCCGTTCGGTCGGTCCGAAGGTGATGTCGCCACCCATGCCTGCGGTCAGGTTCAGGACCACATCGACTTCGGCTTCGCGAATACGCTCGGTGACTTCCCGGTACAACGCCACATCGCGGCGCGGGCTGCCGGTTTCGGGATCGCGGACATGGCAGTGAACAATCGCCGCGCCGGCCTTGGCCGCGTCAATGGCGGACTCGGCAATCTGCTTGGGGGAACGCGGCACATGCGGGCTTCGATCCTGGGTGGCGCCGGATCCGGTGACGGCGCAGGTGATGAAAACCTCGCGATTCATGGTCAAGGGCATGCGGTCAATCCTCCGTGTGATGGTTGCGCAATGATGACGGGCTTGCAGGCGAACGCCATCCAATTTACGAAGAAAACATGACACAAAGCAAAGCACTGTTGACGATCTGCGAGCTTCAACGGCCCATTGGGGTGGATTTTCTGATTGTCCCGGGCTGCTCCCTGCTCACTCTGGCAAGCGCCGTCGAACCGCTCAGGGCCGCCAACCGGCAGGCAGGCCGGATCGTGTTCAATTGGCGTTTTGTCTCGATAGACGGGCTACCGCCGCTCACCTCGTCAGGCATTGCATGGCCGGTTTCGGCCAAACATGATGCCTCCGCCCGCTCAGATGTGCTGGCGCTTATAGCCGGCTTTGGTGCGGCGCAGATGACCGACCGCAAGCTGATTGCCCATATCTACCGGGCGGCGCGAAACGCAACTCTCGTCATCGCCATCGAATCGGGGGCATGGCTGCTGGCGCGCGCCGGACTTCTGGATGAACACAGAGCCGCGACCCATTGGGAAGATTTCGAAGACTTCGCCGCCGCATTTCCGAATGTCGACCTGCGGCCCGACCGCTACATCATCGACGGGCGCTTCATCACCACATCAGGTTCGTCGCCGACTTTTGACCTGATGGTAGACCTCGTGCGGCGCGTGCTGGGCCACCCGGCGGCCCTCGATGTGGCGAGCGGCTTCGTGCATGACGATCTGCGCCCGGCAGGCGATCCGCAGGTCAACGTCACCCTGGGCGACGCGAACCATGACCCGCGGCTGGTGCGCTCGATCCGGATCATGGAAACCCATGTCGATGCGCCGGTGAGCATTGCAGCCATCGCCAGGCGGGTGTCGATGTCGACGCGCGGTCTTGAGCAACTGTTCGAACGGCAACTGGGACAGACACCGGGCTCCTATTTCCTGTCCTTGCGTCTGGCTGCAGCCCGGCGGCTGGTCAATGATACGCGGCTGAGCATGACAGATATTGCCTCACGAACCGGGTTCTCTTCGGAATCATCATTCTCACGGGCCTTCAGCCGTCAGTTCGGCCTGCCGCCCAGCGCAAGCCGGAAACAGCCGTCGGCGACGCAGACCGTAACGTCCGTCAGCCGCCCTTGACCGGAACCTTGGCTTCGAGCCAGCGGAAAGCCAGCACCAGCACGCCGGTCAGCAGCATGTAGATCAGCGCCAGCAGCAGCAGCGGTTCATAGGTCAGATAGGTGTCCTGCCGAACCCGCGAAATGATAGCGTAGACATCAACGACGGTGATGGTGGCGACCAGCGGCGTGGCCTTGAGCTGGAGCACCGTCTCACCGGCCAGTGTCGGCAGCGCCCGGTGAATGGCGCGCGGCAGCCAGATGCGGCGGAACGACGTCCAGGGCGACATGCCATAGGCACGCGCAGCCTCGAGCTCACCCTTTGGCACGCCGGCAAACGCGCCGCGCATGACCTCGCCTTCATACCCGGCAAAGGACATGGTCAGCGCCAGCACACCATAGGGCCAGGCGGATCTCAGATAGGGCCAGGCCCAGGACTGGCGGATCTCCGGCCAGTAGGCAAATAGCGAACCCAGCCCGTAGTAGAGCAACCACAGTTGCAGCAACAACGGCGTTCCGCGGATGACGGTACAGAAGGCGCGGGCCGGCGCGGACAGCCACACCGGTCCTGCGACCTGCGCCAGTCCGAGCGGGACGGCGAGCAGAAAGCCCAGCACGGAGGTCAGGAACAGCAGCCACAGCGTCGTGCCAACGCCCGACACCAGTTTGCCGGAATAGCGCGGCAGCCAGTCCCAGCGCATGTTGTAGGCTGCAAACAACACGATACCGACGGCTATCGCCATCAGTACGAGACGGTGCGGTTCATTCCAGCGTCTTGCGTCCGGGTTCATCAGCGCACCGCCGGCATGCCACGGCGGGCATAGCGTTCTATCCGGCGAATGCCGGCATTGGAGAGCAAGGTCACCATCAGATAGAGCAGGCCTGCGGCGCAGAAAAACAGGAAATAGGATTTTGTCGTGCCGCCGGCCTGACGCGTCACCAGCGTCAGCTCCGAGACACCAACCACTGCCAGAAGGGCCGTGTCCTTGGTGGCGATCAGCCAGAGGTTGGAAAGGCCGGGCACCGCATGCGGCAGCATGCCTGGCAGGGTGATGCGGCGCAGAACCTGCAGCGGCGACATGCCATAGGCCCGCGCGGCTTCGGTTTCGCCATGCGGCACCGCCTTGAAGGCACCGCGCAGCACTTCGGTCTGATAGGCGCCCTGCACCACTCCGATGACAAAGATGCCGGCAGCCAGCCCGCTGATATCGACCCGCCCGGCCCCGACCAGGATCATCAGCTGATTGAGGGCGTCAGTGCCCGCATAATAGAGCAGCAGGATGAGAACCAGTTCCGGCACGGCACGCACCAGAGTGGTGTAGACATCCAGTATGTCGCGCAGGACCGGACCGCCATAAAGCTTGCCGGTTGCGCCGCCGACGCCGATCAGGAAGCCCAGAACATAGCCGCCGACGGCGACCTGCAAGGAGACAGCAAGCCCCTGAAGCAGCACACCGCCCCAGCCCGGCGGCTCCAGCGCCAGAAGTTCCCAGGCGGCAAGTCCGGCAAACCAGTCAAACATAGGATACGGCTTTCCCGGCCCGGCGGATTGAAACCGCCGGGCCGGTCACGGCGCAATGCGCCAGTTCAGGCATATTACTGGCCGTAGATGTCGAAGTCGAAATAGGCCTTCGAGAATTCGGCATAGGTGCCGTTTTCGCGAATGGCCGCGATGGCTGTGTTGAACTTCTCGCGCAACTCATCGTCACCCTTGCGCAGACCAACGCCAACACCGGCACCAAGGATTGCCGGATCATCTTCGACAACGCCGGCGATTTCGCAGCAGGCGTCGGATTTGACGAAGGCGTCAAGCGCCAGCGAATCCGCCAGGATGGCGTCAACCCGGCCGGCCGCCAGATCCTGGTTGGCTTCGTCCTGGGTCTGGTATTCCTTGATCTCGGCTGCCACATCACCGAAATGAGTCCGGGCGTAATCCTGATGGATCGTGGACACCTGAACGCCGATAATCTTGTCCTTGAGGCCAGCAGCATCGGGAGTGATGCCAGAGCCCTTGCTTGCCGCGATCACCGCTGGTGTATTGTAATATTTATCGGAAAAGTCGATCGTCTTCATGCGTTCTTCGGTGATCGACATCGAGCCGACAATGGCATCGATCTTGTTGGATGTCAGCGCCGGAATGATGCCGTCCCAGGCCACTGGAGTAACCACGCAATCGAGCTTGGCTTCCGCGCAGACCGCCTTCATGAAATCAATTTCCCAACCGGTCCAGTTGCCTGCAGCATCAGGCTCGGTGAAGGGCGGGTAAGGCTCGGCAGCAACGCCGACGCGCACGGTTTCCGCAGATGCGGCACTGGCGACAAGTGACAGGCCTAATGCAGCGATCGTGGTGATGATTTTGTTTTTCATATTCTTCCCCTGTTAAAGAGTTCGGGCTTTGCCCATGGACCCTTGGACTATTGAACCGTCGCAAGGAATTTTTGCAGGCGCTCCGACTTGGGAGCGCTGTAGACGAGGTCCGGCGGACCTTCCTCCTCGATCACCCCGTCGGCCAGAAACACCACATGATTGGCGACCTCGCGGGCGAACTTCATTTCGTGCGTCACCAGAAGCATGGTGCGGCCCTCACGCGCCAGATCGGCGATCACGGCCAGCACTTCACCCACCAGTTCGGGATCAAGCGCGGAAGTCGGCTCGTCAAACAGCATGACCTCCGGTTCAACCGCCAGCGCACGCGCGATGGTCGCGCGCTGCTGCTGGCCGCCCGACAGGAACGCCGGATAAACATCGCGCTTGTCGGACAAACCGACGCGATCCAGCAGTTTTTCCGCGCGCGCAATCGCTTCGTCGCGCGGAACGCCCATGACCTGGACCGGCGCCTCGATGACATTGCCGAGCACGGTCATGTGCTGCCAGAGATTGAAGCTCTGAAACACCATGGCAAGCCGGGTGCGGATACGGCGAAGCTGGGCCGCGTTGGCGGGCCGCAGGCCATGGTGGCCGTCCGGCTTCATCTCAATGGTTTCACCCTGGATGCTAATCGCGCCGCTGGTTGGAAGCTCCAGCATATTGATGCATCTAAGCAAGGTCGACTTGCCGGATCCTGATCCGCCAATGATCGCGACCACATCACCGTTGCCGGCTGTGAGAGACACCCCCTTGAGCACTTCAAGCTCGCCAAACCTCTTGCGAAGGTCGGCAACTTCCACGGCTGGCGGAGATGACGCGGCACCGGTTTTCGCACCGGGTTGTGAATTGCTCATACGGCTCCTCTGAGGCTCCGGCTGGAGCGAAGTTGTGTAATCGTGACCCTTGCGCAGCAATTAATCAAGTGTATAATTTCAGAAACTACATATCACGTGAACGGACCATCCATGACATACGGATCTCAATCCATGACCCCTCCACTCAAGCGGGTCATTATGCGCACCCCCGGTGACAGCCTTCGCCAGGCCAAGGCTGAGGACTGGCATTACGGTCCGGGCTTTGACGGCAATCGTGCCATTGAGCAGTTCGGCGTGTTTGCTGATCTCGTGTCTGCCAGTGGTGCCGAGATCATCTGGATTGAGGATACCGGTGACGGCCTGGCCGACGCCATGTTCACCCACGATCCCTCGCTGGTGACCGACAAGGGTGCGGTTGTTCTGCGCATGGGCAAAGCCGGACGCATGGGCGAACCGGACCTTCACGCCAGCGCCTACGAAGCTGCCGGCATTCCAATCCTGGGGCGGATCGAAGCGCCTGGCGTGGTTGAAGGCGGCGACTGCATCTGGGTCGACAAATCGACACTAGCGGTTGGCCGTGGCGTCCGCACCAATCAGGCCGGCATTGAACAGCTGGGCGAAATTCTTGCTCCGCTTGGTGTGAGTGTTCTCGGGTTCGACCTGCCTCTGGGCAATGGCGCCGAGGCGTGCCTGCACCTGATGTCGGTGATGTCGCCGCTCGATGAGAAGCTGGCGCTGGTTTATGCACCAATGCTTCCGGTGGCGTTCTGGCAATTGCTCAAGAACCGTGGTTACACGCTGGTTGAAGCTCCGGACGACGAGTTTGCCGCGTCCAACGGTCTCAATCTCAATGTGCTGGCGCTGACACCTGGCGACGTGATCATGGTTGAGGGTTTTCCCAAGACCCGCGCCCTGATGGAAGAGGCAGGCTGCAAGGTGACGGCCTTTGCCGCCGATGCCCTCTGCATTCCCTGCGAAGGCGGGCCGACCTGCCTGACGCGTCCCGTGTGGCGGGAATGACGCGGCGGACATTCCATCACGAACCCGAGGCCGTGCGGCAAAACGACCTGATTGCCGCAACGCTCGACAGCATCGCCGAGCTTGGTCTGGGAGGCGCTACCGTGCGCGAGGTCGCGCATCGCGCGGGCGTTACCCCCGGTTTGATCCGGCGCTATTTCGACAACAAGGAACGCCTTGTCGCAGCGGCCTACCGGACCTTCATTTCAAATTTGATCGCTGCCGCTGAATCTGGCTGCGGTGAAGGTTCGGCCCATACGCGGCTGGCAGGCTTGATCCGCGCCAGCGTCACAGCGCCAGTGGCTGACGGACGGACGCTGTCGATCTGGGCTGCATTCATAGGGATGGTGCACTCAGATCCTGTCATGGCAGAGGTCCATCGAGAAGGCTATCAGGCGTTCCGCGATCTGATCGAGAGGCTGGTCGGCGAAGTCATAACCGAGCGCGGCACTCCGGCCTCCCCCGCAACAATTCGCCAGCATGCAATCGTGCTCAACGCGCTTCTGGACGGATTGTGGATCGAAATCTCCATGGGCGGTGACGATTTCTCCCGCCTGGATGTGGTGCAGATCGCACTCAATTCAACAGCCACACTGCTCGGCATTGACCCGGCTGAATTCAGGGACTGACCAAAATGAAATACGCGGCAATCACGGAGCGCCTGGCACACACTGGCGGTGCTAAATGGGCCATTCACCAACGCAGCCGGGAGATGAAGGCGAAGGGTGCCGACATCATCGAGCTGACCATCGGCGAGCCCGACCTGCCGCCGGATCCCAAACTGTTCGAGGTCTGCCATCAGTCGATGCTGGCCGGGCGGACCTGTTACTCGAGCGGGCGCGGCGAGCCGGAACTTATCGAAGCGATCGCCGCCCGCTATGTTCGGCGGCGTTCCGGGGGCGACACCGAGAATGTGCTTTGCTTTCCCGGAACGCAGACGGCCCTGTTCGC